>LFFM01000282.1_pt1 | contig 34248 bp, 27 predicted proteins | sample 643131 | NCBI WGS metagenome assembly LFFM01 (sample SAMN03777445, study PRJNA286221) | soda lake metagenome | biome: soda lake; feature: Kulunda steppe; material: water; isolation source: sample Tc-Br brine of Tanatar trona crystallizer | place: Russia: Kulunda steppe | collected 2011-07
CTTTTGGCCAGCGACACCATTTCCCCAGTGAAGCGGGTGGTAAGGTTCATGCAAACCGCTACTTACCCGCTTCAACTCCTTTGATTTACCGACCTACCTCGACGCTGTCTAGTGATTCAATAGAGCCGAGCATTCAGTTTCGTAGTGACGGTGTCGAACTTCTCGTTTGGCCCGGATATCCGGGTACTCGACGCATAACAAACCACGGAGGACGGGAGTAGCGAACGATGACAGACAGCGCCGATCTAACCGACCCGAGCGTCGAACACAGCGATCCCAGCGTCGACTTCACCGAGGTCGGCGTCGACGCCGACACCATCGACGACGTGGTCGACGTCCTCGAAAGCGGCCGATACGTCAAGGGGCCGGTGCTCGAACGGTTCGAGGACCGGTTCGCGGAGAAGGCCGGCGTCGACCACGCGGTCGGCGTCTCCAGCGGGACCGCGGCAATTCTGCTTGCACTCCAGGCAGCCGGCATCGGACCCGGCGACGACGTGTTCGTGCCGGGACACACGTTCTTCGCAACTGCCAGCCCGGTGCTCTCACTCGGGGCGAATCCGGTCTTCGTCGACATCGACCCGGAGACGTACACGATGGCCCCAGAGGAGCTCACGACCGCCGTCGAGGACGCCGAGAATCCGGCGGCAGTCATTCCCGTCCACATCTACGGTGGAATGGCCGACATGCAGGGGATTCGTGCGGTCGCTGACGAGCACGACATGTTCGTCCTGGCGGACTCCTGTCAGGCACACTTCGCGAATCGTGACGGGGAGACGGCGGGAAGCGCGGGCGATGCGGCCGCCTTCAGCTTCTATCCCTCGAAGAACATGACCGTCGCCGGCGACGGCGGGATGGTGACGACTGACGACGCGGAACTTGCGGCGGAGATGCGTCGCTTCCGTAATCACGGCCGTGGTGACGACGGCGTTCACCGATCGCTCGGACTCAACTACCGACTCGACGAAACGAGCGCCGCCGTCGGCCTCGGACAGCTGGGCAACATCGAACGATGGAACGAGAATCGAAACGTTGCCGCCGGCCGCTACACCGAACGACTCGCGGACGTTCCCGAGGTGACGACGCCGACCGCACCCGAGGACGGGTTCCACGTGTACCACCTCTACGTGATACAGGTGCCCGACCGGGACGCCTTGCGGGAGCATCTCGCGGACGCGGGGATCGACACGGGGATCCACTACGACACACCGCTCCACGAGCATCCGGCGATCGAAGAGCGCGTTGGTGATGTCGAGCTTCCACGAAGCGAACAGCTGGTGGAGAACATCGTGTCCCTTCCGATGCACCCGGACATCTCGGGGCCCGAAGTCGAGTACGTCGCGCGCACCATCGCGGAGTACTACCGATGAACTACGCCGTCATCGGCACGGGTTACTGGGGAAGCAACCACGTTCGTGTCGCTACCGAGTTGGCCGAGGAGGGCGTCATCGACGACGTGATCCTCTGTGACCTCGATGAGGACCGTCTCGACGACCTCTCGTCCAGTTACGGCGTCCGCGGCGTGACCGACTACGAGCGCCTCCCGGAGCTCGGCGTCGAAGCGGCGACGATCTCGACGCCGTCCCCCACACACCATCGGATCGCCACGGACCTCCTTGAGGCGGGCGTCGACGTGCTCGTCGAAAAACCGTTGGCGATCGACAGCGAGGACGCGTGGGACATCGTCGACACGGCAGAGGAACACGACCGCACGCTCGCGGTCGGTCACATCTTCAGGCACCATCCGGCACTCGTCGACCTCAAGCGTCGGATCGACCGGGGAGAGCTCGGACGGATCAAGTACCTCTCGACCGCACGGTTCTCCTTCCGGGCGCCACGGGAGACCACCGGCGCGCTCTACTCGCTCGGCGTCCACGACGTGGACATTTCGAGCTACCTGCTCGGTGACCAGCCGGAGCAGGTGTACTGCTCGCTGGACGACGTGGTTCGCGAGGGAATCGACGAAACTGCCACGATCGTCTTGGAGTACGACGGCGCAACCAGCGTCATCAACGAGTCCTGGCAGGTGCCGGTGTTCGGCAAACGGCGTGATCTCGTCGTCGTCGGCTCCGAGAAGGCGGCGTACGTCGACTACCTGGAGGACAACGTCATCGAGCTGTACGACAGTCGGGTCGTCGAACGGAACGGCTCGATGAGCGTTCGCGACGAGGGGAAACAGGTGTACGAAGCGCCGAACCGCGAACCCCTTCGGGCGGAAATCGAGGAGTTCATCGGTGCGAGTCGCGGCGAGACGACGCTTCGTTCGCCGGGCCGAATCGGCGCGCGAGCGGTCGAGCTGCTGGAGCACGCAAAACACTCGGCCGATACGAGAAACACCGTTGCAGTCGCCAAGTCGGACCGGCCAACCGGTTCGTCCCCGGCAAGTGAACCACAGCGGCTCGAATCCGACGGCTCCGGCTCCGAGGATTCGGAATAGCCGTCCGGGGGCATCCGTCTTTTTCGACCCCGTTTGTCGGCACCGATACACGTTACGGATCAGTCGTGATAGCCGACGATCTCCGCGGGGTTGCCGGCGACGATCGCGTCGTCCGGCACGTCGTCGATGACGACTGCGCCGGCGCCGACGGTCGCGTTCTCACCGATCTCGACGGGTAACAGCGTCGCGTTCGTGCCGATCGACGCGCCGTCTCCGATGATCGTGGGCTCCCACGCGTCCGGATCGCCGCTGGGGGGATACAGGTCGTTGACGAACTTCGCACCGTGGCTGACGAACACGTCGTCACCGATCCGCGTCAGTGACGGAATGAACGCGTGCGACTGGATCCGTGTTCGGTCGCCAACGATTACGTCCGACTGTATCTCGGCAAAGCTGCCGATCATTACCTCATCACCGAACGTGGCGCCGTAACAGTTGACGAACCGCCACACTTGACAGTTATCTCCGAATTCACAGTCGGTCAGGACGGCAAACGGGGCGATATCGGTTCCGTCTCCGAGCGCGCAGTCCTCGACGACACGTGGCAGTTCCGCTGACTGGTTCGATTTTGCCATATCGAACCCTGCCATCGGATGGAACTAAGGTATACACCGGATACTCCGACGGCTGTCACTGCACATTCGGCTGCACGTTCGACGGCACTGACGGACAGCTACTCGAAGCCGAGCACGCTCTCAATCTCCGCCTGACGGTCCCAGATCAGCCGCACGTCGTTCGCTCGTCGGACCGCTCGGGCACTGTAGCTGGCCGTCGCCCCGCGCTCCGCACACCGCCGCAGACGGTGGATCCACACGGCAGGGAGACACGTGACGAACGCGTGGGGTTCGATCCCGACTGCGGCACAGTACTCGGTGATAACGTCCCGAAGCGCATCCGCGTGTGGGCCGGGTGTCGTGAACGCGGCGTCGAGTCCGGCCTCAAGCCCGCCGAACGCGAGTCGCGCCGTCTGGAGCGCAAAGAACCCCGGGTCGACGATCGGGTTGCCCGCAGTGTCACCGAGCTCCCAGTCGATCACCGCCGTAATCGAGCCGCCCGTGTCCGCCGCAAGGTCGGCGGTTCCGTCGACAAACACGTTCTTTGGGTGAAAGTCGCCGTGGACCGGCGTCCGAAACAGCCGTATCGGGTCGTCGACCCGTGGTGGCTCCAGCCCGAACGACTCAAACCGGAGTTCGTCGCGGACGACCGCCGGCGACCACCTGGCGGGCTCCGTCCCATACTGTGACTGGAGGCGAGCCAGCCAGTCGAATCCCACTTCGAGAATGCGACGAAACCGTTCCGGATCCTGTGAAACGGCACCCGACAGCGGCGCTCCGGTGGCCGGTGACTCGGAGTAGGTCGGGCCGAACCGCGTCATGGTCACGGTGCCGTCCGGAATCGTCTCCCGAATCGGCACGAAACCCGAAGTCGAGTGGTCGAGAATGCCCGCGTCGGCCGGCGAACCGCCCTCGTTTTCGGGACCCTTCTCACGAAGGTGGCGCATCGTTCGGCACTCGTCGAGCGCGAAATCTGCGTGTGCTCGGCGGTGTGGGACTTTCGTGACGCCGGCGAGTGAGCCGTCCTCGTCGTCGATGAGAACCGTCGATCGCCCGCCACCACGGGTTACGAGACCATCCGTGTCCGGTACCGTCGTCCCGCCGTCAGCAACCCCGGATTCGTCAGCGTGGCGATCGGCGCCGGTCGCGTCGCCGTCCACGTGGCACACCGCGAGATACGCCGGCCAGCTTCGGTCGAGAACACCCGTGTCGTGTGCGAGTCCGGCGGCTCGCGAGACCAGTCGTTGGACGGCGGTTCCCTCGGAACGACCCGTGTCGAGCAATCGGTGGATCGCCCCCTCATCATCAACGGGGATCACGTAGGACGGGTCGGCTGAATCCGGAACCATGCCGTACAACTCCACGCCCTCGAAGCCCATCCCCGACAGTCGACTCCTGTAGCCACGGATTCCCGTCCGTGTCGCCTCCGAGAAGGATCGCTGTGTGTGTGGCTCCCCGGTCGGCGTTCCGAGGTCGATCGTGTCGGTGACCCCGCCAAGTCGTGGCCAGCCATCGAGCAGCAACAGGAGCGTGCCGCTCGAAGAGAGATGCTCCGTGAGTTGCATTATCGCCGTCCGCAACGAGTCGGGGCGATGTGGCCCGGCAAGGTCAGCAACGACGGTATCGTACGGCGTCGACGGCGTCGGCAGCGAGGACAACTCCGCGTGTACCGGCGTCACTCGATCCCTGCTCGCGTAGTCGTCGCGCTCGTTGAGAAACGAGAGCGCCGCAAGTTCGGTGTCGACTGCATCGACGGTCTCAGCGAGTTCAGCGAGCAGGAGCGATCGCGTACCAACGCCGGCGTTCACGTCGAGACACCGACCGTCGATCGAGTTCCCGACCGGAATACGCCAGGCATCCGCAGGGTCGACGAACAACGCCTCCCGGGTGGCGAACTCCTTCGCCAGGGCAGCGCGAGGAAGGTGCCGCTCAACGTCTGCAACCGTTTCCGACGGCCGTTCCGATCCGGAGGGCGACGACGGACTGGATTCGGATGCTGGCCGATCGGACTCGAAGATCGTCGACCATGCCGATCGGGAGAACGTCGCCGTGAGCGCGTCGCTGAGCGGCTCTTGGCGCATCCTCTCCCGGAGCGTCGAGAGTACCTCCGCGTCGACGTGTGTCGGCGGGTCGACGGTTGTCGTCCAGCTATCGACGCCGTCCCGAACCGTGAGCGGGGGTTCACGGAAGCGGTTCGTCGACGAGCCGCTTGACGACTCGGTCTCGTTCGCGTGACTCATAAACACTCGAAGCTGCCTCAACAGGGTTGTTATGCGGACGGTACCCGAAGACGAGGACTGTGATGTCATATGAGAACCGCCGAGTTCGGGCGTCATGTAGCTCGTTCCGGCGAGGGTCAGTGACAGTCCGTTTATAACAATACCGTCTCGACAGCAGATAATCGACAACCGCCGAGTCCGGAGTGGACTCGGCCCCCAACTTATGTTCGAGGAAACAACGGTCGCCGTGGTCGTACCGGCATACAACGAAAAGGGATTCGTGGGCGAGGTGATCGAAACGCTGCCGCCGTACGTTGACCGAACGTACGTCATCGACGACTGTTCCACCGACGGCACGTGGGACGAGATACGGGCGACCGCCGAACGCGTCAACGAACGCGACGGCGAGCACGTCAACGAACGCGATGACGACAACCACGAGGACGCCAAGGGTGCCGACGAGCGCGACGGCACGCGATTCGACCGCCGGGTCGTCCCGATTCAACACGAGGAGAACCGCGGCGTTGGCGGCGCGATCAAAACCGGCTATCTCCGTGCGAAAGCCGATGACGTCGGCGTCACTGCCGTGATGGGCGGCGACGGACAGATGGACCCCGACAAGCTCTCACTGGTTGTCGAGCCGGTCGTCGCCGGGAAGGCCGACTACGCGAAGGGGAACCGGTTGCTCAGCGCGGAAGACCGGTCGGAGATGCCCGGGTTCCGGTACGTCGGCAACGTGATGCTCTCGTATCTCACGAAGATCGCGAGCGGCTACTGGCACATCGGAGACCCCCAGAACGGCTACACCGCGATCTCCGCCGACGCACTCGACGGCGCCGACATCGACGAGATGTTCGAGTTCTACGGCTACTGTAACGACCTGCTGGTCCGGCTCAGCACGAACGGCTTCCGGGTCGTCGACATCCCCATTGCCGCCAACTATGGCGACGAGGAGAGCGACATCGACTACCGGACGTACATCCCCCGTGTTTCGCTGATGCTCCTTCGGACCTTCCTCTGGCGACTTTCCGTTCGTCGGGAAACTGCTGCGGAGGTGACTCGATCCGGCCTGTACGTCGGTGGCGCAGTCGGCGTCGTCGCTGGTCTCACGTCGTTCCTGCGCTCGCGTGGGGGAGGCACGGATACCTCCGACGCCGCCCGCTTGGCGGCCGCCGTCGACGATGGTGCACGGCTAACGGGCGATGGTGGCACGGACGCTGCGGCCGCTGACGCAACAGTCGTGGACTGCGGTACGGAAACCGCGGTCGATGACGCAGCTGCCGACGACGAACGCTCCGACCGCTCGACGCGAGGGATCCTCGCCGTCGCTGCCGGCGTCCTCATGCTGGTGGGTGGGATGGTCGTCGACGCGACGATCAACCGAGCGCTCAACGGAACGGTCGAATAGGGAAACGGAATCAACGCCGTCGGCTACTTTTTAAGCACGTGCATGAGCCCGCTGAGGAACGGTTTCGGATCGTCAGCCCGTAGCATGTCGAAGTAGGGGTTTTCGACGCAGGATGCGGCGATCTCCCATGCCGTCCCCGGGAGCGACGGCCGGTCCACGAACGGGGACTCGTCACGAACGACACTTATCAGGTGGCCCAACTCCCCATATAAGAGGTGCGTCCCGACGCCGACCTCGTACTGGAAGTCGCTCCGAACGGGTGCGTCGGCCGCCACCTCCCAGTAGCTGGCCGGGAAATCCGCTCCCGCCCGGACCGCCGTCGCCAGCGATTGCCACATCCGTGGGTTGATCTCCGTGAGGACGTACTCACCGGTGTCGGCGTGTTTCATATACTCGATACAGGCGAGCCCGTCGTAATCGAGGTGGTCGAGTAGCGTCCGCCCGACTCGTTCGAGCTCCGGATCCCGTATCGCCTTCCGGTAGACGCCGCCGCCACCGGTGTAGGAGTCACCCCTGACCTGGCGGTGTTGAAACGTCGTCACCGGCTCGCCGTCGTCGTACAGCGCACCGAAGAGGTACTCGTCCGAGGAGGGGATGTACTCCTGAACGATGGGCGTGTGCTGCATTTCGGCTTCGATCGCCTCGACGTTTACCGTCTCGTCCGGGGCCACGTGGGTCACGTCCTTTGCGGTCGCCACATCCCTCGGGGAGAACCCCGGGCACGTCTCGTCAGTGAGCAAGTTGTATCGGGACTTGATGATCAGGTCCCGGTCCCACGTGTCGACGTCCGAGAGGAGCCGCGTCTCGGGAGCGGGGACGCCGGCGTCCGCAGCGGCCTCGACGAGTTGCACGCGGTCGAACACCGTCTCGAGGAGGTCCCGCGAGGGCGTGACCAGCGAGACGTACGGCTCGAACGCCTCGGCGTATCGAGCGAACACGTACGCGTCCTGCGCCCGAAGCGGGAGTATCGTCGCCACGTCGTCGCGCGCGGCGAGCCCGACGAGCGCGTCCCGATACGCGAGGAGGTCCTCGTACGGGGACGGTATCGAGACGAACTCGTCGCAAAAGCGTGACGCGGCCGCCGGCGTGTCGTCGTTCTCGGAGGCGACGATCGTGTACACGCCACGTTGAGACAGCGATCGGACACACGAGTATGCTCCCGATTCAAACCCGACCGGGATCACCGCAGCGTTTCGGGAGGTGGCGGCGTCTTCCATATGAGAGACCCCGTCAGTCGATCCTATTGTTATGAGATGGATACCTCTCACTCGGTTTCCGTCCCGTCGATTCGATAAAGCCGGAACTCGCCGTTATCCTGAACTCGACTGACCCGATGGTCCGTTTCGAGACGGTCGAATCCAGCGCGTGTGAACCGAAGCTCGTTGTAGAGCCCGATCTCCTGTTGCTCGTTCCGGTCACCGATGACCAAGTAGCGGTCCTCCTCGAAGTGTGTCGTGAGGTTGGTGCTGAACACCTCTCCACTCACCCCTGCGTCATCAGCACGATAGCCCGGGAACTCCAATGGCCCGCGTGCCGTTTCGCGGCCGAAATGCGCGTCGATGTGTCGGCCTTGCCCACGCCGGAGCCCGACGAGCGTCGTCTCGCCGTCGTGATGCTCGAAGGCGATCTCGTGACCGGAGAAGTCCGCCTGGTTCACCTGCTGATTCGGCTGATACATGTACGGCGACATGTGGACGACGAGCATCTGCGCGGCGACCAACATCACGAACACGACGATAATGCCCCCAACCACCTGCGAGCGAGTGATCGAGGTGTTGCGCCGTGCGCTGATGTCGTGGAGGTGTCCCAGAAGCGCCACGAGCGCGACGGCGCCGAGAATCGTCACGATCGCCATAATGAACCCGTGGAATCGGAAGTAGTGGTCGTCCTGGTTCGCCAGAAACACGATCATGAAGATCACGAACGGTGGGAACAGTCCGAACGTGAGGTACGTTATGGCGGCGTTTCGCCACGGACGATTGCCGTCGGTTCGTCTGCTGAGGTGGAGCAGTGCCAATCCGCCGGCGAGCGCACAGAACACGAGCGACACCGCGAACAGCTTCAAAAACAGCTCCTCGAAGCTCCCGCCGAGCGCGGCGAGTGATGCACCTCGTTCCGCCGTTTCACCGCCCGTCGTTGCTCCAGACGTTGCGAGACTGGACACGACGCCCTCAAACCGGCTCGTCGCTCGCTCGTGCCGGAGCAGCCACGCAATCAACAGCGTCCCGATGGCAAACGTCTGGATCCCGATCGGTCTGTGACCCGCTATCGGGTGATTCGGGCGATACCGCCTCGCAACGAACTGGATCCCCACGATGGCGACGAGCAACGAGACGAGCACCATCGTCTCCTGTGGATGGATGAACACGATGCCGATTGCGGCGAGAGAAAACGCGACACCCGTTGCCGACACTGGGAGGTCGCTTCCGGTCGAATCAAGATGAAGAAACAACAGGTACAGAACGAACGGCGCGAAGAGTATTGCCTGACTCGACGGGTGAACGAGCACGTGGACACTGATTTTGTTGATCGGAATCAGCAGCACTGCAGCGCCGAGCCCCACCGGGAGCGCCCACCGCGATTCGGTGAGGATACCAACACACATCGGCATCGTGATCAGATACACCGCCGGGAACAGGAGTGCGGGTGAAAACTGGAGCGTCGTCGTCAGATCCAACCCGGAGAGCGCGGTGAGCTCGACGCCGATGAGATGGACCACGGGATACAATACCGCATCCGGACTGATCACGCCGGTGTGTATCTCCCGAGCCCACCCGAGGTGAGTTAACGAGTCTCCGGCCCCGTAGAACGCATACGACCGGAGAAGCGGGATCGAAACCACTGCAAGGAGACAGCCACTTAAGAGAAGCGCGCCCCCATCGGCAAGTCGGCGCGAGTCGGTCGCGAACAGTGTGACGAGCGAGGTGATCACTCCGATTCCGATACCGACCCAGAAGAAGACCGGTGTTGATCGGTAGATCGACAGCTCGTAGTTCGTCGCGGGCGTTAAATGTGCAACAACGATGGCTGCAGCGAACGCGAGAAATCCAACAGTCAGTACGCCTTTAAATATCGCTGGCGCAGAGGTGTTTGTCATGAATAGCGATCGTTACCAAGAATGGAACATCGAAACAGGGGACTGAATCGGGCTTTGTTATGGAGGAGTTACCCGAAACGCGCTAATCGCCGCCGTCGCCCACATCCACATTGAGCGTCTCCGTCTCACTATCATCGAGACTGATCGCCTCGCCAGTGACATTGATTTTTGCGTTCCGAACGACGTTGTCCGTCGAGCTTCGAAAGGAAATTCCACCCCTGTCTCGGCCGGTTTGCTGAATATCAATGTCTTCGAGAAGACACTCGTTCCGCCCAACGATCGAAATCGCTTCTCCGTCCGCGGCCGATCCTTCGATAGTCACGTTTTCCATCTCAACGTTGGGCTGAATCCCAAGCTCTTGAAACACGGAATCGGGTCGTTTGGCATTAAATGCGGGGACATCGTCGGCATCGGTCAGGATTTCCGTGTCGCGAACGACGGCCCGTGCCAACTGACCTGACAACTCGATAGCGCCGTCACTATGCGAGACCTCGTGCATTTCGACACGGCAGTTCTCGACGACGGCGGGCTCCGGGGTGTCCTGTGGTTCGTAATCCGTGAGTCGAATCCCTCGCATGTTGTTGAAGTCTCGATGTTCGTCGTCACACCGGACGAAGACGTCTCGCACGACCGAATCTCCGCGGACTCTGACGTTTGCAATCCCGCAATTCGCAAAGTGCCCCCCGTCAACCGTTATGCTCCCTGCAGGAGGGTCCGCGTACAGCCCGTTGTCCGGAAACCCTTCAATACGACAGTCACGAAACGTGATGTCGCCACGGTTATCATTCCCAACGTAGCAGCCGGTGATCCCGCTTTCGACCGTCGCACCGTCGGGGAGTCGTAGTCGTTCGACTAGTCCTTCTCCATCAGGCTCAGTGAGGTCAACGCGAACTAAGCTCGGGCCATCCTTGACCGTCCCCGTCGCCGTGAGATCCCTGATAAGCAGTTCGTTGCGTGCTTTGAGATGCACCATCCGACCGCCCGCTTCCGGATGGCTGAAATCGAAGGTGAGCCCTTCTACACGGATCTCTTCACCGCTGTCGCGACCGTCGATACTGAATAGGTACGTTTGTGTTCCGGGATCCGGGACGATCGTCGCGTCGACGCCAACCACTGCGAGACGTTCGAAATCCTCTGGCTTCCACGAGCCGTCCATCCGATACCGCCCCGGTGGGAGATACAGAACGGCCCCATCAGGGTCGATCGAATCGAGGATCGGAACGAGTGACTCCTCGCCCGAAGTGTCTGCCCCGTGATCTACCACGTTCTCTATCCGATCGAACCCGTCAGGGAGTGATGGTTCATCGGACTCGTCATCTCCGTTCGGATTATTGCTGTTACCGTCACGTTCCATCTCCGGCGGAGTTTCTTGACCCGGATCATTACTACATCCCGCGAGTGCCGCGATCCCGGCGACGCCGATGGAGGTCCGCTTACAAAACGAGCGTCGGTGCATTCGTATCATTCCAATCAGCACCCGAAGGCTTTGTAATGCGAACGTTACCACCAGATTTCCGTATTCCTGTTCCCGAACGAATCTCAAACGGACAACTCGTTCGCACGGATCGTCTCCCACACCGACTTTCCTCGGTCCGTAAGCTCGTACACTCTGTTCTTTGTCTGTTCATCCGGAACTCCCAACGAGACGAGCCCCTCCTCTCGAAGCTCCCGAAGCGCTCGGGAGATATGCGTGGTCGAGGTCGGGACGTTCGAAGCTATGCGTGTCGGCGTCGATTCACCGTCAGACAGGTGGCGGAGAACCGAAAGCCGGTATTTGGAACTGATTACGTATCCGATGGCGTTCCACTCCGTCTGCATGTGGCTCTATAGTGTCCCGAGACTCAAGACGTAGTTGGTTCTCAAATGGGTAATCGTTGTTTACCCACGTCTCCAAGGGGCTCACAGAACAACTCTTATATATTACACACCTGCTACTCAGTGGTAGGCTTACACAAGCAAGGCTTAGGGAATGACTACTCCGATCACACGACTCACCACGACGCTTGAGGATCCGCGGATCGCTCACAGTGACTTTCGCCACGTCCCCGAGAGGAACGGCAGTGGATGGGTGACGCTCGTGGGCGTCGTTCACGATCACCCTGCCAGCGTGTTTCGGGTTGTCGAAACGATAACTGCGCTCGATCCCGATATCGTCGCCTTGGAGATCGCTCCCGTTGCAGTTCCGTTGTTCCGCCAGTTTGCGCAGGAACAGGGAACGTCTCCGGAGGCGAACCGCTCGGAGTCCGGTAATGGCGGCGAAATGAGCGCGGCGATCGGCGCCGCGGGTGACGCCAACGTCGTTGGGATCGACCTGCCAAATGTCGCAGTCCTCCAAACGACGTTCGAGGCGGTCCGTAACGAGTCGCTTTCCGTCCGTGGCGTGCTTCGGGCCGGACACGCTTTCGGGACACAGACGCTGCATGCCGTGCAATGTCGTGTATCTCATGTTGCGTCGAAGCTTGGCGTCGACATCGATCCCAAATTGGACGCTCGAAGTGACACGTACGCCCGAACGGCGTCGCCGCAGGCGCAGGCCGCGGAGGAGGACGACGCCGTCGCCGCCGGGACGACCATTCTCCGCGCGTTCAGTCGGCCACCGGCGATGGAGGCGTTCGATCGGGCTCGTGAGGCAGCGATGGCGGAGCAACTACAGTCGCACCGACGGAACGGGTCAAACGTGGTTGCGGTCGTCGGGTACGCACATCTAGATTCGATTCTTGAGCGTTTGGAGCACGAGTAATCGAAGTTTACGGGCCACTTACCCGTCGGTCACAACGCCCTGTCATCGAGTTGGCTGTCCGTTCCGGGGTCATCAGGGTGTATAACAAACACCAATGGCCGACTGTTTCCGACTACGGGGAGTACCCGTGTGAAACTATGGTTAGAGAATTTGAAGACAGTGACAAGGGACGAGGCGTAATGACTTCGGACGGAACGATTATTGGTCACGTGCAGGCAGTCGCCGGCGATGTGGCGCACGTCACACCTGAAAACGACCTCGACGGCGCGATTCGACAGAAGTTGGGTTGGACGGCCGAAGAGAAGGATGTGTACGAGCTCCCGCACGAATCGGTTAAACAGATCGACGACCGAGGAATCCACCTCGAGTAGCCGACCGGTGAGGTTCCCTGCGGATTTTTGAAGCTGAGGAGGGCGCCGGGCGCTCACCAAGGTTCGCTCAACGTTTTGTGAGTCGCGCCCCACATGTTTGTCATCATCTAACACGATAACTCCCCACATAGTATTACAACCACAACTTTGTAATTCACAACTACTCCGCAACAACAATTCAAAAGAGAATTTGACACGAAGAGAAGGCTGCACGAGCGAGTACCGTGTGGGAGAGCGCTGAGTACAGCGACTCAAACAGAGAGTTGCAGACAAAAAGCGGAGTCCCTTCCTCACCGATCACGCGTCACGATCTCACCGGACGCCGTGCGCGAGCCTGCAGAGAGGGTCACACCCGGCTGGATGCCCGTCTGGATTCCAGTTTTCACGTCAGGGCCGATCACCGTCCCGAATTTGCGACGACCGGTCGATACCCGTCGGTCACCGACGGTGACTGACACCGGCTCGTCGTCGTGACGGAGGTTCGCGACGTTCGTACCAGCGCCAAGGTTCACACGGGGACCGACGATACTGTCACCCACATAGGAGAGGTGTCCGATCGCGGCGTCCTCCATGATGACGCTGTTTTTCACTTCGACGGCATGGCCGATCCGTGCACCAGGCTCGACAAGCGTCGGTCCACGGACGTACGCGTTCGGTCCGATCGAACTTCCCGAGCGGAGGAGCACTGGTCCGTCGATCACCACCCCAGGGCCGACCTCGACACCCGATTCGCAAACGACCGCACCGCGAAGCGTTGCGTCCGAGTGGACCGTTGCGTCGTCGGACACGCTCGTCCCGCCGTCCGTGAGACTCCCGTCAGTGGGCGCGAGACGCTGCTCGTTCGCCGCCAGCAGCTCCCACGGACGACCGACGTCCATCCACTCCTCGAAGTCGACGATGCCGACGGTGTGACGTTCGATAACCCGGTCGAGAACGTCCGTCAACTCCAGTTCGCCTCGCTCGCTCCGTGGAACATCGAGGAGCTCGACGACATCCGCGGGGAACGCGTACGCTCCCGCATTGATGGTGTTCGTCTGTGGATCGTCGGGCTTCTCGACGACTTCGGTCACGACGCCGTCCTCCGTCCGCAGCACGCCGTACGACGACGGGTCGTCGACACGGTAGGCGCCCACGGCGGGAACAGAGTCGAACAGCGTTTCGAGATCCGCCGCACGACAGAGATTGTCCCCGTTGAGGACGGCAAACGCGCCATCCACATGGTCGACCGCGACCCGTAGCGCATCAGCGGTGCCGAGTTGGGCCGGTTGTTCCGCATAGTGGACCGGGACGCCGGCGTACTCCTCACCGAAGTGTTCACGAACTTGGTCCCCGCCGTAACCCACGGTGAAGACGAGCTCCGTGGCGCCGGCGTCGACCGCGGCGTCCGCGACATGGGCGACGAGTGGGCGATCCGCTACCGGGAGCATTGGCTTCGGGATCGTCTCCGTGAGCGGACCCATTCGAGTGCCTCGTCCTGCCGCGAGGATAACGACTTGCATGGTCAACCAGTGGACCACCGCCCCGGTTTAGTATGGACACACTATATCCGAAAACCGCCCAAGGAGTGGAATCGTTTGCCGGTATTAGGTGCGTACAGCTCGGAAGCAGTTTTTGAACGTATACTCCCGTGTCTCATACATGTTTGTAAGCAAGAACAAATTCACATCCCAACTATTCTGTCATGTGTGTTTTATATCCATTTTATATTGGAGATAGTTGGTACAGAAGTGAGAGGATAAGATAGTAGTGATAAAATACGCGTATCACTCATAGAATTGTGGTATTGACTAGTTTATTCTCACGAGGGTGTGGTGAATCTACAGTTCATTTTCATGGCGGTGAGTTAGCATAGTTGACTCAAAATCAGGGACCACTCAAAACATCTACCAGTACAGATATCTGATAGATCTGCCGAATACACTTCACTGGTCGGCCCAAATATGAGCCCTGATTTTGGATCGTTTAGTGACTGTGTCTGGGTGAGATCCATTACAAGCATAAGTTTGTAATATCTTGGTGTTCGAGCGGTTTGCAAGAGCAAATATTATATAAAATACCCATACTATCTTTAGACTAGCTATCCCTACCTCATCCGCCTCTAACGCCATAATTCGTGCGAACTTAGGAATCTATCCAAAATTATAATCGCTATCTTACATTTCATAAAATCATTGTTTTGCCACATATATGAGAACTATCTTATGATTCAGGGGTGGCGTTGTAGTGCTCTTTCAAAATATATCTTTCGTATAAAAGTAGTGGCAGGGAATATCTATAATGTGCATTAATGCACTTTTAGCAGTTGACTTCCAGGTCCGCACCGATGCACACGACGACTTAGCATGAAGGGAGAGAAAAGAGTGTACAGTGCGAGCCACTGAGTGCGCTATAAGTGAGAGAGAAGGTAACTCAACAGTTAGGCGTCGGACGGATGTGGGTACGCGAGATACTCGAGACTAATCAGCTCCGCTGCCACATCCTCGAAAACGGCACCCCAACCGCCGACGGTGATTCGGTCGTCGTCAGTCTTGACGGTCATGGCAGCTTTCCCACCGAGCTCTTCATACGACGGAATCTCCCCACGGTAGCGGCCCGGATAGTCCAGCTCATCAACGGTGCCGGTCACCGTCACGTCCTCACCCGTGTCGGGATGCCAGCCATCGACCGTAACGACGAGTTTCGCTCCATCCAGGAACAGCGGTGCGGCGTCACGAATGAACCCCTGAATGTTGACGTACGTTATCGGGAAATCGTGACGCGGTTGGATGGGGTCCCAGATGGACCAGAGACACATCTGGAAGAACCAGTGGAAGATGAACGAGAGAATCGCGTCGTCGAACACGAGGCCGAACGGTTCACTGGCGCGAGTGTTCGGCGTGTAGCAGGTTTTCGTGTGGTCGATGATCGCGATAAACGGGCCGGGGATGAAACAGCCGCGCACCTCGGAGGCGTACTGCGTCAGGTCCTCGTCGAACAACGTGGACGGGTCGTCGTCACAGTCGACGGCGACTTTCACAACGACGCCGCGCTCGCGAGCGCCTTTAAGCGCCGGCTTGAGCCGCTCGAACTGGTCGCGCTCGCAGGCGACTTCGACGGCGGTCTCCGCGGCACGGATCTGCTCTTCGGCGCGGCCGATGACCGTGTCCTGGCTCTTGAAGACGGTCATGTGGTGGTCGCTCATCGCGGGACGCTGCCACCGGTCTTCGATCTCGTCGGCCGCCTCCACGAGGAGCGACCCACGTTCGCGAAGGTCGTCGAGCACGTCCTGTGGATCGACGGGCCGGGCGTGCAGCGTGTCCTGTTCGAACGTCTCGATGTACCCCGCATCTTCCAGCGACCGAAGCACGTCGTAGATCTGTGAGGAAGGGACGGAGGAGTTGTTCGCGATCTCCGTCGCGGAGGCCATCCCGCGATGAAGAAGGGTGAGATAGGCGTCAGTCTGGTAGGCGGTCAGCCCGCCTTCCTCCAGCGCCCGTTTGAGCGTTTCCCGGTCCATGCGCAACGATTAGCGGTATGGCCGGATAATCGTTGGCCTCCCGGAGGACCCGTCTACCGGCCCTCGGGGAGAGTGAACTCCACTGACTGGTCACCCACGTCCAGTCGGTACGTCCCCGATTCGACCACGTGACCCGTTCGGGGTCGGTAGAATCCGAGCGCGCTCGCCGCGACGTCGACGGTGACCGTCTTCGTCTCTCCCGACGCGAGACGGACGCGGTCGAAGCCGACGAGCGAGCGAACCGGTCGCACCCGCGAGGCGTGCTCCTGTCGTGCGTACACCTGCACGGTTTCGGAGCCTTTCCGATCACCGACGTTCGTGACATCGACGCTGACGCGAACGACGGGTTCATCGCCTGCTGTGTCGTCGCCCGCCGCGTCGCCTGCTGCGCCGTCGCCCGCCGCGTCGCCTGCTGCGCCGTCGCCGGCGTGTTGTACATCCACCGACGGTTCGCCCGTCTCGAAGGCCGTGTAGCTGAGCCCATGGCCGAACGGAAAGAGCGGATCGTAGGACGCGGGATGCTCATGCTCCCCGATAGGTGTCGGATGGACGAGATGGTCGTGGACCTGCGGCAGATCGGCTTCGTCTCGGGGGATCGTGATCGGGAGCCGACCACGTGGGTCGTTCTCTCCGAACAGGGTTTCCGCAACCGCTTCGCCACCCTCGGTCCCGGGGAAGTACGCCATCAGGATTGCGGGAACGTGGTCGGCCATCCAGTCAACGATGAGCGGACGACCCGTGACAAGCACGCCAACGACCGGCGTGCCGGTCTCGTGGACTCGCTGGACGAGTTCCCGCTGGGCCACCGCCAGCCGCATATCCGAGCGTGTCGGCCACTCACCCGTCTTCGTCCCGGCATCCGCCTCCGGACCGAACTCGTGGAGGTACCATCCCTCACCGAGCGCGAGCACCGCCACGTCGGCCTCCGCCGCCCGTTCGACAGCCGCGTCGATGGAGTGTCCGGGGCGCTCGGCATCGTCCAGCGGCGCGTTCAGTGACGTTCCCTGCGCGTACGTCACCTCTCCCGTCGTTGCGTCAGCGAGCGCCTCGCGGATCGTCCGGCCGGGAAGGCCGTCACCGTGTGGCACGCTCCAGCCGCCGAGCTGGTGGACCATGTCGTCGGCGTTCGGGCCGCCAACGAACACGTCCTCATCGCCCGATAGCGGGAGCAGATCGTCGTTTTTCAGAAGGGTCATGCTCTCACGGGCAACCTCCCGTGCGTGTTCACGGTGCTCGGGGGCGCCGAGGCGCTCGGCGGCAGTCGTGGCGTCGACGGCGTCGGCGGGGTCCTCCTCGAACAGGCCGAGTTCGAATTTGAGCCTGAGGATCCGGCGAACGCTCTCGTCGAGGGTTTCTTCCGCGAGATCCCCTGTCTCGACGAGGTCAACGACGCGCTCGGCGTGCGGGGTGTGCCCGACGGACGCCACGTCGACGCCGGCCTCACGCGCCTGTCGTACGCCGTCGCCGTGGTCGCGAGCCGTCCCGTGGTCCTCGTGGAGGTGGAGGATGCCGTTCCAGTCGGAAACGACGTGCCCGTCGAATCCGAGGTCATCCCGCAGAAGCCCGTCGAGCCATGCGTCCGACCCGTGAGCCGGCTCCCCGTTGATGGAGTTGTATGAGGGCATCACCGACCGCACGCCGGCCTCCAACGCGCGCTCGAACGGCGGGAGGAACGTGTTTCGAAGCTTGTACTCGGAGATGTCGACCGGGGCAGCGTCCTCGCCACGCTCCGGTTCGCTGTACGCGGGGAAGTGTTTCGCCGTCGCGACGACGGCCTCAGGATCGTCCAGCCCATCGCCCTGATACCCGCGTACTTTCGCCGCAGCCAACTCGCCAACGAGGTGGGGGCTTTCACCAAACGTCTCGAAGACGCGCCCCCATCGGGGGTCCCGTCCCACATCCACCGTCGGGCCGTAGTTCTGATGAGCACCGGTCGCCCGAACCTCGCGAGCCGTGATAGCTGCGGCCGACTCCACCGCCTCCGGGTTCCACGTCGCAGCGGCGCCGAGGCCGTTGGGGAACGCCGTCGCTCCCGTCGCGTACGCGTGGCCGTGTACTGCATCGACGTTGAACAGCAGCGGGATTCCGAGACGTGTCTCCTCCCGGGCGTGAGTCTGGAGCGACTCGACGGCCGCGGCGATCTCTGCGGGGTCGCTCGCAAGCGCTCCGCCCCACCCGAATGGCGCCGCAAGACCCAGATGGTGCTCGTCGATGGCCCGCTTCACGTCGTCAAGGTCGTGGGGCTGCCGGAGGTGTCCGGCCCACGTCCCCGTCACTTGTCCTGCCTTCTCCGCGAGCGTCATTCGGTCAAGGAGGTCCGCGACCCGTTCGCCCGTCGATACGTCTTCCTGTCGGTACGCGGGGGTGGCTGCGTCCATGGCCATTGCTACTGACGTATTAGCCCGTCCATTTATTTCTACCTGTTATGGCGACGAGGCCGCAGCAACCTTTCTACGCTCACCGTCCGGTTCCGATGGTGATGGTCTCAGGGATGACCGCCTGCCGTGATACCCACATTTAACACGTGCCGCCTTGGCTGACACAGTATGGTTGAAACAGCGATTCAGCTCTACTCGCTTCGTGAGCTCGACCGACCACTGCCGGAGATCCTCGATCTCGTCGGGGAGACCTCCTTCGACGGCGTGGAGTTCGCCCACCGAGTGAAAACCTCGGACCTCGATGATGTTCGTGATGCACTTGAGCGAAATGACCTCTCTCCCGCGGCTGCACACGTCGGTCTCGACGCGTTGGAAGAGGATTACCCGGCGACTACCGAGCGGTACGAGTCGCTCGGCGTCGAAACACTGATCGTCCCCTGGCTTGACCCCGAGCACTTCGAGTCGGAAGACGCGGTTGCCGACGCTGCTTCCCGACTCAACGACGTGGCGCACGACCTCGACGACGACGGATTCGAGCTCCAGTACCACAACCACGACCAGGAGTTCGTCCCACTTGGGGACGCGACGGCGATGGACGAGCTGCTCGCCGCAACGACAGACCGGGTCGGATTCGAGCTCGACCTTGGATGGGCTACCGTTGGCGGGGTTGACCCGGCCGCGTACGTCACGCGGTACGCCAACCGAATCTCCCACGTCCACTTTGCCGACGCCAAAGTGGAGACGGCGTCCGCCACGGAACTCGGGGAGGGAGACTTGGACATCGATGCCTGTGTCGAAGCCACACAGAACGCGAACGTGGACTGGTTCGTCTACGAGCACGACGAACCGACCGACCCCGAGGCGTCTCTCACGCACGGCGCCGACACGCTCGACTCGTTCCGCTAGTCCCGGTGGAAATCGGGTGGCGTCACTGCTGTGGGCGTGGTCATCGTATCGGTGGCACACCACCGACACTCGTCCGCTCGTAAGTGCTCGCCGCCGCCGAATCGTGGGACAAGGCCACCAATCGACCGATTTGAGACGGTTACTCTTCGGAAGCGGGGGTCAGTGCGTCGGATTCGACCATTGCTTCGAGCGGATTGTCCGTGATCTCCAGCGGGAAATCGACGCGGCCGCGTTTGCGGACGGACTCGTAGCCGCCGAAGAGGATTTCGGCCGTGTTGAGTCCGCGCCGTCCGCTGAGAACGGGCTCCTCACCCGTTTCGAGACAGGTAGCGAGGTGGTCGACCACGCGGGTGAGGAAGAAGGAGCCGTACCTGTCGTCGGGCTCGGAGCCGGCGTTGTGGATGTTCTCGCCGTCCACGTCGATCGTCTCGCGATCGGCGCCGTGTCTTACCTCCAGCATCGGGCCGTCCTCGGCAGCAATGCGGATCGTCCCCTCGGTACCGCGGAGGACGAAGGCGGCGCCGACGAGCGCACTCCCTTTACCGGTCGAGCAGATCGCCTGTACGCCGTCGTCGTACTGCCACTGAGCCCATATCTGGTTCTCCTGATGTGTGCCAAACCGGATGTCCTTCTCCCGGTAGTCGAGCTGGGCGATCACCCACTCTGCGGGACGGTCGTCGACGAACATGCCGGCGAGGTCGACCGTGTGAGCGCCGGTGTCGTAGAAGTCGCCCCAGCCGATCTCGACGCGCTCCAGGTCGCCTATGGCGCCCTCATCCAGGAGCCGCTTCGCCTCAACGATCGGCTTTGCGAATCGCCGCTGGCGATTGAACGTCAGTTGCGTGTCGTGACGCCAAGCAGTTTGGACCATCCGCTGAGCGCTCGCCCAGGTGTGTGCCATCGGCTTCTCACAGTGGACCGCGGTGACGGCGTCATGGCGGGCACAGTCGTCCACGACAGTCTCGTGAATCGCCGGCGGGACCGCGATGCTGACGAGGTCCGGTTCGACGGCGTCGAGCATCTCGCCGGAGTCCTCGAAAACGCCGTCGTCCGGCACATCGAACGTTCCTGCGAAGGCCGCGGCGTTTTCGCGAACGATGTCCGCACAGGCGACGTCGGATACGGCGACGTGGTCCCGGTGACGGCCGTCGGTCGGGCGCTCGGCGCGACGATCGCCTTGCTCGGAATCGCGATCTTTGCGTTATCGGCCAGTATTTTTGCATCCGGGTTTGCCGAAGACCTCGCGGAACGTCGTCGCGAAACGCAGTACTGTCCACACTGTGGTGGAATGGTCTCGGAACTTTCCCACGAGTCACCACACGATCATGAGGAGTCCAACTCGGACCAGTGAGGTGGTGTTGAATCACGTCCCACCGTGCCGAAGTCGTCGAACCACTCTTGGGATGTGCGTTCGATAGGCCGCTATGGCGAACTCGCTTCACGTCGCCGGCGGCGGACTCTCCCTGCAGGTGACGGTACCGGCACGAAGTGCGGGGCTCGTCGTCGAGAACGCGGAGGGCGACGCCACGTATCGCGCCGATACGCTCGCGTACGCCGTCGATGAGGGGGTGGTCGTCGTCAACCGGGACACCGATCGCGTCCCCATGAACGACCGCGTCGAGCTCCTCACGCTTGCGATGGAGGCGACTGGCTCCGTCCACCAGGGGATCAACACCTCACTGCAGCATTCGGGAAACGGCTATTCTGTACAGGTACCCGCCCGTGACGCCGGCTTCGAGAAGGGTGACGCGCTCCCCTGTCACGCTGCGCCCGGCGTGCTCGTCATGACGCCGCTCGAAAGCGACGTGCCGACGACCCAGATGGTGGACCTCCGAAGGCGTCAGGCTACTCCACGGGAGTGACCGCCGGCGAACCGCATTGGCTGCTCGAACGAAATCGTTCTCGCGAACGTCGCCCATTTCGGCACCACTTAAATACCATGCCGCCTGACACATTGATGAACTGAATTGACCGGATGCAACGACCATACTTGAGCGCCACACCGACCGGCCGAAGCGACGCCCCGTCTGTGACGACCGCGACAGGTGACGGGCAATGAGTTCGCGCGTTGTTTCGCTGCTGATCGCCGTTCTCTGTCTCACGTCGGTGGCGCTCGCCGCGCCGTTGTTGCAACCGGACATGGGGAGCCCGACGGAGTCCTCGGTGGAGGGCGACGGGGAAGGCTCCAACATGGCTGAGCGGATCGACTCCGCGCTCGACGACGCGGAGGGGGAGGAGTTAGACGAGGAGTTTGACGAAGAGTTGGAGGGTGATGGTCCGTTCGACGACGAACGGTACGACGAGGAGGACGCCGAGCGCTTGGCGTCCGACGAGGACCCGTTTACTCCTGGTGATGGTGGGAACGTCACGAACGTGACCGAGGGAGATCTCGAGGAACAACTCGCAAACGAGTCGAGTGACGACACGGGCGTTCTCCGGTACGGTGCGGTCCAAACGCCGTACTGGCGCGTGTCCACCTTCGACACCTACACCGGCACTGGGTGGGAGCGTTCGTCGGACACGGAACCGTACGATCCACCGTACGAGTTCGACGGCGAAGCCGACCGCCAACGGTATCGAGTCACCGCTGAAACGTCGATGAGCATCGTGCCCACCTTCTACCAGCCGGTCGCGGTTGGCGGGCTCGACGAAGTCGCCGCACGCGACGACGGCTCCTTCGAGCGAACCACACCGATGGACGCCGGCACGTAGTTCACCGTGACGAGCGACGTTCCCGATTGGTCGTACGAGGAGCTCGAACGGGCGGGCGACGACTACGATGAAGAGCTCGTCGAGCGGTACGGGACCCCACGCTCGGAGACGCCGGACCGGGTCCACGACCTGACGGATGAGCTGGTCGACGGCCAGTCAACGCCGTACGCCGAGGCTGTGGCCATCGAACACTGGCTGAAAAACGAGAAGGAGTACACCTTGGACACCCCCCAGCCGGGTGACGACGTCGTCGACGAGTTCATCTTTGAGATGGAGGCGGGTTACTGCGTGTACTTCGCGGCGTCGATGACGGAGATGCTGCGCACGCAGGGGGTTCCCGCACGCTACGTGACGGGATACGCTCGCGGGACGACCGAGGACGGCGTCGAGGAGGTCACTGCCGATCGCGCACACGCGTGGGTCGAGGTGTACATCGAGGACGTGGGGTGGGTGACCTTCGACCCGACGCCGCCGGAGCGAGAGGAGGCTCGCTCGAACGGCGACGAGGCGACGTTCACGTACGACGACGTGGCGACGACCGTTCAGCACGCGGAAAACGGCGACGACTGGGAGACCGTCGATGCGGACGTGGAACTGCTGTCCGATCCGACTCCCGGAACCGAAGGGGAGGTTCGTGTCACTCGCGGCGGCGACCCCCTCGTCGACCACCGTGTCAGCTTCAACGGGGAGGTCGCCGGGATGACTGACGAGAACGGTGACGTGACGGGAACGCTCCCGTACACGGAACGTCTCGACGTGACCGTCGAGGAATACGTCGGCACTGACGAGCCGGATGAGGAGGACGCCGAGGACCAAACCGGCGACGAGGCGGACGAGGAAGAGGAGTCGACGGACGAGGAAGATGAGGGGGAGGAAGCTGACGACGAGACGGCCGAGGACGACGGCGAAGAAGCGGACGACCAAGGCGCTGATGAGGAGGATGAGGAAAACGGTGACGCCGATGAGGATCTGCTCGATGGCGAGCTTGGCGAAGACGCAGCGGACCCCGACGAGCGGCGGATCGAGATGGTCGACGCCCGTGAGGAAACGACGATCGGCGGGCCGGTGACGGAGCTTCCAACCACGACGGTGTTCACCGTCGACCACGACGACACTGACACCGACACGTCGTCAGTCGAGAGTTCGTCCCGAGTGTTCGCTTCGGGCGCGGCCGCCGGGCTCGGCGGGTTCGAGGTGGCGAATACGGACGGGGGGATCCCGCTGAACACGGACCTCGAGTTAACGTTCTCGGAGACGCCGCTCCTCCCGGGCAGTGACGCGGAAGTGACGGCCACCATCGACGGCAATCCGGTTCCGAACGCGGAGGTGTCCGCGGGCGACGTGGAGACGACGACCGACGCGGACGGTGTCGCCACGATCCAAGTCCCCTACTCCGAGACACTGCACGTGGAAGCATCGCGAGGCGAGGCGACCGGAGAGACGACCTCGTCCGTGGCGACCGACGTCTCCCTCTCGACGCCGGAAGCACCAGCTGCGGGAACGGACGTGACTGTTGAGGCCACCGCTGACGACCGTCCGGTCGAGGGGCTCGACGTGCTCATCGACGGCGTCGCCGTTGGCGAGACCGACGAAAACGGCATCGCAGGCGTTCCCGTGGGATACGAGGAGACGGTCGAGGTCGTGGCGATGCGCGAGGACGTACGGGGGAGCGAGACGATCGCCGTGAACACCGACCTCGATGTCCAGACCGACGGGATACCGTTTCCCGGAACGAGCGTGACGCTCACTGCCACCGTTGATGGCGAGCCGATCGCGGATGCGACGGTGACGACCGACGACACGGAAACCACGACTGATGCGAACGGGACCGCGGCGGTCGGTATCCCGACGATTCCGCAGTCGGAAGTGCGATATCACGTCCAGCGTGGTGACGCCGCTGCTGAGGGTGTGGTCGGTCTCACCGGCGTTTGGGCGACGATCCTCGGTGCCGCACTGCTCGGGGGGCTGATCGTCAAGCGTCGGGCCAACCCACGAGCGACGGGCCGGCGTGCGCTCGGGAACGGGAGACGCCTGGTTTCCCTCCTCACCCGTCTCCCGAGAGCAACCGTGTCCGCACTCATCCGCGTGGCCGTGTGGGTTGGGAGGATGACTGCGCAGGGTGGACGCGGCATGCTGTTGACGAGCCGTGCGCTGCTCGCCACGTTTGTGGCCGCGGTGCGCCGGGTGGTCATCGACCTTCCACGCACGGTGGCGTCACTCGTCTCGTCCGTTGGCGTGTACGCGAACCGGCTGTTCACCCGCGCCGTCGCGCTCGTGGTCTGGTTCGCGGTCGGCCCTCGGACGTGGCTTGACCGGTTCCGGGCGTGGCGGGCGTCTGACGCGGCGGTGGACGGTCCGTCTCATCGGAGCTCCGGACCAAACACCGCCGGCGCCGGCGAAGTCTCCGGCGACGGTGAGCGATCCCGGATCGACCCGCGTGTGGTCGTGATCAGGGCCTGGAACTGGCTGGTGGGGGTCGTTCGCCCCCGCAGCTCGATGACACCCCGCGAGATCGCTGACCGGGCGATCGACCTTGGACTCCCCGAAGGTCACGTTCGGCGCGTACTGGAGGGGTTCCGGTCGCTCAGGTACGCGAACCGACCGCCATCGCAGGAGGAGGCCGAAACGGTTGCCGAATCCGAACAAACGCTCCGGTCCGCGCGGGGTGGTGACGAATGATGCGCACGCTGAGCGTCCTTCTCGGTGCGCTCGTGCTCGCTGCGGGGGTCATCCTCGCGCTCGCTCCCGGAATGATCCCGCCGGAGATCCTCGACCCGTTGCTGTCCGTCGAGGTTGGCGAATACGTGGAGGCGAGTCTGCTCGCCGTTGCAGTCGTTGTGCTGCTGGTGAGTCTCCTGGCACGCGTGTCGACGCGTGCACTTCCGCGCGATCCGGTGCGCGTCGAGCCCAAAGACCAGAGTGACCGCACCGTGTCGACGGTGGGGGCGGACTTCGACACGCTCGTCGAAGATCACGACCTCTATCGCCGCGGAACGACGGTTCCGGAGCCGAGCGACGAGCCGGGGCTGACGGAAACGCTCGTCGCCACCTTGGCGCGCCGGGAGGGATGTTCCTCGGTCGAGGCGCGAGAGCTGCTCGAATCGGGTGGCTGGACCGAGGATCGCGACGCGGAGCTGCTTTTCGCGACTGATCCGGAGCTAACAGGTAGCGAACGCTTCCGCGCATGGCTGCGTCCGGAGGCGACGTTCGAGCGTCGTGTCCGGGCGGCGACCGACGAGCTGGCTCGGCTTTCGGAGGAGTTGAACGACTTCGGCAGTGGGGGACACGCTGATTCGGACGGCCGTTCCGAAGCGTCGGATCCGGGACGAGTGGATGAAGTGGATGAAGTGGGTGGAGTGGGTGGTGTGGGTGGAGTGGATGGAGTGGATGGAGTGGATGCGCCACCTGCGGAGGGGACTGGCGGGTCAGCAACGGCCGAAATGGGAGGTACACAATGACGGACGAGTGGACCGTCGAGACGGGTCGACGCACTGAGGGGATCGCCGTCGTCGGTCTCCTTGCGGTTGCTGCCGGCGCAGCAACCGGATCCGCCGCGACGCTGCTTCTGATCGTCCCGCTCGTCGGGTTTGCGGTGTATGATCGAGTGACGTCGTTCGCTCCGCCCAGCGTGGCTTGTGAACGTGAACTGGAGACGGAGCGTCCAGTCCCCGGGAGCGATGTCACGGTTACACTGACCGTGTCAAATGAGAGTGAGCTGAACCTTCCGGACCTTCGCGTCGTCGACGGCGTGCCGGACCCGCTGACGGTCATCGATGGGACGCCGAGGGCGGGCCTGTCTCTTGCTCCGGGCGAATCGGCGTCGTTCGACTACACCATCCGGACGCGGCGCGGATCCTTCTCGTTCGGCCCCACGACGCTTATCACACGCAACCTGAGCGGGTCGTGGCGTGCACGCCGCTCGTCCACCGTCGAGACGACCATCGACTGTCACGTCCATCCGGAGGAGTACGCGCTGGATGATCGCGCGAGCTTGGTTGCTGGCATGTTGGACACCACCCGAGGCGGGTCGGGCGTCGAGTTCCACTCTACACGCGAGTACCACTCCTCGGACCCGGCAAACCGCATCGACTGGCGTCGACTGGCACGCAGCGGTGAGTTGACGACCGTCACCTACCGGGAGTCGAACGCGGCGACCGTGCAGGTTCTCGTCGACAGGCGTCCCGGGACGAACGTCTCCTACGCCTCGGACGGCCTCACTCATGCCGAGTATGCGACGTACTCGGCCGAGATGGTGAGTGAGATGTTGCTCGGTGCACACCACCACGTCGGCGTGTCGACGCTTGGGGACGACCGGAGACACGTTCGACCCACGGCCGGAGAGGACCACCGGCTCGCGCTCCGACGGTTGTTCGACGACCTTGAGGGCGCCGGCAGCGGTCGGCTGGAGCCGACGGCGTACGCCGACGAGCTGGCGGACATCCTGCCGAACCACACTCAGTTCTCGCTCATTTCGCCGGTTCAGGACGACGCGATCGTCGAGTTCGCCACACGGCTCCGAGCACACGACCGCAGCGTCGTCGTGCTCTCGCCACGACAGCCCCATGTCGAGACTGACGGCCAGCGGATCCTGCTTGCCGACCGAGCGCTCCGCATCGACGACCTGAGACGGAACGGAGTGACGGTGCTCGACTGGGATACGACCGAGCCGCTTCGACTCGCGCTTGAGCACCGCTTTGGGGGTGCCGTATGAGGCCCGAACAGCACCCAACACGAACGATGACCGCTCTCGGAGTGGGTTTTGGCTCGCTCGCGGTCCTGTTGCCGCTCGCGCTCATCGAGCCGACCACGCCGGGTGCCGCGGCGTTGGTCGCGTTGCTTGCCGTTGGATTGCTCTCTACGGGCTCCGTCTCCCGGCGGGTGACCCACCTCACCTCCCTCGTTTTGGCGCCGTTGTTCGGTGCTGCAATCGTGACAACGACCGTCGCACACGTCGACCCTGCCGCTGTGCTTGCAGGACCGGAGGCAGTACACCACACGACGATAGCGACGGGTGCGGTCGCCGGTCTCATGGGGGCCGTTGCGCTCTCGCTGCTGTTCGGGAACGCAACCCGGACGGTGACGAGCGAAAACGTCCGCAGCGCCGGCGTCGAATCGCTGCGCGTCGCCATGCTCTTCGGACTCGCTGCGGCTGTCATGCTCACGATCTTGCGCTTGCTCGGTAGCGTCGAGTTCGGACTCAGTTTCGAGGCAGCCATCTCTCGCATCGCGAGCGCGGACCAGATCGGCTCCAGCTTCGTGATACTTCTCGTGTGGGCCGTGTTGCCGGCGTTTGCCCTCAACCTGTACCGGAGCATTCAGCGACTCGTCTCGACGCCCTTGGAGTCGGCAGCGGCTCGCGGCGACGATATCGGTGACAAAGCCGCCACAGCCGCCACGGAAAGCACCGACACGTGGTCGAACTACGCGACGATGTTCTCACTCGGCGTTCTCGGGTTGGCGTTCGTTCGGCTGATCGCGTCGACTGCCGACCCGGCGGAACAAGACCCACGACTCGCTGAGGCGCTCATCACGAGCGAAGCGCTCGGGGAGGCGATCAGGACCGAGTTCGTGGTGAGCATGACGATGCTGATACTCCTGGGAATGTTCGCGTGTCGAACCGTGGTTGCCGCCGTCGGATGGGCCCGGCGACAGCACGACCAGTCCGACCGGGTGCTGACGCCGACGACCTCGATGGCGATGATCGTCGCCGGCATGGCCAGTGTCCTCTTCGTCGGTGCGCCGGCATACGGTCCGGCGGCCGAAACTCGACTCCTGGCGCTGGACGTACCGCCGACCCTGGTGGCCGAACTGGTCGAGTATCTCCCAGCGGTCATTCTCGGCGTCATCGCGATATGTGCTGGGGTCGCCGGCGTCTCCTTCTCGCTCGTTCGGATGTACGGTGGCACGCTGTCGAACGGCGCGACTGACTGGCTCGTGTACCGGAATCTCGTGTTTCTGACGAGTGCAACGGCGATCATCGCCGCGACCATCTACGGCGTCATGCCGCTCGCAGCGTTCGTCGCGATGGTGGCGGCGTTATTGACCTGGGACTTTCTGGAGTACGGCTATACGCTTGCCGCGGAACTTCGTTCGGGCCGGCTGCAGCCACCGGAGATCGCTCACGCCGCCGCCAGCGTGGGCGTCGGCGTCGTGCTCGTTGGCGTTACCCTCGGAGTCCACCACGTTGGCCAAACGTTCGCGCCCCCGGCGGCGATCTCGTATCTCGCCGTCCCCCTACTCGTGCTCGCCGTGGCACTACTGTTAGTGTACTTCAACAGCGAGTAGGAGGACTTCCGGTCGGAGACGAACGGGTGCGTTACGCTTCCGGTGCTTCCGCATCACGAGGCACGTCGACGGAGTCGAGCACGTCCTCGATGATCCCGTGTGCAGACGTTCGGTCCACGCGGGCTTCGGTCGTCAACACCAGCCGGTGTGCGAGCGTCGGCTTGGCCACCCGCTTCACGTCGTCGGGAACGAGATAGTCGCGCCCGTGGAACGCGGCCGCCGCGCGCGACGCTTCGAGTAGTCGCTGTGTCCCGCGAGGAGAGACGCCGGTGTCGACGCGCCGGTCCTCCCGCGTCGCACGGGAGATGTCGACCACGTAGTCGACGAGGTCGTCGTCGACCGACACTGCCTCCTGTGCCGTTCTGAGCGCCGCCGCGGTGTCGCGGTCGATCGTCTGTGAGACGCTCGGTGCGGACGCGTACCGGTCGAGTCGGCGGAACAACAGCTCGCGTTCGCCATCACGGTCGGGGTAGCCGATGGCGGACTTCACGAGGAAGCGGTCGAGCTGTGCCTCCGGCAGCTCGAATGTCCCTTCCTGTTCGACCGGGTTTTGCGTGGCGATCACGAAGAACGGGGTCGGTAGCTCGTAGGTGGTGCCGTCGACGGTCACCTGTCGCTCCTGCATCGCCTCAAGGAGTGCTGACTGCGTCTTCGGCGGCGCCCGGTTGATCTCGTCGGCTAGGAGGACGTTGGCGAACACTGGGCCCTGACGGAACTCGAAGCTCCCGTCTTGGTCGTTGTAGACGTTACTGCCCGTGATGTCCGCGGGGAGCAGGTCGGGCGTGAACTGGATCCGACTGAAACTCAATCCCATCGCCGTGGCGATGCTCTCGGCCGTGATCGTTTTCCCCGTTCCCGGCACGTCCTCCAGCAGGACGTGTCCGTCCGCGAGAATCGCCGTCAATATCGTCTCCAGAAATTGCTCGTCGAGGACGATAGCCGACTCGATCTCCTCCGCGAGCGCGGACACGTGGTCCGCGACTTGCTCCGGTTCGATTCGCTGGGTCATGCACGTTCCTCCGCGACGCGAGCTTCCATGTACGTCCGACAGTTCAGTCGAATCGTTGATATATGTTCCGCCGGCGGGCGGATCGGGTGTGTGGTGAGCAGTCCACTACATCATCAATCGTCACCAAGTGAGCCCTTCATACGTCGGAGCGCCGGCATCCTCGAAGCGTCTCGGATCGACGACACGCCGCGTGTCGACGACGACCGCCCCGTCGGCCATCCTGGAAAAGGCGGCATCGAGAGCGCCGAACTCGTCCCAGGCGGTGGCGATGACGGCGGCTCGTGCGCCGTCGAGCGCCGCCCCAGCGGAATCAGCTGACTGAAACCGGAGTTCGGGGTGCCGTTCGCGGGCATCCTCGACGGCGACAGGGTCGTACGCAACGACGGTCGCTCCCCGCTCTTCGAGCCCGGCGGCGACTGGAACGGCTTGTGACCGGCGTGTGTCGTCCGTTCCGGGTTTGAACGCGAGGCCGAGCAGTGCAACTCGTTCACTCCTCACGTCGACGTGACGGTCGACGAGGTCGAGCGCTCGTCTCGGTTGGATCTCGTTCACTCTGACGGCGCCGTCGAGCGCGCTCGGCTCGTACCCCTCCTCGCGGGCGGCTGCTCTGAGGGCATCGACGTCCTTCCCGAAGCAGCTTCCACCCCAGCCGAGTCCGGTTTCCAGGAATCGGTCGCTGATTCGATCGTCGAGTCCGACGGCCTCGAACACGCGGTAGGCGTCGATGTCGAACGCCTTACAGACGTTTCCGATATCGTTCGCCAGCGAGATCTTTCCGGCGAGGAACCCGTTGTTGGCGTATTTGATCATCGCTGCGGTTTCAGGGTCCGTCCGGACGATCGCCGGCTCGCGATCGTCGGTGTCTGCCAGGGACCCTCCCCCGGACTCGCCGCCGTCCGACTGGGGCTGTACCACCGTCCGATAGACGGCTTCGAGTCGACGAGCGACCCATGGCGAATCGACGCCGAAAACGATCTTGTCCGGCGCCCGAAGATCGGCAAGTGCGCTTCCCTCACGCAGAAACTCCGGGTTCATCGCCACCGACACATTCGTGTCGGACGGCGACGCCTCGACGATCGCCTGCCGAACGGAGCGCAGCGCAGTCGGCGTCACGGTGCTCTTCACGACGACGGCGTGACGCGAGCTCGTCGTCGAGCGCCGGTCATTCGACTCCGTGGATGATGGTTGTCCTGACGATTCTGGCGTAGTGGATGGGGGTTCCGTGAGTCCGCCGGCAGCGTTTCCGACCGTCTCCGCCGCCGCAACGAGCGACGAGGCGTCGACGTGGCCATCGGGCTGTGCCGGCGTCCCGACGGTGAGGAAGGTGAGATCTGCGCCAGCGATCGAGTCGAACTCCGTAGTTGCCTGGAGGTTGTTGCCGCCGTGCTCCTCGATGAGCCCCTGCAATCCCGGTTCCGCAATGGGCGTTTCTCCGGCGTTGATTCGGTCGACAACCCGTTCGTTCACGTCGATGGCGGTCACCTCGTGTCCAGCAGCCGCGAGCGCCGCCGCTACCGTCGTTCCGACGTAGCCGCTTCCGACGACGGAAATCCGACGAGCCCGATTCGGAGACACCGCCGAGTCATCCGTCCACGTTCCAATATGCTGGCCGGTGTGGCCGTCACTCATCATGGACTCCCCGAACATACCGCCAGTCCGCCGGCAGGTCCTCCCGGTTGCAGTCGAGATACTCGATGAACGGCTCGATCACGTCGAATGCGGGACCCGGTTCGACCGTGTCCTCCCACTCGTTCCACACGATCACGTCACATTCGGCCAGCTTCGGCAGATGGTTGTGATGCATCGAGATGATGATGCGGTCGCCGTCGACCGAGGCGGGTGGATGGTCGCTCGGCGTTTGAAGGAGCACCCGTTCGAGCGTCTCGGAGTCGACACCGAGTTCGGAGTCGGGTTTCCGGTCCGCTAAGACGATCAGCAATCGCCGCCGGCGCGCATCCGAGAGTAACGAAAGCGCGTGGTCCGTACTCAACGCCGACTCAACCGCCGGCTCGGCCGTCTCGTCACGTTCTCTCATTCGCGTTGCACCTCGGGAGCCGCCTCATCGATGGCCCCCATCACGGTCGTTCGCGCCCGGTCGAGCAGCATCTCGCTCTGGTCGTCAGTTTCCCCCTCGGCCGTGAGCCGAATGAGAGGTTGGGTGCCACTCGCCCGGACGAGAAACCAGCCTTCGTCGGTCGTCACTCGTAGCCCGTCGAGCGTGGAGACGGAGTCGAACCGCTGCCGTGCGGTGCTCGTGGCCGCGCCAATGATCCGATCAGCGTCGTCCGCCTGGTCTTCAGTCTCTAGTGAGACGATATCTCGGGTGATCGTCGACCGGGGAAGCGCGTCGACTGCGTCAGCGATCGACCCGCGTTCGCCGGCGAACGCCGCGAGCTTGCAGGCCGCAAGCGGACCGTCCGGAAACGTCGTTTCATCCGGCCAGATCCACGAGCCGCTGGGCTCGCCGGCGAACGCCGCCCCGTCTTCGACGGCTCGCCGGGCTACGTGTACGTCCCCAACACGAGTTCTGCTCAGTTCGGCACCGACGTCTGCTAGCGCACGCTCGACTGCGAGGCTCGTGTTCAGCGGCGCGGCAACGGTGTCGCCGTCCTCGGCGGCGTCGGTGGCGAACAGTGCCAACAGCTGGTCGCCCGGGACGAACCGCCCGTTCTCGTCGACGGCAAGCATGCGGTCCGCATCGCCGTCGTGAGCGATGCCAAAGTCGGCGTCGGTTCCGGCGACGAGCATCCGCAAGGCCGTACAGGTCTCCGGCGTCGGCTCGCTTGCTCGTCCGGGGAATCGGCCGTCCGGTTCCCCATTGAGCGTCTGCACTTGGCAGCCGGCTTCGTGCAGCGCACGGGCGGTAATTCCGCCCATTCCGTTGCCCACGTCGACGACAACGGTACAGTCGGCCACCCCATCTCCCCGGTCGCTGGCGACCGAGACGAGCCGTTCCCGGTGGTGATCGAGCGCTGCCTGCCGTCTCTGTGACCGCTGCCCGACCTCCTCCCACGATGCGAACTCGAAGTCCTCCTCGTGGATGATCCGCTCAATACGGCGTCTTCGCTCCGTGCCGAACGCTCGGCCGTCGGACTCCCAGAGCTTGATCCCGTTATCCTGTGGCGGATTGTGGGATGCCGTCACGACGATTCCAGCGTCAGCGTTCGTCACGGCGACGAACCGTGCGACCGTCGGCGTCGACACTGCGCCCAGATCCACCACGTCGGTCCCACATTCGCGGACCCCTGCAGCGACGGTATCAGCGAGCAACCCTCCCGTCGTCCGCGCATCCCGACCGAGAACGACGCTTTCTGCACCCGCCGACGCGACGGCCCGTCCGACCGCGAGCGCGGTTCCGGCGGTGACCGTTTCACCGATCGGGCCTCTGATCCCGCTGGTTCCGAACAGCGTTGGCGGGTCGTCGGCCTTGGTGGGGCCATCAGCTGTCTTGTCGGCGTCAGCTGCCGTGTCGGCGTCCGCAGCCGCTGCCGTATCCGGATTTTTGTGCTTTTCCGCCATCACATGTACCCGAACGTTCGGAGCCGGTCCATCAGCTCCTCTTTGTCCTGTGCGCGCCCGGCGCGCTCCGCCGTGGCGTTCACGTCCTGCTTCCAAGCAGGTTCATCGCCACTCCGCTCCGTGGACTGTTCGCTGCCGATCGACCGGTAGCCGTCGAAGTACAGCGTCGAGATGGGGATCGACTGTGAGCCGACGGACTCCGGAAGGTCGTCTCGCGAGTCCGGAACGTGGCCGATGGGGTACCCCTCGACGGTCTCCGGAACCACGACTGAAAAGAACGCATCCCAGACGTCACGCTCAGTGAACGGGAGAATCGGATGGATGCGGTTGTGTGGCGGATAGAGGTCCTCGTCGTGACGCGGCGAGATGAACGTCTCGTCGGCACGTGCCTCCTGCTCGTCCCACCGAACGCCCGAAATGACGCCGTCGAATCCGTGCTCGTCCAGTGTGTCGTTGAGCGCGAACGTTTTCAGCAGGTGATTGCCGACGTAGGTGTCCAACAGGAAGGGAAACGTCTCCTTCTCGTAGTCGAGAATCCGTCGGGCGTGCCACCGGTTGCGGTCGTTGAGGTCGTCGATGACGACCTCGTCGCCGGGCTCCAGGTCTCTGTCCGATACGAGGTTGCCGATACTCTCGTTGCGCGCGACGATCAGGTCGAGATCCCACTCCTCGGCCCAGCACTCGACGAACGCGTGAACCTCCGGAAAATGCTGGAAGTGGTCGATGAAGACGACGGGTGGCGCTTCCAGACCCTTTTGTTTGGCGACGTTCCGAGCGATATGGAGGGCCAACGTCGAATCCTTCCCGCCGGTCCACAGGAGCGCCGGATTCCGATGTTGCTCGAGTCCTGTCGCGATCACGCTCGCCGCCCGCTCGAGTTTTGCTTCGAGCGAGGGATACGTGTCGGGCGTTTCGTCGGCCCCATCCTCGTAATCGACGTCGACGTACGCCGGGAACGTCTCTGGCATGGCCGATAGCTCTTCCGTAGATCACCATTAGTAGGCGGTTCGTACTCGTTTTGAGGCCTCCTATGCCGAGGTTCCTCCCTATCGCTCGTCGAGACCAGTTTCACGAATTCGCTGCCAAAGCTTTCGCCCGCGTTCGGTCAACTCGTAGACGC
>LFFM01000283.1_pt1 | contig 34142 bp, 32 predicted proteins | sample 643131 | NCBI WGS metagenome assembly LFFM01 (sample SAMN03777445, study PRJNA286221) | soda lake metagenome | biome: soda lake; feature: Kulunda steppe; material: water; isolation source: sample Tc-Br brine of Tanatar trona crystallizer | place: Russia: Kulunda steppe | collected 2011-07
GGCACGGAACTGTGCGAGCAGGTGGATCGCGGTCGCATCGTAGGCCTGGGCAGTAAAGACGCCGGGTGAAGAACCGAACTCGTCTTCGAACAGCTCGTCGAACGTATCGCGGCCCGGCCCGTCAGCGGCCGGGGCGGTTCCGATGACGTTCGACATCTCGTTGTCGACATCCCCTGGCAGAGAGTTGTCCTGCATGCCGTCGGCGACCATGATCACGACATCGTCGGCATCGAAGTTCGAATAGAAATCCCGGAAAATCTGTTCGCCGCTGTCGGGGTAGCCGACAATGTAGAGCAGTTCGGGGTCGTCAGCGAGCACCGATTGCAGGGCCGAATCGTACGACGGCTGTTCGGCCTCGAACGCCTCCTGTTCGAACACTTCGCCGCCGAGTCCCTCGAACTCCGCGACGAACGCGTCGTTGAGTCCCTGTCCGTAATCGTTGTTCAGATAGAACGTCGAGGCAGTCTCCAAGCCACGGTCTTCGTAGGCGATTTGGGCTGCCGGAACTGCCTGCAGTGCGTCGCTCGGACACGTCCGCAGCAAGTACTCGCCGGCCATATCCGTGATGGCTGGTGAGGTGCTCGCCGGCGAGATGCCGACGACCTCCTCGGGGAAAAAGACGTCTTCGGCAACCGCAATCGTCACCCCTGATGAGGCCGCGCCGGTCACCGATGGGAAGCCAGCATCGACCAGTGCTTGGGCACGCTCGATTCCAACGTTCGGATCGGTTTCTGTGTCTTCGCGGCGGATCTCGATTTCGTACTCAACGCCTTCGTCCTCGAGTTGGATTCCGGGCAACGCGCCCGCATTCTGGATTGGCTCGCCGAGATTCCCCAGATCACCGGTTGCTGGCTGGAGGACGCCAACTCGGGCGTCCCAGTCAGTTGCTTCGCCTGTACAGCCCGCCAGTGCCGTGGCAACACCTGCCACACCGATGGTTTTTAACGTCGTTCGCCGAGTGATCTCATATGACATACCTACCGTATCATGAGTGTCATATTATATATTGTTTGTCTCTGTATCCGGTCGTCTGTGATTGTGATGCCCGGAATATCAAATAGATCAAAATGGTAAGATGCGGTGTATGAGCCGTTGATTCTGCTGTATTTGAACAATTGTTCCTGATTATCGTATACTACATCATACAAATATCGCAACTGTGTAACTACTGTTTAGTGTGTCTCGCGGCTCAGTACGGTTGGAAATGTACTACAAACTCACCCAACCCGTCGACGACTTCGAGGCCGGAACCGTATTTAAACGAATCAGCCGCTACGGCGACGACCACATCGAAGCCTGCAAACTCGAGCCACTCGGCGGTGGTGGGCTGCCGGCCAAACGGCTTCGACTCACCGCCGAAGAACTCGAGGAGCTGTTCGTCGAGACCGACGCGCCGGCGGCCTAGTGCTACCAGTCGGCAAACGACCCCTCGATGAGGGTTGCTGTTTGTGTTTGGATATACTCACGTTGAGTCGATTCAATCGCCTCAGCAAGCGATGCGCCACGCTCTGTGTGCTTGCTGAGGCGCTGGCGTTTCCATTCGGCAGGTGTTAGCTGGTTTTCGATTCGCCACTGCAGCGGCTGGAGATACCGATCGACAGCCGCCCGATCGAGGCCGACCGCCCGAAGACCTTCCGCAGCGTGTTCCAAGAGGTCAGTCACCGCAATCTCGAGGTCGTGTGTTTCCGAGCCATCGGCGGAAATCCAGGTGATGTCGGCGTCGATCCCCTCGCGCATTGCTGCATAGAAGTTCTCGCGGGCCGCATCCCACGGAAGATCAAAAACCGGATGTTCCGTGCGCGTCAACCCTTCCATCGCTCCCGCAAAGGCGACCGCGAGTGCCATCGAATCGCGCACGGTTGGCTGGGCTGGAAGCGGCCGAAACTCGATTCTGGCGTTGGCCTGCGAACGTGTCGGCCCATCGAACACCGGTCGAACCCATCGCCAGTAGGTCCCGTGTTTGCGCCGAAGCGTCGCGAAATTATCGTGGAACCGGTCGGCGCGATCGACGCCCATCGGCACCATTGTCTCGTCGTCGACAACGCGCTGGACGGCCCGTTCGATAGAATCCATCTCCTCGGGGAACCGCACTTTGTCGGTCTCAGTGACGCCGTTGAGCACCGACTCGAAGACAGAAATTCGGTTTTCGTGCCATGCGTTCTCGAGCAGCCACTCAGCGGTGACAGCTTCCTCATACAGATCCGGTGGGAAAAACGGGGCGTTGACCCCGATTGCCAAAAGCGGGCCGGCAACGCGGAGCGCATACCGGAAACACCGGGGGAGATCCATCGCCTGTTGGACCTGGTAGTGGGGCTGAATCGAGGTAATCAAGCTTTCGGGCATCACCGTCTCTGCAGCAAAATCGACACCCGGCGCATTGACGTCGAACGACCCCGAGCCACTGTTGGCCATTGCGTGATACCGTGTGGCGTTGCTCATGTTGGTCGCGATCCGCACGCCGTCGTCTTCGATGTTATCGGAGAGATACCCACGCGCGGTCTCCCCTGTCGGTGGGATCGTCCACAGTCCGTCGCTGACCAGCCGGAGGCCTTCGGCCTGGCTACAGTCGAGTGCCGCATCAAGCCGGCTTCGGACTTCGGATTCGATGGCAGCGATGCCGTGTCTGTTGAATGGCTGGGGGCTGGCAGTCATCTCGGCGTTATGGAGGCCGAGTTCCTTCTCAAAGCCGATCAACTCGAGCAGTCGGCGGGGTACTCGAGCGAGCGCGAACTCGTTTTCTTTGGCGGTATGCCAGCGATCCTCGGAGACCGCATAGAACTCGTATTCAAGTCCGAGAATGGACTGGTGGTTATCGAAGGTACCGCTGCTGAGTTCCGACAGTACGAAGTCAGCATCGGCTGCCGCCTCTGTTTGGTATGTCTCCGTATCGACCGCAAGCACGTCTCTGACCGACGCCGCCAACTCCGATTCTGTCATCAGTTAGCCCTACTCTTTGTTCGAGGAACTTGAACCCACCTCTGTGGAGTTCTTGGCCGTCGAAGCCCGAGTTATCGGTGTTTCCAATCCAGTGTGATCGTCACCGTCTCTCGGTTAGTTCGGATCAACGAGGAAATCCAACCGTCGCCGACATATAGCTCAGGGTATGCGCTTCGGTTTCCGCGATTCATTGCAGTCCGATCCGAAAAATCGCCAGCCGACGCTGAAACACTTACTCGGATCGAGCGACTCGCCGACGAACAGTAGCTCTGATTAGGAGCGTGTCTGTGGTGGTTTGTCGTCTTCAGTGGGTTGTTCGACGCCTGTAATCTCGATTCGCGTGCCAATGTTGCTGTCTGCGAGACTCACATGCCAGCCATGGGCCTCGGCGATTTCAGATACGATATACAGTCCGAGTCCAGTTCCCTCAGGAGTCGACGAAAAGCCGCGTTCGAAGATCTGCTTGCGGTGGGCCGGTGGGATTCCTGGGCCGTTGTCGGCCACAAAAAACCCATCCTCGAGTGCGCCGACAGCGATTGTGACAGTCGAACCAGCATGTTCTGCGCTGTTGTCGGGGTTTTGCCGGCTATCTGCGGAGCTGTGTTCCACACTGTTCCGAAACAGGTTTTCGAACAACTGCTGGAGCCGACTCTTGTCGGCGACAACGACCTGGTCGGTCTCGACAGTGAGATGGGCACTCTCAGCCGAGATGCTTTTCCAACACTCCGTGGCCAACTGTCCGACGTCGACGGTTTCTGTGGCGTCGATTGCTTGTCCGGCCCGTGCCAACAACAGCAGATCATCGATGAGCTGGTTCATTCGCTCGAGTGCGCGCTGTGATCGCTCGAAATGAACCGCCTGGCCGGTTTCTTCGGCCAACTCGAGAGAGCCAGCCAACACATTGAGTGGATTCCGAAGGTCGTGGCTCACGATGCTGGCAAACTCCTCGAGTTGCTGGTTGTGTGCGGTAAGCGCTACTTCGGCGTTGCGTGTCGCCGTAATATCGACGACAACACAGATCACCCGATCGACTGTCCCCTCGCGGTCTGTCAACGGCGAGGCATTGATCGAGAGCCACCGGTCGGTGCCGTCCTCGAGACGAATGCCGTGTTCATAGCCAAACACTGGCTTGGCACTGCGTTTGACCCTCGAAAACGGAAGCTCGTCGCTGGGTATCGGGGCGCCCTCGTCGTCATGAATCTCCCAGTTGGGGTCGTCGTAGGTTCGGTCGGTGAGTGCAGACCCAGAAAGCCCGAGGACGACCTCGCCGTGGCTGTTAGCGCGGGTAATCTCGCCGGCGCTGTTGAGCAAGACGATGCCGGTCGGGTTGGTCTCGAACAGTCTATCCAGCAGCTGCCGTTCGAGTTCCAACTCGGTTTCGCGCTGCTTTCGCGCCGTGATATCGACGTAGTGTTCGATCCGACCACCTTTGTAAGGGCCGCTCGTAATCGGGTAGCTCCAGTGTTCGAGCCAGCGGTCTTGTCGGTCGCCGTCGGCTGTGACGTGACACTCAAAGCGCTCGACGGAGGTGTTGTCGTCGTAGGTGGCGATCACTCGCTCGGCGAACCGATCCGGATCCGCGAAGATCTGTTTGATTCGCCCGTCTATCAGCGTTCGTTTATCCCGCCCGATAATCTCGCTGTCGACGCCGAAGTAGCGTTTGATGCTGTCGTTGATCCAGACGACCGAAAACTCTGCATCCAGCACGAACGTGCCGATATATGAGACGCCCAGGACGTCTTCGACGAGCGACTGGTAGTCGGCTTTGCTTGTTGCGGGCTCGCTTTGTGTTGGCGGTCGGCTGCTGGGGGCTGACTGCTGGCTACGACTGGCCGCAATGGCGTTTTCGAGTCGGTTGGCGAGCAGTTGACCGCTGGATTCGTCGAGCGGTGGGATCACACAGTCGGTGACACCAGCACGGATGGCCGCCGGAACTGTCGTCTCCTCATCGTCGTTTACAACGAGAAACACTGCCAGATGCGGCGAGTGGTCTCGAAGCTGTCTAACCCACTCGAGACCGTTGTGTTCTCGGTGGGCCGGCTCACAGACGACACACTCGAGCGGCTGGGTGTCGAGAAGTTCTTTGGCCTCCTCGATGGTTTCTGCTGTCAGGACTGAGACAGTATCAAATAGCTGCCGAATATGAGCCGCCGAAAGGGTACATGAAGATGTTACAGACCCAATACGCAGTATTTTTGTCTCTCTACCCATAGCTTCGGTATGCGTGCTGAGAGCATAGCTATTTTGATTAGTTTTGTTTTGTTACATACTGTCCGCAGGGCTACGGCCGTCACAATCCGTGGCGGAACACCGAAGCCACTGGCTCTATGAGTACTGCTATGGCCTGGCAGATCATGCCGTCGTACGATTCGTACCCTAAAGCACGCGAGGCGTTTCGTTGGCAGTTGCCTTCGTCGTACAATCCTGCTGTCGATTTCCTTCGCAAACACGACCCTGGTCGTCCGGCGATCCGCTACGAGAAGCCCGATGGTTCAGTCTCAACGCACAGCTATGGCGATCTCGAGACCCGTTCCGACCAACTGGCCGCCGGCTTCCGCGAGTTGGGTATCGAGGCCGGCGACCGGATTGCGGTTGTCGTTCCGCAAAAGCCGGCCAACCCGATTTCGCATCTCGCCGCCTGGAAACTCGGGGCGATTACGGTGCCGCTGACCGTTCTCTTTGGGCCCGATGGGCTGGCGTACCGACTTACCGACAGCGAGGCTCGAGCAGTCGTGGTCGATCCATCGGTTCGCGAAACAATAGACGATATTCGCGGCCAGACGGCACTCGAGTCTGTAATCGAACTCGGCGAGCATGTCTCTGGAGACGCCTACGCCTTCGAGCGGCTCATCGAAACCCACGACCCAGGAATCGAACCCTACGATGCGACGCCCGAAACCTCGAGTGCGATTATGTACACCAGTGGCTCGACCGGCCCGCCGAAAGGCGTCCTCCACAGCCATGCGCTGTGGCTCGGGCGTGCGGCAGCGGCCTACACTTACTTCGAACAGTCACTCGAGGAGGCCACACTCTGGACGCCTGCCGACTGGGCCTGGGGTGCAGCACTCGGCGGAACGCTGTTTGCGGGGTTGCATTACGGTTCGACGGTCGTCGCCTGGCCACGCGAGGGGTTCGACCCCGAGACCGTCTTCGAATTCATGGCCCGACACGACGTTACACACTCGTTTCTGCCGCCGACCGCACTCCGGATGCTGATGAGCCGTGATGACCCCACAGACCGGTTTGATCTCAACCTCGAGACGCTTGCAGCCGCTGGTGAACCACTCACTCCCGAGATTTTACAGTGGGTTGACGAAACGTTCGAAACGGTCACGCTCAACGAATTCTACGGGCAAACCGAGTTGAACCTCGTTGTCGGCAACAACTCACAGTGGTTTGCGGCCCAACCCGAAAGCATGGGCAAACCGCTGCCGGGCTATGAGCTACGAATTGTCGATCCCGAAAATCCCGATCCGTCTGCACCACTCGCCCGTGGCGAAGCCGGCGAGATCGCAGTCAAACCGGCCGACAGGCGGGTGTTTTTCGATGCCTACTGGGGGTTGGCAAACAAAACCGAACAAAAGCAAATCGACGGGTGGTTTCTGACTGGAGATATCGCTCGCCGCGACAGCGACGGCTATTTGTGGTTCGTCTCTCGAAAAGACGATATCATCCTCACCAGCGGCTACCGGGTGGGCCCAATGGAAATCGAAGGCGTTCTTTTGGAACATCCTGCAGTCGAGCAGGCTGGCGTTGTGGGCGTCCCGGACGACGTTCGTGGCCAAGCAATCAAGGCGTTCGTCCAGCCTACTGCCGGCGTTGATCGGTCGGCCGAACTTACAGATGAACTCACAACGCTCGTCCGCGAGCGACTTGCCGAATACGAGTATCCTCGAGAAATCGAGTTCGTTGAGACGCTACCAACGACGACAACCGGCAAAATACAGCGCCGAGAGCTTCGAGACCGACCGAACTCCTAACGAAGGTTATTCCGGATACAACTCGAGTGTCCGGTCGATCTCATCGGTGCGCCGACACTCCTCGTCGGTCAACTGAAGCTGGTTGGCCTGTAGATTCGCCTCGAGATGCTTATGACTGCTGGCTTTCGGAATCGTCACCACGTTTCGTTTCGACAACAGCCATGCGAGTGCGACTGCCTGGAGTGTCGTCTCGTGGGTGTCGGTCGTACCCGTCTCGGCAGTGTCTCAGATAGCGACGACCCAAGCTTTGTATCCGTCCTCGTAGCCGTAGACGGCTTGAAACGCCTCGTCAATAAACATCGCCAGCCGGTTGGCATCCGACCGAGCGGTGATCCGGGCGTGAGTTCCTTCGGCTTGCTCGGGGCTTTCGATCTGCTCGATACGGAAGTCTGGATACGAATCGAGAACCGCTTTGAGCCGCTCGAGTTCTCCATCAGTACAGTCGAGGCCAATCGTTGTCCCAGCAAGTTGAATCCACGGCAGGAGTTCGTCATCGGGTTCCGGCGGTAGTTCGTCTGGTTCGATGGTAATGAACTCGCTTTCACGCTTGCGGTGGGCGGCGATCGCTTCAGTAAACAGCTTTCGGCGGTCGCCTGCGGTGGTGGCGTCGAATCTGGTCATACTACCGATAGCGGTTTGTGGCTAAAACGACCTGTGGTTTTGCGGCGGCTACCCTGACAGTAGCGTCGACAGCCGGGCGTTTTCTTTGATTTTGATGCCACCCTCGGAGACGGTGAGCGGAACAGCCCCCAGCGATTGGTCGGCAGTGAGATGGACGGTCGGATGAAACGCCCCACGCGTCCGGACGGCCTGTCGTGTCTGTACGACCAACCGAACGTCCTCGGGCCCAGACAGACTCTCGTTGTACTCGAGTAGATAGACGCCCCCGGGAAGTTCCCACCAGCCGTAGTCGTCTGCTGGGTTGCGTTTTTCAGTCTCGAGAGCGTCCGTTTCGGCGGCCTCGAGTTCGCCACCGCCGAAATCGACCCGGCCCGGTTCGGTGATACGGTGAATCGATCCGACCGTAAGATCCAATCCGGGTGAGTCTGTTTGTGTCGGTTCGTAGACGAGATTCTCAACGAAGCCAGTCAGCTCCATAACTAGGGATTTGTGACCAGCAGCAAAAAGCCAGGGTGAAACTTCCAATCAGGGGGCACGCGTATCTTCAAGCATTTAACCCTGCCCGCAGAGGAGATGTGTATGAGCAATCGTATTCTGTTGCTTGGCGCGCCCGGAGCAGGCAAAGGAACCCAAAGCAAGCGGCTGGCCGACGCCTACGGCCTCGAGCACATCACGACGGGCGATGCCCTGCGTGCAAACAAGGATATGGAGACCGACTACGGTACTCCACGCGAGTATATGGATGCCGGCGAACTCGTTCCGGACGGACTGGTCAACGAAATCGTTGATGCCGCGCTCGCGGATGCCGACGGCTTTGTTCTCGATGGGTATCCACGAAACCTCTCGCAGGCAGAATACCTCTCCGAGCAGACTGACCTCACCGCTGCGATCTTCCTAGATGTCGGCGAAGACGAACTCGTTCGGCGGCTCACCGGCCGACGCCTAGACCCCGAGACGGGCGAGATCTACCACGTCGAGTTCAACATGCCTGAGGACGAAGCAATCCTCGAGCGACTCGAACAGCGCGACGACGACACCGAAGAAGTCGTCACAGACCGCCTCGAGGTCTACTACGAAAACACCGAACCCGTCATCGAACACTACCGCGAGACAGGCGATCTCATCGAAGTCGACGGCGAGGCTCACCCTGATGAGGTCTTCGAGCGGATCAGTGAGGTTATTGACGAAGACCCAACCGACGCCTAAGCTGCGACCTCGAGAACTGAGCGACCGAGAGTACAACCTTCTTAACTGCTGGTTGCCTACCGGCTTCTAATGAGCAGGATCGAGCGCAAAGTCCGGTCGATGGTTCGGTCGGACGCCGAGATGAAATCGGCGATTCAGACTGTCCTCGACAGCGCAACCGACAACGAGGTCAAATGGACCGATGTTCGAGAGTCGATCACCAGTGGCCAGTGGGGTCGGCTAATCGAGAAAGGCGTCCTTGTAGACGGCGATTCGGGATTCCGTATCGAAGATCCCGAGGCCGTCCGTGAGGGACTAACCGAAGAGAGCCCGCCCGAAGAAATCGAAGGCACCACCTGGACCAAATGGGACAAAGCCGCAGGGCTTGCAACGTTGCTGATGTTTGCAGGCTACGCGTGGGCTCCGGCCCGCGATCTGATCGGTGGGGCTGTTGATCTCATCTTGGGGCCTGTACTCGGCGTGTTGCCGTTCTATGTCGTGATCATGGTCGTTGCAGTCGCCACAGGGCTGTATTCGACGCTGTTGCGTGTGGCGCTGATGGATATGGACAAAATGGGTCAGTACAAAGACCAGATGCAAGAGCTTAAAGAACGCCGCGAGGAGGCCAAAGCCGACGACGACGACGAAGCCCTCGAGGCGATCCAAGAAGAACAAATGGAGATGATGGGCGACCAACTCGGCATGTTCAAAGAGCAGTTCCGCCCGATGGTCTGGATTATGTTTCTGACCATCCCGGCGTTCCTCTGGATGTTCTGGGCAGTCGGCTACCGCGGTGCGGAAGCCCAGTACAGTCTGGGCAACTTCGTCATCCCGTTTGCCGGCGAGGTGACCTGGAACACTGGCATTCTCGGCCCGATTGAAGTCTGGATTATCTGGTACTTCCTGTGTTCGATGGCGTTCACCCAAATCATCCAGAAAGGCCTCAACATCAGCATGACACCCTCCTCGAGCTAAGCAGCTCTCGTTTTCTCACCGTTTCGGACAGCAGTACCGCCGTTGGCAACCAAAACGATAGTCTTGCGGTCGGCAATCGTATGATAAGTGCCGTCCTCAGCAATCAGCACAGCCGTGTTATCCTCAGCAACCAGTACAACAGAACCGCCAGTGGCCTACAGCTCGAGGCCGCGAACTGCCACGCCGTCGCCGTCTTCGACGCGCCCAATCACGCGACCGTCCGTTGTGTCTGCCAGCGACTGAGCAGCCGACTCGTCGGCTACTGCGGCCACAAAGCCAGTGCCCATATTGAACGTTGTGTGCATCTCGCTATCCGAGACGTTGCCTTCGGCTTGAATGAACTCGAAGACTGCCTGGGCGTCGTACGGCTCTTGGATAACGTATCGGTTTGTGCCAAGCCGCTCGAGATTCGTCCAGCCACCGCCAGTGATGTGGGCAGCGCCACGAACTCCGGCCTCGCGCATTGGATCGAGCAGGTGAGTGTAGATGCGGGTCGGCTCTAAGAGCGCCTCACCAATCGTCTCATAGCCACCATACGGGAACGGATCTGTGTAGTCGTGGGTCTGTGTGGCCGCAGTGCGCGCAAGCGTCAGTCCGTTCGAGTGGATACCCGAAGACGCCCAGCCAACCAGCATGTCGCCCGGCTCGGCGGTGCCGTCAAACAGGGCGTCTTTGGCCGCCAGACCAGCACAGGCCCCGGCAAGGTCCAGGCCTTTGATAACGTCGGGCATCACTGCGGTTTCACCGCCAACGAGTTCGATATCCGATTGGTCGGCTCCGAAAGCCAGCCCTTCGCCGACCTGCTGGGCAAACCCTTCGTCGGGCTCTTCGACCGCCAGGTAATCCACAAACGCGACTGGTCGAACCCCTGCGGCCACCAGATCATTGACGTTCATCGCAATACAGTCAATACCGATTGTCGAGTAATCCTCGAGGGCTTCGGCAACTAACAGTTTGGTGCCGACGCCGTCAGTGGCGAGTGCGAGATAGCGGTCGCCGATATCGAGCAATCCAGCGTAGTCGCCGTCGCTTTCGCCTACGGCACCGATGAGCGCAGCCGTCGCGGCCTCGCTGGCGGCGATGTCGACGCCCGACTCAGCGTAGGTAAGTTCCTTTTCGGAGTCTTCGGTAGTCATGTCTCAACGGGAGCGCGATGAGCACAAAAACACGGTGATTCAGTTGTCGCTGCTCAGACCTGGAAGCTCAATCCGAGCGTAAGCACTGACACAATCGTCAGCACGACGCTGCCAGCAAACGTGAGCAGCCAGACTGGCTTGCTCCACGAGATCACCGTTTTGCCGTCGAGTGGGCCGTACGGAATCAGGTTGAACGCAGCCAAAAACAGATTGATGATGATCCCAAAGCGACCAAGCGAGGCCAGCAGGCCGACCTCAAGGACAGCCCCGAGAAGGTAAATCGGCAGAAAGACGCCAGCTAAAACCAGGTTGACAGCTGGCCCAGCGATGGCGATATGGCCGTGTTCTTCGGGCGTGAGGTATCCGCGGTGATGAACCGCGCCCGGCGCGGCGAAAATAAAGCCAATCAACGCGGTCATAATCGCCAAAAACAGCATGCTGTAGTCGGCTCGAAACTCCGCGATCTGGTCGTAGTGAACTGCGACGACTTTGTGGGCGACCTCGTGAAGCAAGAACGCCACCCCTGCGGTCAGGAGACTGACAACGAGCAACGACGGCCCCATCAGCAGGGCCGTAATGTTTGGCCCGCCACCAACAAAGAAGATCGCAAACGCCACTCCGAGGGCGAGCCACGACACGAGCAGATCCTTCAGTTCGCGGTCGCTAAACTCGTAGCCTGCGATGCGATAGGCCAGACTCATGTTACCGTCCTCCAGATGAGTTCTGCGCTGTTGCGCGCACCGTCGATCATCAACTGTGAGATACCGTCGACGCCGCCCAACTCCGCGCCGAACTGCGGGAGGACATAGCTCACAAAGAGGATGCTGGCGATGATACTTCCAATGTTCGTCAGTGCGACGACCATGATGAGTTTGAACATCGGCACGTCGAACATCTCGGAGACGATCTCACCGAGAGGTTTAGTCTCATCTGATAACAGCTCGTTGAGCCTCGAGATGTCGCCGATGTTGACTGACAGATGCCGCAACTCGGCGTAGCCGGCGAACCAACCAGGAGCCAACGCGGGGTTGATCGACGTCATCCAGGCGACTGCGCCGCCGACGCCGGCAGACGACCAGCGTGCGCCCGCGAGTTTGGCGAACCCGGCGGCGAAAACCGCGTTAATCAGGAACCACGCTCCGAACAGCCGCAGCAGGAAGCCGTCTTGGACGCCAGCCATTGCCAGCAGGATGAAGAACGTAATAAAGGCGACCGAGAGCACGACACCGATGATTTTGCCCCAGGGTAGCCGGCTGGCTTTCTGCTCGCCGACGAGCGAATCCATCGGCGGCAGCGTCTCGGGGGCTGCGAGATAGCCTTCGATTCCTTTCCGGTGGCCAGCACCGACTACTGCCAATACGTCATAGCCAGCCTGCCGGAGGCCGACCAGTTGGTGGGCGATGTAGGCGTCGCGTTCGTCGATCAACGCCTCTGCGCCGCCAGGGCTGAACTGCCGGAACTCTTCTATCATTACCGTTACAACATCGGCGTCAGTCAGCTCCTCGACATCCATCTCACCAACTCCGGCAGCCTCGGGTTCTGTCGATCCACGAAGACCGATCAACAGTGCAGCAAGCAATCCGACGACCAACCCTCCAGTAAGCCCGAGTGCGAGACTGCCGATCAGTGTGATCGTAAACCCTCCCAGGAAGCTCATCAGCAGGCCGTCAGCGATTCCCAGCATGCCGCCACCGACGACGCCAACGGTGAGTCCGCTGCCGAGTGTAACCGCCAGGCGGGTATCGCCGTCGACCACGAAACCAGCGAGCTGTTCGACGAGCAGTGCGGTCGCCAGGCCAAGAAATGCCGCGCTTGCGGCCCGTAGATACACGGTTTCGGTTATTCCGACCGTTCCGCCGAACAACGCGAGTGCAGGGCCGGCCAGCAAGCCGACGATAAGACCGATCATAATACCGACAACGCGGCTGTCAGTAATGCCGAACGCGAGGCCGCCGACCATCTGCAGTTTTTCGCTTACGGTCATTCTGGCCCAAAAGCGTTGGATCGTCTGTTGGATATCCCGATCAACGAGTGCGACACCGATGCCGTGTTCTTCTGCGGTATCAATCGCAGCCATCATGTCCGCGCCAGGTTCGACATCGAACTGGTCGCCCATACGGTTTTGGACGTACGACAGCATCCAGTAGGCCAGAAACTGAAAGACCGTATTTCCTTTCAAAAGATCGCTCGCATCCAGATCGTCGGGTTCTTCGCCTTGCATCTGCCGATACCGCCCCTCGTCGAGTTCGACCGCGACAATGTCGGGACGATCCTCGGCGATCCGGCTTTCGACCTCCTCGACGCTGGCTTCCGAGATGTGGGCAGTCCCGACAACACTCACCCGCCCTTCGCCGCTGGGTTCGACTGGGGGTGCTGTGCGGTCGGCTGGTTCGCTCATTGGCCGCCTTAGAGTGCCATCCCGTTTACCAGTATCGGAGTCTCCATATGAACTCCGGCTCACACAAGGCTCGAACTCGAGTCGGTAGCCTCTCGAGACCGTTTACTCTCGTCGGGCGAATACAGTCTGTCGACTGCGGGAACAGGTATTCATAGCCGTCTCCCCAAGATAGTGTATGGCACACTCCGCGGAAGTTACGGGGATCGGCATGGGTGTCGGACCCGACGGCGAAAACGTCCCGGCAGTTATTCTCACCGCACGCGAAGAGTATCTTCCAATCTTTATTACTGCAGATCAGGCCCAATCGATCCAGCTTGCACTCTCCGGCGAGCCGTTCGAACGGCCGCTTACACACGATCTGTTAGTCGAGATGATAACCGAGTTCAGCGGTGCGATCGACGGCGTTCGAATCGACGATCTGGCCGACGGCACTTTTTATGCCAAAATCGACGCCGAGCGGTACGACAACGGTGAACCCGAATCCTTCGCGTTCGATGCGCGACCCAGTGATGCCATTGCGCTGGCAGTTCGTGTCGAGTGTCCAATCGACGTCTCGGATGGGATTCTTGATGCGGCCGGCCGCTCGCCCGAGGAGGTAGACGTTGGCCAGCCGCCCCGCGATGATGATTCGCTGAGTTCCGACGATCCGTTCTCCGAAGGCTTCGACGAATAACAGCCAACTGGCTTACTCTACCGATCTCGCACCGAGCGTAAGATCGACGTCTGTCCGTTCGTCGTCTCGAATAACGCCCACAGAAATCGTCTCACCCGGTGTCGTCTCGAGAGCGAGAATGCTCGCCAACGTATCCGAACTGTCGACTGGCTCGCCAGCAAGTTCGACGATCACATCGCCGCCTGTCGGGATTTCTGTTGGGTCTGGAAGTTCTCCCGGTGGCTCTTCAGGTGGTTCTTCGGGTGAGTCCTCAGGTGGTTCTTCGGGTGAGTCCTCAGGTGGTTCTTCGGGTGAGTCTGGGTCGTCGCTTTCGACCTCGAGTTCAGGCAGTTCGTCGGCTTCGTCCGGGGAAATGCTTGGCTCCAAGACGCCATCCGCAGGACCATCGGGTTCGACCTCGAGGACTAACAGGCCACCGGGTTCCTCGAGATCGACCGCGCTGGCGAGTGCGGGATCGACCTCCTGCATCGTAATGCCCAGCCTCGAGTGTTCGTAGCTGCCGTTTTCGCTGAGTGCCGGGACGACTCGTCTGGCCAGTGCTGCCGAGATGGCAAACCCGACGGTCTCGCCCTGGTTGGCAAAGACGACACCGACAACCTGTCCGCGGCTGTCAACAATCGGGCCACCGCTGTTGCCGGGGTTCAATGCGATGTCGGTCTGGATCGTATCGGGAATGAGATATGGGCCGGGGCCGGGAACCGACCGGTTGCGACCACTGATAATCCCCTGTGTGAGCGACTCCGAAAGCTCGAACGGCGAACCGATGGCGACGATTTCTTCGCCAACCGGCGGCGGCTGTTCGACGAATGCCAGTGGGTTGGGCAGATCGGTATCTTCCTCGAGGGACAACACAGCCAGGTCGCTGTGTGGGTCGCTGCCGACGACGGTTGCGTCGACCCACTGACGATCCGAAAACTGGACTGTCACATCCGGGCCGACGTCGACGACGTGATGGTTTGTCACAATATAGTCTTCGACGACGAACCCCGAGCCAGCGCCGATCTGCTGGCCGCCGTCGCTTACATGAATCTCGAGAACCGAATCGACCGTCTCCCGATAGATCTGTGTGTACGCAGAGTCTGGCTCCTGTCGGCCGCTGTCCGTTGGAGCCGTACACCCTGCCAGTCCACTGATTCCGACACCGACGCCAGCAAGCACCGCACGTCGCGTCTGTTTCATACATCATATCGAGGCTCCGATCATAAAAACCGTCTGCGAGACTGTACCGACCAGCCACGTTTATTCTTCTCGTGGTTCTAGTGGTCGTATGAGTCTGCAGATAGCTCCACCCGACCCACCCAAACTCAACGAGATCGATCCAAATGAGTACGACGATGCCGACATCGTCGGCGAAACCGACTACAAACGCGCCGAACTCGAGGCGTTTCTTGCCGACGGTGCCTGGAACGAGGCGTTCAGACAGTGGGCCAAACAGAGTGATATGGACGATACAACGTTCGAGATCGTCCTCGAGTTGGCGTTGATCGAGCGGTTCGACTTCTTTTGGGACTCGTTTGCCGACCGCGTCGGCTACCATGCCCCAGGGATTCCAGAAGACTGGAAAGAACGCAACCTCCATCCCGAATTGGACTCGTGGGGAACGGTCTCGTCGATCAACGCCGGACTGACCGAACTTGGGCAAGTCGTCTGTGATGTGCTGAAAGACGACTACATCGACTGGGAAAGCGACTACGAAGCCCCGGACGACCTCCCTGATTTCGAATGAACAAAGTCGGATTTTACTAACTTGCAGCGAAGCAGTCAGTACATGCCAGATTCTGAATCTACGTTCCCGAAACGTCTGAAGATTCCCCCACTTGACAGCGAGGCCCGCCACGCCGCCCGCCAGCGACAAACCCAACTTACGAAACCTCCGGGCAGTCTCGGCCGTCTCGAGACGATGGCCGCCGAACTCGCTGGGATGCAGTCGACGCCCACGCCTGCCGTTGATCCTGCAGTCGTCGTAACGATGGCCGCCGACCACGGCGTCGCCGCCGAAGGTGTCAGTGCGTACCCACAATCGATTACAGCCGCGATGGTCGCCACCCTGTCGGAGGGTGGCGCAGCGGTCAATGCGCTGTGTGCTGCCAACGGCCTCGAGAACATCGTCGTCGACATGGGTGTTGACGGTGAGGTTCCTGCTGGGGTGTTGGATCGGCGAGTGGCTGGTGGCACACAAAACATGGCCCACGAGCCAGCGATGACACACCAGCAGGCACTCAAGGCGCTTGAGGCTGGCCAGTCAGTGCTCGAAGACATCCCCTCTGAGCCTCGAGTTGTCGGCCTCGGTGAGATGGGAATTGCCAATACGACCGCCAGCGCAGCGATTACCGCACTGCTTACTGATCACTCACTCGAGGCGGTGACAGGTCACGGAACCGGCATTGATGACGAAACCAGAGCCAAAAAGATCGCCGTAATCGAACAGGCCATCGAGACAACTGACCCTGACCCCAGCGACCCGATCTCAGTACTCCGGTCAGTCGGTGGCTTTGAAATCGCGGGACTCGCCGGGCTCACGCTGGCGGCTGCCAGCCAGCGAGTGCCGGTGGTCGTCGACGGCTTCATTGCTGGTGCTGCGGCGTTGATTGCCGCCGAGATCAACCCACGGGTGACCGACTACCTGCTTGCCTCACACGATTCGGTCGAACCGGGACATGCCGCCCAGTTGGACGCACTCGGCTTGGAACCGTGTTTCGAGTACGGAATGCGACTCGGCGAAGGAACAGGGGCCGCCCTCGCGATCAGTGTCTATCGGTCGGCCTGCGAAACACACACCGAGATGTCGACGTTTGCAGAAGCCGGCCTCGAGACAGAGTAGTGTGGTGGGCTACTCGAAACGTTCTCGGGTTGCTGTCGGAACGATAATCAGCGGTTGATCGACGGCTCTCGCCAGTTGCCCGATGACGTTTTCGGAAATGAGTCTGCGCCAGACGGATTTTTTTCGCGGTGAAAGAATGATCGCGTCGGCTCCGTGTTCGTCGGCGGCCTCGAGAATCGTCTGGCTGACGTCGGTGCCGTACCACACTTGGCCGGTCACCGGAATGTCGATGGGATCGAAACAGGCCGTTGCCCGCTCGAAAACACGCTGGGCTCGAGGTTCGGTAACGGCGATATCCACGTCCCGTTTCGGCTCTCTGACGACGTGGATGACGAACACACGACAGTCCTTGCCAGCGAGATACGGGGCAACAGCCTCGCAGGTGGTAGTTGCATCCTCTTCGGTCGCAATCGGCAACAGCACGTTGACCTCGACGAATGAACGTGGCATGATAGATCACACAGCGCTTGGCTCTGGCGGTGATACAGCGATACTGGAGACAATGGGAGCGTGACCTAAAGTGTGTGTTCGCGATCGGCCTGACAGTCAGTAGCGAGCGTCTTTCAGCGGTGACGAATGCGACAGGGAAGTCGACAAATCACTCTTGGGTCCTGAGTGCGTGGTGGGTCTATGACCACTGTGACCGTCTGGAACGAGTACCGCCACGAACGCGAAAGCGACACCGTTGCTGAGATCTATCCCGACGGTATCCACGTTGTGATCGCTGATGCGCTCAGCGAGGCTGGCTTCGAGACACAGACCGCAACGCTTGATGAACCCGCCCACGGCTTGACCGAAGCCGTACTCGCCGAGACGGATGTGTTGACGTGGTGGGGTCATGCCGCCCACGACGAAGTCCGCGATGAGATTGTCGAGCGCGTTCAGCAGCGCGTTCTCGAGGGGATGGGACTGATCGTACTGCATTCGGGACACTACTCGAAGCTCTTCAAACGGCTTATGGGGACGACCTGTTCGCTCAAATGGCGGGAAGCCTCCGAAAGCGAACGGCTGTGGGTACTCGAACCAAGCCATCCGATTGCTGCGGGGCTCGACGAATACATCGAACTCGAGGACGCCGAGATGTACGGCGAGCGCTTCGATGTGCCAGCACCAGAGACACTCGTGTTTACCTCGTGGTTCGAAGGTGGCGAAGTGTTTCGGTCGGGCTGTTGTTACCGTCGTGGCAACGGCCGAGTGTTCTACTTTCGGCCAGGTCACGAAACGTATCCAATCTACCACAACGAGGCAATCCAGCAAGTGTTAGTCAATGCGGTTGGCTGGGCCACACCAGGAGACGGGCCGACACCAACGTTTGGCAACTACGAACCCCGCGAATCGATTGCTCTCAGCGACGACCGGACAGTCCATTAGCGAGGCCACTGAGTGGGCGGCGTACCAGCTATATGGGTTGCGACCCTACCGGCCACAATGAGTTCAAACGACGAATCGAGTACCGAAGCCGGGCTCACCCTAATGTTCGCACTCGGTGGGGTTGCACTACTGGTTTTTCTGGGCGGTATTGCAGTGATCTGGTTTCTGAGCTACGGCGGCTGAGTCGTCACTCGGGGCCGTAGCTTTTTCCGGTTCGTTCGTCAGCGCGTTTCCGACGAATCGCTGCCGACGCCTGGGCGGCATCATAGCCGAACAACACGTCCTTTGCGTAGGCGTCGGCCACCTCGGTGGCGTGAATCAGGTTGTCAACAGCAACATCGACGGCGTACAGCTCGATAGAAAACGGCGGCTCTGGGCTTTCGCCATCCAGTCGGTATTCGCCGCCTAAGGCACTGCGAAACCCTCGAGCAATTGTCTCGAGCCAATAGGTCGTCCCGTAGTTGAGATCATACAGCGGCACGACAAACTCATCGACATGCTGGCTGAGTGCCTCGAGGTCGAGGCCGGCCCGCTCGTAGAGATGGCCCGGATACGGGTCTGGATACAGAGTGAGATACAACCGACCCGGCACACGTTCGCGGGCGGCTGCAACGAATTCAGTAATAACGGACGCACGCCAGTCGGCCCATGTTTCGAACTCGCTTTCGGCGAACCGGTGGCGGCACCGCTCGCACCGGCAGTAGCCCTCGCGCGGAAATCCAACATCGTCGAGTCGCACGTTGTCATTGGCGGCCGCACAATCAGCGATGATCTCGAGTAGTCCCTCGCGATAGGCGTCGTGGGTCGGACAGACGTACGACCAATCGAAGTAGGTTCGATCTCGAGTGGCCTCTTGGCCCTCGCTGTCGACAGCGACCAACTCGGGGTTGTCGCTGGCTGCAGCGTTGTCACCGAAACACGACACCATGTTGACCGCGCTGGCGATCGGCTCGGCTGGGCGGCCAGTGACGTCTTTTACTTCATAAAACGCACAGTCGAACTCCGGCCAATCTGCCTCCGGGACGTTTCGGGTGACAACCCCGTACATACCCGCAGTTGGCTGGCCGGCTGTGTAAGTGTTCGTTCTTCGGTTACTCCTCGAGGTCGACTTCAACGGGGTCGGTGTCTCCCGAAAACAGGACGTAGGCCAGCACAACAACGACCAGCACTGCGATCAGTTTGACTTTCGTAGACATACATACAAAGATGGACGGGTTGCTTAAAATTCTTTTCGGCGAGTCACTCGGGGTCGATATGCGCTGCGAGCGAATCGCGGATAATCGTCCCACAGTAGGCACACCGCACGCCGTCTTCGACCACCGCGAAGTTGCTCTCGACTGGCTCGTTGTCATTGGTGATACAGTTGCGGTTCGGACACGAAAGCAGCCCAACGACGGTTTCGGGGCGATCAACGCGGTTTTTCTGAACGACCTCGAAATCGCGGATGATGTTGATCGTCGCTTCGGGGGCGATCAGCGATATCACATCGACTTCTGATTGGCTTAGCTCGCGGTCTTCGACCTTCACGACGTCTTTCCGACCTAGTCGATCGCTGGGAACGTTCATCCCGACTGAGACACCAAGGCCTTCCGAGCCGTCGATGCCGAGAATTGAAAGCACATTGAGCGCATGGCCGCCCGAAACATGGTCAATCACTGTACCGTTGCGGATTTTCGAAACGCGGAGTTCGTGGTCGCTCATTGGTCTGGCTCCGTAGACAACAGATAATCGAGGAGTGCCATTCGTACCGGCACGCCGTTGTGGGCCTGTTCGAAGTAAGTTGCGTGGTCGGTTGCATCGACGCCTGGATCGATCTCATCGACCCGTGGAAGCGGATGCATGACTGCGAGATCCTCGCTGGCTGCCTCGAGCGTCTGGACATCGATCTGGTATTCGCCAGCAATCTTTTCGTACTCGGTTTCATCAGGGAATCGCTCGCGCTGGATGCGGGTGACATACAGCACATCGAGATCCGACAAAACCGACTCGAGGTCGGTGTGTTCTCGAACCTGTGCGCCCGATTGGTGCAGATCGAATCGAACTCCACGGGGCAACCGGAGGCTTTCGGGGCTGATGAAGTGTTGGCGAACATCGAAGTTGGTGAGTGCTTCGGCCAGCGAATGAACCGTCCGGCCGTATTTCAGATCGCCCATAATCCCAATCGAAAGCCCATCGAGACCCACGTTCTCGCGGATCGTATACAGATCCAAGAGCGTCTGGCTTGGGTGTTGGCCTGCGCCGTCGCCCGCGTTGATCACGGGTACGTCGACGAACTCGGCGGCCATTTTGGCTGCCCCCTCGCTGGGGTGTCGAAGCACGAGCGCATCCGCATAGCCTTCGACAACGCGGACAGTATCGGCGAGACTCTCGCCTTTTTTTACCGAGGAGGATTCGACCGAACCCATATCGGTCGTCGCCCCGCCGAGGCGTTTGATCGCGGTCTCGAAGCTCATTTTGGTGCGGGTACTCGGCTCGAAAAAACAGAGTCCGAGGACGGCCCGGTCGTGGGCGCTGGCCCACGCCGCAGGATCAGCGTCGATCTCGGCGGCCCGCTCGAGTACCGCCTCGATGTCGGCCCGCGACAGTTGACTCGCGGAGATGAGGTGGTCGTGACGCATTGATAGAGAGGGGTTGCCCAACACTCTTGAATCCCGCGGGTTGGGACGCTCGATGCTGGACGCCGTATGTTTTTGGGCGTGTAGAACAAACAGCTGCTATGGCAGAAATCGAACCTGAAACCCTGTTGCCCAACGACCGTGTCATCCAGGCTGTTGCAGACGGTGAGATGACCCAGATCACCCGCGGACAGGCCTACGCCGAGGAAGGCGACAGCTTCCACATCAACGACCAGACGTTCGTCGTCGAACGCATCGAACAGCTCACACTCGGAGAGATGACAGATGCCGACGCCCAACGGGAGGGCTCGCCGGATCTCGAGGCGTACAAAGAACGGATGGTTCGAGCCCACGGTGGCAACTTCGAGTGGGACGATTCGGCAGAAGTCATCCAGCACCGTCTCGAAGCACAGTAACCGACTGCTTGTTAGTCGTCGTCAGCCGGCGCAGGCTCAGCGGTCGTCTGGTCGGCTTCGATACTCGGTGGATACACGCCGCGTTTGAGCTTGAGATCCGACTGGGCACGCGCCATGCAGGTCAGCGCGTAGTGCTCTCGTTCTTCTTCGGTAAAGCCGCGAGCCGCAGGCTGGGCGACTTCTCCCTCGATAATTTCTGCCGTACAGGCCAAACACATCCCGACACGACAGGAGTACTCCTGGGCGATTCCCTCTTCGAGACAGGCTTTGAGAATAGTTTGTTTGTCGGAGACCGTAATCGTCTCTCCGGTTCCAACGAACTCGACGGTGTGCTCGGTCATACCAACTGTATTCGATGACTCTCCTCTAAATACTTGTTATCGGTTCTGTCCTTGGTAGCTGGACGAATTTGAGCGACGACCGGGTCGCCGCAAAATTCGGAACGACTAACCGGCAACCGGACACTGTTCCGACAATGAGCATGAAAGCAACTGCACGCGCCCATCCGATCCAGGGGCTCGTTAAGTACCATGGCATGCGCGACCCGGAGCTTCGGCTTCCGTACCACGATTCGATCAGCGTCTGTACCGCACCAACCAATACGACGACGACCGTCGAGTGGCTCGAGGATGTCGAGGCCGACGGTGGTGAGCAAGATCTCTACCGTATTGACGGCGAACCAGTCGAAGGGCGGGCTGCCGAACGAATTCAACTGGTCGTCGAACACGTCCGCGAACTCGCTGGCTTCGAGTGTGCCGTCCGGTTCGAAAGTGAAAATTCCTTCCCCTCGAACATCGGATTCGGCTCGTCGTCATCAGGGTTTGCTGCGGCCGCGCTCGCACTCGTCGAGGCGGCAGGCCTCGAGATGAGTCTGCCCGAAGTCTCGACGGTCGCCCGTCGTGGCTCGTCGTCGGCCGCCCGTGCGGTGACAGGGGCGTTTTCGCACCTGTATGCCGGGCTCAACGACGAGGACTGTCGTTCTTACCGCCTCGAGTCAGCTCTCGAAGACGACCTCAAGATCGTCGCCGCCCACGTCCCCTCATACAAAGAGACCGAAGCCGCTCACAAGGAGGCCGCCGAAAGCCACATGTTCCAGGCGCGAATGGCCCATATTCCGGATCAGATCGTCGAAATGCGCGATGCGCTGCGAGAAGCCTCCTTCAAGCGAGTCTTTGCGTTGGCCGAACACGACTCGTTGTCACTGACGGCGGCTACGATGACCGGCCCGACAGGATGGGTCTACTGGCAGCCCGAGACGATTGCGGTGTTCAACGCGGTCAGAGAGCTTCGAGAAGAGGGCCTCGAGGTCTACTTTTCGACCGACACGGGCGCGAGCGTCTATGTCAACACACGCGAGGAGTACCTCGAGGAAGTCGAAGCCCGCATTGCCGAGATTGGCATCGAAACCGACATCTGGGAGGTCGGCGGGCCAGCACACGTCCTCGAACCACGCGAAGCGCTGTTTTAGGCTCCTCACAGTTACTCCGGCGGCTGGCCAGCCAACAACAGCCGAACAACCGTACCGCCACTGGCGGCTGATTCGATCTCGATTTGGCCACCGTAGGCGTCAGTGATCCACTTGACGAGCCACAAGCCCAAGCCACTGCCGTGTTTCAGCGGCGTGATCTCTCTGTCTTCAGTAATAATCTGCTGTTCGATTCTTGGAATGCCAGGGCCGTTGTCGCTGACAGCTAGTTCGATGGTCGATGAGTCTACTCGAGTGGCCGAAACAGTCGCCTGCGGGTCGGCCGAATCGTTGTGTCGGATCGCATTGTCAAGCAAACTCCTGAGGACGATCTGTAGTTTGTCGTTTGCACTCACGTGCAGTTCGGCATCGATTTCGGTGGTGATCGTTGCCGTCTCGAAGCGAGCCGTACAGTCGGCGACCACGCGTTCGACAAGCGGCTCGACGGCGACGGGCTCGAGGCCGACAGACTCACCTAACACTCGTTCGATGGTTTTTGCCTCCTCGGTGAGTTGGGAGAGCTGACTTGCTGTCTGTTTGATTTTGTTCGCTGCCTGTGCGGTCGTAGGGTCGTCCGTTCGCTCGAGAATCCTGGTTGCCATACCCAACAGCACGGTCAGATCGTTGCGGAGGTTGTGTCGGAGTACCCGGTGGAGCACATCGAGATGGCGTTCTCGCTGGAGTTCATCGGTGATATCCGAGTAGATGGCAAAGCCGTGGTCGTCGTCGTACGGAACACCACGGTAGATAAACTTCCGCTCGCCTGTTTCTGTCATCCGTTCGACGACGGCGGCGTTTGAATGGCCGGCTTCGGTTCGCTGGTCGAACTGCTGGGCCTCCTGTTGTTTCGTGGCCGGAACAATCAGTTCGTTCAACGGTTCGTCAGCCACAGACAGTGGCCCAGAACCAAACACATCGACAAACGCATCGTTGGCATGCCGGATTATCGGCTCGCCATCGACGAGTTCGAATTTGACCACTGGATCGGCTAACTCCTCGAACAGATGTCGAAAGCAGCCGTCCTGATGGTGTGGCGATTGCATCGAAAAGCTACAGACCTCTCGAGACCAGCAGGCCAATTTGACCGAGAGATACACACCAGTGAGTCTGTGTGGTTCTGTCCGATATAGACTGCGAACGGCCAGAGGTGGATGTGTACTGTTTGGGCTGCTGCATTCTTGTCATATGATAACACACTAGTAACGTAACATGATAAAATTACCTCTGTGAACTATAAGAAAAATACATGCACAATAGAGGCCGCTTACTGACTGGGGCCACCAGAGGCTTGTGTGTACCACCCACAGAGTAGTGCAGTCGAGTGCCAACCGTTGGCCCGGCCACGGAGTGGAAATATGAATATCGAAGACATTGTTTCCGAACAGTACGAACAGTATGATCCCGACACACCGGTCTCAAAGCTTGTTGGGGTCTTTGCAGACCCTTCAGTAAACGGTGTCGTCGTCTACGGTGAGACGTTCGAAGGCGTCGTAACCAGACGACAGTTGGCAAGCTCACATCACCAACCGAACCAGAAGCTTCGATCGCTGGTCTGGCACGTCCCACGGCTTTCGCCCGACGAAGACATCCGACAGACCGCACAGCTCATGCTTGATAGCGACAGTCGGATACTCCCGGTTTTCGAGGGTCGCAAGTTGGTCGGTGTTGTCTCTGAGGACGACATTCTCGGGAAGGTCAAGTCGTTTCTCGATGCAGCAACCGTCCAAACGGCTTACACGGCTGATCTCGTCACCCTCGAGGGCGATTCGACGTTCGGCCAGGCGATCAACCACTTTCGAGAACACCGCATTACCCATCTCCCGGTCGTCGAAGACAGCGAGGCAATCGGCATTCTGAGCCTCTACGATGTCATCGAACGCACTGTGCGTGCAGAAGCCAAAAGCCAAGGCGGTGACGTCGAGGCCGTCGACTCGTTCGGTGGCGATGTGGCCGACCGCGCGGCCCGTACCCGAGGCGGCGGCTACGGCGGACGGGAAGGCGAACTCGGACGGATGAACGCACTGCCGGTTCGAGATCTCATGGCCTCGCCAGTCCGGACGATCAGTCCCGAAGAGACGCTTCAGGCTGCCGTCGAAGCGATGTTCGAAATCGGTGGCTCGTCGCTCGTCGTCACCGAAAACGGCGAGCCGTTCGGCATCCTCACGAAGACGGATGTCCTCGAGGCACTCACATGGGAAGCCGGCGGCAACCGAGCCGTCCAACTGTACGGCAGCGACCTGCTGGATGATATGCAGTACGAAGACATCGTTGCGATGGTCGAGAAGTTCGATGACAGAGACCACTCGATGACGATTCTGGATGCCAAAATCCATCTGCAAGAACACACTGAAACGCTCCGTGGTACACCACTGCTGCTTGCACGAGTTCGGCTTCATACCGACCAGGGACTCTACATTGGATCGGGCGAGGGCTACGGCGCAAGCCACGCGCTCGCTGAGGCTCGAGAGGTGATCGAACGGCAGATACGAGACAAGAAAACCTACGACCGCTCGAAAAAACCGCCCGACGAGGAGTTCTGGGAGAAACGATTTGGCTGGCTGCTGGAAACATAATCCCTCGAGCAGTACTGACGACGAGTTGGTGGTGACGACCTACCCCAGCCACTCGTCAGGTTTGGTGTCGTAATCGACGTCACTGGCTTCGATTGCGGCTTTCAGTTCTGCTTTGAGTTCGTACTCATCGAAGGCCTCGCCGTCGTACCGAATTCGAACACCGACCTCAGTGCCTTCTGGCTCGCGGCCACGGCGACGAGCAACCTCGAGTTCGTGATCGTCGTACTCGGTGCGGATCGTCATCAGATTCACCGGTCGGCCCCACAACTCATAAACGCGCTCGAGAGTGTCAGTTGCCTGCTCGAAATCAAGTTCGACGCCGTTGTAACGGTGGCCCAAAAGCAGTTCACCACGGTTGGCGAAGTTGCCGTCGTAGACCGCAATCGAGGGTTTACCGAAGTTAGTAAACTGCAACAGGAGCTTCTTTTTGACGTCTTCGGCGGCCGTACTCGCTACACGATACTCGCTGCCAGCATGCGAGTATTCGTAGGTGAAGTAGTTGTTATTCATCACGAACTCGCCGGTAAGGAACGCATCGATAAACGTCACGTCGTTGTGACTCTCTCGGACTTCTCGCATCCGATCCCAGCCGGCAGTATACTCGACGTCCGCAATTGCCGCAGCCACACTCGAGTACTTTTCGTCGTCGAACATGTACCGCGCCAGTGTCTCGAGTTCCGAGCGGTCAATATCTTTCAGGAAGCCACGATTCTGTCGTTTTGCCAGCGAGTAGTGGCGTTCGGCCAACCCCTCATACGTCAGTACTTTCCACGGATAGCGATCGACATCGACTGCGTTGGGATCCCCTGGGTCAATCGCACCCTCATGGGTTCGAACCGCTCGATCGAGCGCCTCGCTGTCGATTCGTGGGTCACCGGCGTCGGCGAGCGCTTGCAGTTCCTCGAGGCGATCCGAACAGACACCTGCAATCACATCGTCCGGAGCCAGCAACTCGGCGACGTACTGGAAGTCGACTGTCTCGCTGAAGTTGCGCCAGCTAATGCCTTCGACCCGCAGCAGTTTGTCGGCGACTGTTTTTCGGTTGGTTGTGTTCTCGAGATGCTCCCAGAGTTCCTTGCCCAGTTTGTAGGGATTGAGCCCTGGCGAGCCGAGCACCCGCGCTTGGTGGTCGGCGTACGTAATGAACTCATCAGTGCCTGCAAACCGTTCGTCGCCCATCATCAGTGACTCCCAGTAGGCGGCCCACCCTTCGTTCATGATTTTGGTCATTTTCTGGGCCGCAAAGTAGTAGGATTCCTCCCGAAGCCGTTCGATTACATCCGTTTCCCACTCTTCGCGCTCGAGGGCTTTGCCGGCCTCAGGGTCGTAGCGTTTGCCATGGTCTCGCAAGAAGGCGATTACATCACGTTGTGGTTCCTCGAGGCCGGCGGCCTCGTCGGCTGCGGTGCGTGCCTCGAGCCAGGCGTCGTCGAAGACCTGCTGGCGGACATCCTCCGAGAGGCCGAGTTGGTCGAGTTTGTCACTGATGTCGTCGATGTCGTGGTCTTCGTCTTCGATGTCGGCCGCCGCCAGTGGCCGGTGTTGGTCAATAGTGTCTTCGATACAGAGCACCGCATCGATCAGCCGCTCGACGTCGGTGCGGTCAATCTCTGGGTCATCCATGTAGCGAGCGATTGCCTCACCGTGGCGCTCGAGCATGGCCGCAGCATCTGGATCGCTGCCGGTACTACCGCGGTCACTATAGAGGCCGAACCAACTGTTATTGGCAAAGAAATCGGCGTGGGCCTCGACGTGCGTAATCACTGCCTTCTGGTCGGCCATCGTGTTGGATTCCTGGAGGAAGGCATGCGAGGGGTTGTCGTTGTTGACGATCTCGAAGGCCTTGCCCATTCCGAACTGATCTTTTTTCTGCTGGCGGTCGTAGGCCATTCCCCACCGCCAGTGTGGATACCGATCCTGAAAGCCACTGTAGGCGATCAGTTCGTTCATCTCGTCGTGATCGACGATCCAGTAGTTCACCGGGTAGGGATCCAATCCGAGTTTGCGTGCCAAGGCTGCGGCCTCGGTGACTGGTTCGTCCAGTTGGGCGGCAATCCGTCTGGCATCTAAGCGTTCGTCTTTCATTGTGAATCTCCGTTCATTCGGTTGCTCCGTCTTCCGTACTCAGGATTTCATAGATCGAATCAACCACGTCGTCAGGACTGGTGACACGGGTCACCGCAACGTTGTCGGCCGTCCCCAGTGCGCGATTGAGTTCTTCGGCATGAGTCGCGTTGATCGCCGTTCCGCCGGGTTGTGTCTCGACGTAGGCATGGAGATTCGCCGGTATTTCTTGGATCAGCGGGATCACCCGGTCTTTCGTGTCGTTCGAGGAGTTTTCAGAGTCACCCGCGGCAAACACATACCGGTTCCACTCGCTGAACGGATACTCCTGTAAGATTTCGGCAGCCAACTCGTAAGCTGACGAGATTCGCGTGCCGCCACCAGATCGAATGCCGAAAAACTCCTCGCGGTCGACCTCCCAGGCATCCGCATCGTGGGCGATGTAGTGGAACTCGGCGTTGTCGTATTTGCCCGTGAGATACCAATCGAGCGGCGTCAGGGTTCGTTCGACGAGTTCGCGTTTCTGTTCGCGCATCGACCCCGAGACATCCCGGATGTTGATGACAACGACGTTGCGTTCTTTCTTTTCGATGATTTCGGGATGTCGGTACCGTTCGTCCTCGCGGCGGAACGGGATCTCTTTGAGCCCCTTCCGGCGAATCCGCTGGGCGACCGTCGAGCGCTCGACAGTTGTTTCGAACTCCTCGAGGCTCGCCCAGTTGGTTCGTTCGTCGTCGGGAATCTCTTTGTAGGCCTCTTCGATCCACGCAAACGAAACGGGAATGCGCTCGCCGCGAGCCCACTCGAAGACTGCTCGAGGCCCGTAGCCGTTTATTTTTAGGGCCTCGCGGATGTACTCCTCGTCGAAATCCATCGCCAGTTTGCGCCGCAGTCCCCGTTTGAATAGCTCCTCGAAATCGAGCGTGCCTTTCGGGCCGACTTTGGTAACGTCGGTAAAGTCGCCTTCGACCTCCTCGATGACGCGTTTGCCTTTTGGCTCGAGATCCAAGCCGAGTTCTTCGTCAAGTTCTTCGGCGAACTCCTCGGGATCCATCTCGTAGTATTCGTGGTCAGCACCTTCTTCGCCTGGTTCGCCATCTTCGTCGCCATCGCCGGGTTGTGGAGGGCCGACGGGCTGGCCCGGCTGGGGCGTGCCGCCTTGGCCCTGGCCGACACCGCCCATCGAGCGTTTATCATACGCGAACTCCGGCAGATCAACGATCTTGACAGGGATTTTGACCTGATCCGGTCGTGAGCCGCCGAGGTCGCCGTAGCTGATGAACTCCTCGAGGTCTTGTCTGCGCTGGTCACCGACCTCACGGAAGCGGTCGAGATCGTCTCTTAGTCCCATTTGTATTGTACCTCTTTCATGACTGCTCGCGTGGTCAACTCGGCCGACGCCGCCGAGAACTGCCCCTCACATAGCGTGGCGATCGTCTCGTCTTTGAGCTGTTCGGTAACCGTTCCTGTCGGTGGTTCGTCCCACTGTCGCGGGTCGAACTCTGGGTAAATCCGTTTGACATCCGTCCAGTCGTAGCTCTCGAGGACTGCCCGGATGACCGGGATCGATGCGAGATCAACGTTGTCAATCGAAAACTCCTCGTCGCGGTGTTCCCACGCGTACCGATTGAGCGCGGTAATGACCTTCTCTCGGCGGAAGGCTTCGACCGGCTCGCTGGGCGTATTGCCGGTGTAATCGCTGTTCGAAAAGCGTCCGAGATGTTCGGTCTCGAAGACTTTCATCAGGAGTACATCGGGCTTGACCGGACCGCGTTCGGTCTCGACTGTGCGGTCGCCCTCCCAGGCGTAGACGTGTTCGACGTACTCGGCGACCGTCTCTTTCGAGACGCTTTTGTTGGCCAACAACGCCTGCAAGACAGCGTGTTCCTGCTGTTCGAAGACGAACTCTTTTACCGCAGGCAGCCGGTTTTCGTACTCGGCGGCTTCGGCCCGCGAAAAGACAGGTGCGGCCGATAGATCCTCGGCCATCGCATTGAGCACGTCTTCGGGCATCACCACATCCTCGACGGCGTGGTCTGGATGTGCGCGACCAGTTTCTTCGTGCAGTAGATCTGCGATGATATCTCGCGTGTAGGTCACCGGAATGCCGTGTGTACCGTCGCCTTCGACCGTAAACTCGAAGTCGTCAATCTCGAGGCGTTCGTCACCGTCTTGGAGATAGCCCTGTTCGAACAGTCGGGCCTTTTCGATCAGCGATAGACCTGCAGGCAACTCCTCGCCGTCGAGTCGGCTCACCACGCTGTACATGGCGGCCGCCCCAATCGCAAACGGTGCGAGTTCACGCTCACGCGTCCGTCCTCGCCCATCCCGGATCGACACACTCAGTGGGGCTCGAACCCGGGATTCGATCTCTTGGTCGTCGAGATCCGCCCAGACGCGTTTTTCGCTGGTTAGTTCTCGGCGAATGAGTTCGGCCTCGAGTCGGCGGTTAGTCAGATACCGGAACTCATGGCGGTCGAGTCGTCGTTTCAAAGCTTTCAGTGGATCGCGGCCGTTGCGGTCGGCATACTGGTCGAGTTCGGCATCCAGATCCGGATTCGAGATCATCACCAACTGGGTGTCGATGTCCATGCCGATTCCCTTATCGAGCTTTACGCGCCCTTCGTCGGGCACATTGAGCAGTTTACGAAGCAGATCGGCGTGCTGGCTGGCATCCTCGACAACAGTCAGCAGGCTGTTGCCCTGCGAGAGCACGCCATCGTAGCTGAACGCCTGGGGATTCTTTCGGCCGCGCGAGTCGAGTTCACGCAGCATCCCCGGCATCCACGAGCCGACCAGCCGCTCTTTGGGTGTACCGTCGTCTTCCGAATGAAGAATCCCGATTCCCCGGCCGACATCGACGACGTAGTTTTTGATTCGGAGATGGCTTTTGTCGGTGATCGACGAAAACAGCTTTCGGGTGCCCGCCTGTCGGTACCGCGCCTCGAGATAATCGTAGGCTTCGCGGCTAAAGGGATCCATCTCGCCGTCGATGACGATTGGTGGCCCTTCGGAATCATGTTCGTTGAGCCGAGCCAGTAGCTCTTGACGGACGCTTTTCGGAAAGATTGTGAGCGGGTGTACCTGGACGGGGCTTTCGTACCACTGTTCGTCATCGCTGATATCGTCACCATAGCTTAGCCCGCGGCTGTTGTCGGCACCGGTGATATTCCACTCGAGGGTGTAGCGTCGGCCCTCCGGGTTTTTCGAGTACTCTCGAAGCCCATTGACCAGACAGCGTTTGAGCTCAGATTTCCCCGTCGCGGTGGGCCCGTCGAACCAGATGATCTTTTCGCCCTTCCCACGGTTTGCGGCAATGGTTCGCAGATCATCGACGAAGGCGTTGAGGACGGCCGTATTGCCCAAGACCGCGTGTTCGCCATTGTTGTGTGGGTCGTCGAAAAAGCGGTATCGCTCTCTGGTTTCGCCCTCTTCGATCACCGTTCTGGTGTCCATCGATTCGATGGCTGCCAGCAGATACCGGCTGGCGTGAGCCGCAATCGAGGGCGCCTCAAACGCCGCTTCGACGTACTCACTGAGGCTCATCGGACCCTCGTAGGCCGACTGGAGCTGGCGGTCGGCTTTGGTGATGAACTCTTCAGACATCTTCTTCGAGCTCGCTTTTGGCGACTTCTGCCCCGGCGAACTCTAAGACCTCACGGGCTCCCTCCTCGGAGTACCCCTGTTCGCAGAGCGCATCGATCCAAGCACTACGCTCGTCGTCGGCCATCTCATTGGCCGAGACCAACGCCGAGAAGTTGATGTTGTGTTTTTTGTCCTCCCAGAGTTTGCGTTCGAGCGCGCGTCGCAGCCGGTCGTTGTCCTGTGGATTGAAGCTGATTCCTTCGCGGGCCCGCCGCGAGACCCAGTTCGATACCTCCTGGCGGAAGTCGTCTTTACGGTCGGCAGGAATGTCGAGTTTCTCTTCGACCGACCGCAGGAACGTCTCGTCTGGTTCCTGTTCGCGGCCCGTTAGCTCGTCGTCGACGGTCGCATCGTCGATGTAGGCCATCACGTGGTCCATGTACTTTTCGCCCTGCCGCTGGATCTCATCGAGATCGTAGGCGAGTGCGTGGCGGACGTCCTCGATGGCGCGGTTTTTGTACTCCTCGCGAACCATCTCGAGATATCGCTGGTAGCGGTCGATGTTGTCTTCGGGAATCGACCCGTGGGTCTCGAGATTCTGTTCGAAATGCCGGAACGTCGTCAGCGGACTCAGATAGTTGCGGCCGCGGTGGGTCGAATCCATGATCGCTTCGGCGATCTCGTCGCCGATAAACCGCGCTGAGACGCCGTCCATCCCCTCGGCGATATCGGCTTGGGCCTCGCCATCCTCGCGGAGTTTTTTGACGTCGACGTCGTCATCGTCCAGTTCGTTGTTGTAGGCTTTGGCTTTCTGTACCAGCGTCACTGATTCGTCGTTCGGCTCGACAATACGGGTGAGCACGCCGAAAAGCCCCGCCATCTGGAGAGTATGGGGCTCGATGTTCATATTCGGCACATCGGCGTTCCGTAGCATCTTGCCGTAGATTTCGGCTTCCTGTTCGTACTCGAGGACGTAGGGGTAATCGATGCGTTTGGTTCGGTCGTTGAACGCCTCCATCTTCTCGTCGCCCTTTTTTTCTCTATATTCGGGCATATTTGTCCGACCGACGATCACCTGATCAATATCGATCCGAGGGTTGTTTTTGGGTTTGATCGTCTGTTCTTGGCTGGCGTGCAGAAAGTCATACAGGAACTCCCGTTGGAGTTTCAGTAGCTCTTCGCCCGAGAAGATGCCCCGGTTGGCGTTACAAAAGGCCCCAGCGTAGTCAAACGCACGCGGGTCAGACTCACCGTAAATAGCGAGTTTCGAGTAGTTGACATCGCCGGTGAGTTCGGTTTCGTCCTGATTCTTCTTGTCTTTGGGCTCGAAGGTTTCGATGGACTGGCGTTTGTTCTCACTGGCAACAAGACGGATAATCTCGATATGGTTCTCGAGTACCGTCTGGAGATCGTCGTTATAGTGAGCCAGCAGTTTGTCCATGTAAAACTCGCTGGCTGGATCGAGGTGCTGTTCGTTGCGAATCGTATACGGTGCTTCTAACCGTTCGTTGAGTCCCTCGATCACCATATCGCGTTGTTCCTGTGGCAACAACACGAGGGGATCTTGATGCATCGGTGATTCGACCGTATCATCCGCAGGATCCTGATCGCGGATGACATCACAGAGATTGACCCACCGGAAGGTGTACATCCGGCCGTCGTCTTCGAGTGTGTAGTTCTCGAAGTAGCGTCGGACGAGCCAATCGAAGTGGGATTTGCCCGAACCCACTGGCCCTAACAGGAGTTTGATTCGTTTTTCCGGGCCCAACCCGCGAGCACCGGATTTGACTTTATTGACGAACTCGTGGATCGACTCGTGAACCTCGCGACCGTAAAAAACGTTTTCGCCGTCGTGTAAGGGGTCTTCGGCGGCCATGGTGTACTCGACAACACCGGCGTCTTCGTCGTAGGTGGTGCCGTAGTGGTCGAACATATCAGCAACGCGCTGGTGGGCGTTGCGGGCGATCCGTGGGTCGTCTCTCACCTCCTCGAGATACCAATCGAAGCGTTTGGCTTCACGGAGGTCTGATGGAACTGATGCCTGGTAGTGCTCGCTGAGGTCTTCGAGAGTTTGTCTGTCGTTGCTCATTGTATCACTGGCCAGATGGTCGAGTCACCCTCGACCGCATGTTGGCCGGACATGTCACGACAGTACCGCCGCTGGAACTGCAAGAACGCGGCAGTCGCGTTGTCGTGAGTGGCATGTGTATGCATACCACTCCACCATGCCGAACACCCGATCAGCGGCTGACAACAAAGCGGCATCAAGAACCAACGAACGGCGCGTGGAGAGGCGTTATTGCCCGGTCGGAAGACCGAGACTATTTACAGTGTGTTTTTTGATACGTATAAGCCTTTCTGCGATGCTGTTCATCGGTCGCCGTATTTTTCCAAACAGATCAGAACAAAGCACACTATCCCAAGCCGAGAGTAGCCACTGCAATACCGAGAGAGCCTAGTTTCTAACTAAAGTAGGCTCATACATATCAGCATACACACCTACTTTGTGATTGGGATGTCGTGATTTTTATCATCTAACTAAAATAACGCCCGCTTTCGGAACGCTCGAGGATACTCGAGCGGGAAGGCTTTGTGAATCGGTGGCCAACGATGGCTATGAGTCTTTCTGCACTACCGACCGGCTGGCGCGTCTGGAACGAAGAAACCGACGGACGTGTGATTTTGGCCTATCGGCCCGATGTGTTCAACTCCAAGGCGTTTCCGGCAGCCTGTCTGCCGACGATCTACGTCACGAACGGCTCGCCGCGTCGTCGCCCCGGTGCCGGCTCAGTCGAAACCGACATCTGGCAGGTGAAACTGTTTTTCGAACCCGAGATCGAAGCGACTACCAGACGGTACGACGACCGAGAAGCCGCTCTCGAGGGAGCCGTCGAGACTGCCCAGTCGTTTGTCGACGGCAAGATCAAGTATCGAGAGGCCTACCAGCTTCCTCGAGAGGCGTACTTCGAGAAGCTTGATGAGTTGCTTGATGTCGGTCAGTAGCCGTTCGTTGTTCGACTCGCGGCAGTCTACTGCTCTCGAAGAGGCGCGTTTCAATAGACAACGTGAACCCGCATCGAAACAGTAAGGTAATTAACGGGCAGCACAAAATACGGATGTACGTCGGCAAGGCGGCGTTGGAACGCGACGAGTGCCGCAGTCGACGTTGTGAGTGCCGGTGGTCTAGTGGCAGGACCTGAGCCTTCCAAGCTCATGGCCCGGGTTCAAATCCCGGCCGGCACATTCTGTCGAAGACAACACTACGAGCGGCCACTGTGTCGCTCGCATCCCCCCCGAGATAGTGTGTAACACGCCGGGTTTGAAACA
>LFFM01000284.1_pt1 | contig 34079 bp, 24 predicted proteins | sample 643131 | NCBI WGS metagenome assembly LFFM01 (sample SAMN03777445, study PRJNA286221) | soda lake metagenome | biome: soda lake; feature: Kulunda steppe; material: water; isolation source: sample Tc-Br brine of Tanatar trona crystallizer | place: Russia: Kulunda steppe | collected 2011-07
ATCGTTGTAATTGGAAGACCCTGGTATCAATATCCCTCTTTAGGAGCTCTTCGAGTCCTTGCTCAGTTGTTGCCTCCTGGTCCACTCCAACATAAAATCGAAGATCATCAACACCGTCTACCTTATCGTATGCATCGGCCACTTCTTGAACCCCAGAACGGGTGACAAATGCAGTAAGGAAATGTGCCGTATGAAACGAACTGTCTGCAAGTGAGGCCACAATAGCCTGACCTACTGTGGTGATTTCTTCGTCATCTAATTCGTGCCCTTCAAACAGCTTGTTTGTCGATTCAGATGGTATTCCATATCCTTGTCCGATGAATCCGACTTTCATTCATTTGAATATATTAGGTGGATATATAGAAGTGTCCGGTTACACAGTCTATCTCCCGGCCGATCAGAGGAACTCTCAACTAGTTGGCTACCATTCTAACAGTAGAAAACAACAGCCAAGTATTGTGAATTTAGTCGACAGGACGTCTCTGCTGTATTTGGACCGATAGCGCTGATAACACGCTTAGTCTTTGTTGTTGATCCCCCACTGTTTTCTATCACTTGCAAATTTGATTTTGTGCCCCTCTGGTGATTCTGACTCAGCATACACAATCTCGTCTGTTTTGAATCCATCATCTGTTTTTAGAACCTCAAACTGGACGCGGTCCTTCTCTTTTGGGCTCTCATCTGGGTACGAACTCACATGGAAAAACACGTCTATAAGTCCATCAGTATCTGAATTCTCTGAATCTTCTATATCACTTGTCGAAATGAATCCATACCCCTCCTCTGAATTGTAGTAACTCACATATCCAGTTAAACTATTGTCCGAGCCTTCGTCTGTGGACTGATTGGTTTCTGTCGAGGTATCCGATTGCGAACAGGAGTGTTTGTGCCTGGTTAGTCTATGTGCCAAGTCGAATTCTTTCCCACAGTGATCACACTGGTATTGTTGTGCCTCTTTGTTTTGTGTGGACTGTTTCCGTTGTTTGGTTTCACAAGATTTGAGATGGTCAATTAAACCGTGTTTAGAGACATACCTGTTTTGGCAGTACTCACACTGGAAATATGCATCACTTGGTCTCTCCTCACAGTGAATTGAATGTGTAGTCAAATCACTCTTGGAGTCAAAAGTTGAACTACAGAAATCACACTCGAATCCCCTTCTGCTGGGGGAAGATGTGCTATATTTTGTCATCGTGATTCCTCGTTGGGAGCTGAGGGTTCAGTAGCAAACACGGGTGGTGTGTCGGGGAACTCATCCAGGAGTGCTCTCGCTCGTTTGAGTTCTGCCTCTGACTCTACGATTATTGGCAACTGTACTTTGCTCTCAGGTGCGACAGGGATTGCCCACGACGAGAGTCCTGAGAGTTCGTCGTCGAGAAGGGCCATGACTGCCTCAGAGGGCTCCTGGACAGCAACGATTTCGAACTCTGTGATGCGTCTCTCGGTCCCGTGTTCTTTCCTGTAGTCCCCGATCTCGAATGGACTCCGGGTTCCCTGCTGTTTCCCGTACCCGATCTCTTGAGTTCCGTAGCCTTCTGCTGTGATTATGGCTCGAATATCGTTGATCCACAGTTTGGCCGGGTCAGAGTCTGAAATGGTCGATTCAATCGACTCAGCAAGGGCTTTGTGAATAATTCCAAGACTGCGGAATGCGTCGTAATGTTCGGCGAGTGGTGATACAATGTCGGCTAGTTCGTTTTCCGTCGGCGTGTCGGTGGTGCCTCCGACCTCTGTTGGAGTGTCTTTGTCTTCAGAGGTGTCCGTATCGCCACTCGTGGTTGTCTCATCGACGCTGGAATCCGTAGTATCATCTCCTTTTTCTTCTTCCTCACTAGGCTCTCCAGGAGTCTCTTCGACTCGCCCATCGGTCCCGGTGTCCCCAACAGTGTATTGGCCCTCGTTTCCGAACGCATCGGAGAACCAGTTTGTGTTAACAACCGGACTCTCACTCGTATTTTGGGCACTGATTTCGCTTGCATACGCCAATTCGATACTGGTAGCCTGTTCGTGACGGTTGATACTCGGTGCTCCTTTCTGTTCGAGCGCAGCGACATCTGACTCGACGCCGCGTTCAATAGTGACCGTCGGGGGTTTGAGAATCCCGTCAGCATCTGGTTCAAGCACCTGTCCGAAGAACTCGGCGACGGTTCGGACAAATGACTCACCGTCCGGTTCGATTACGGCTTCGGCTGGCGGGATCCCAATCACATGGTAGAATTCGACCGTGTCTTTCCCGCCTGCATCCCGGAGCAGTCGACCAAGACGCTGGACCAAGGTTGCATTGACGCCACTCCCAGAGCGGGCAATATTGATGCCGACCTCAACAGACTGGATATCGTTTCCTTTCCCCAGCCGCTTACCTGGTCCAATGAGCGCCTTTTGATCCGTCTCAGCATCATCGAACGAGGTGATTGTCGAATCATGCTCTGCCGCAGATTGAGATGCTTCGAGTCGTTTGACAACGCTGTTGTCGTCTGGATCATACAGTGCCTGCCAAATCTCTTTGGCTTCCTTGTACGACCGCGTAAGCACTAGTACTGGCCGTTCAGCCATGAGGGCTGCTTTGGCCGCCGATATAATCGGTTCGAGATCAGCACTCAGATTGAGTCGGTGAATCGTTCGGTTACTCATCCCACTGGCAAACGCTTCGATTGATTCTGTTGGTGCAGTCGCATCGTCACCAATCTCTCTCAGTCCTTTCGCCAGAGCAGATCCCGAAACATACTCGCCAGCAGCCTTAGTTATCTCATCGTCTCCGAGGTCAGGGGCAGCCTCAGACAGCGTGTCTGGGTTGAGTCGATATGTTCCGCCATCGTAGTCGATAATCTGATTGAACTGGGTGGCTGTATCGCGGAACTGTGTGAGTGTATCGGTGTCTGAAACAGTAGAAAACGAGAGTTTCCACTCGAAATCTGGAATGACGCCATCGGCCAGTGCAAGTCGGTGTGTGTATCGATAAACAAGTGGGAACGTGCGGTCGACTTGTGAGACCAGCGACTCCAACTCGTCGGTGACACTCCCGGTTAGTGCAAGGACTGGACACGATGATTCAATGAAGTCAGTTAGGTGGTCTCCCCATCCCGACCGTCCCGAGTAGTTGTGAACTTCGTCGAAAATTGCGAGGCGGTAGTCACTGGGGTCGATGTTACCCATCCCTCCAGCCGATCGGATATGGATCCGCCCCCAGGGAAGTTTGATACCGGTGTCATCTAGTTTCGTGAACGCCGGCGGTGTGTGACAGTGTTCTTGAAACAGGCGTGCCCATTGGACGCCAAGCAGATCGTCGGTCGTAACAATGAGAACATCGTTCGGCCGGTTTTGGTGGGGATCAGGTAGATCTCCGTCAAAGATATCCTCAAGTCGTTGTTGATCTCCTGGATGAAGCGATCCCGAATCGACGGCATGTGCTACAGCAGCTAGGCCAAGGACAGTTTTCCCCGTGGCTGTGGCCATGTCCACGTAGGCATTCATGTCGTGGTGCAACCAGAGAGCGAGGCTTTCCAACTGATGTTCCCACAGCTCAGTCGTTAGATCTAGAGAAGCAAGTTCAGTTGTGAGTGTAGACGGATCATCTGAATCTGGCAACGCTGATTCGACTACTGGTGCGAGCTCAGGGACAGTTGTGAGTTCGGACACGAGCTCTCGGGGTGTTTCGGCATCCGCTCGCAACTGTTGGGCCAGTTGGGCCTCTTGGCCGCTTGATTGTCGTTGTGTGGTCCGTGTAATGAGTCTGGATATGATTTCACCGGCCGGGACATCATGCCTGTCGACGTGTTCAAGACCATTTTGCAACTCAGCGAAATCGACAAGCAGATCTCCCAACCGAAAATTACCTGGCAGTGAGTTCACCCGAGATTTATCACCGGTGAGTGCGGCAATTCCTCGCAGGTAGTATTTGGCTGCCGCCTTGTCTAAATCTTGTCCGTCACTGAGATACGCCGGGCTTTTTGAATCAAGTCCGATAGCGTAGTCTTCCTTCGTAATTCGACCCGCAACGTAATCAATTCGATCTGGCCATCTTTCTTTGCTGATGTCGCTCAGTAAGTCTGATTTGAACTTCGCACCGCTATTCAGCTGTTTCTCAAACGGATTTTTTGGGTTGTTTGCCATTGTATTAGAGCTTTATGACGCAGAAAATCCTCGAATGCAAGACTGTACGTTATTATATTACATATAAACGGCATGTCGTATATAGGTGTGTATCCTTACAATCTTACCTGGAGGGCCGGCAGTAGCAGAAGACTACTGCATTGAATGGGGGCCTGCAGCACTCATCCACTACTGCATCCCCCTGGACAGTCGGCGTCTTATAAATTGAAATACTATTTTGACTTCGAACGTCAATTTTGGTCACCTATTCCGAAAGCCAATTATGTTCTACTATGAAATTAAGGAACGACAGTATCTTGATTTGTGTAGAGACTATTGAGGAATTTAACAACCTGTCTGGGTAAGAAATGGTCAGTCGTAGTAACAATAATAACGGTGAAATAATCGATATTACTGGTGTAGATTCATCACTTCTTGACTCCCTTCGGAACGCAGGATTTGATTCAATCGGCGATATCAAAGCTGCATCTCAATCAGAACTTGCGGAAGTCACAGGTATTAGCAAACTTGCCGCCCGTCGGATCAAATCACAAGTTGGTGGTGCTAATGCTGCGATGGACGGGCATCGTGATAACAGTCAAACGGACAGATCTACTAAGGATCTGCCCTCTGTAGACGATTCGGATGATACAGAGATAACCGCTGTCGATAGCTCAGAGTCTGTTTCAGTATCCACAACACAGCCAGTAGATGAGCACAATAATATTCCACTAACTGCGTTTTCTGATGACTCCGTTTCTGAAGATCAATTTCTAGAAGTCGACTCAGACCAACCTGAAGACAAAACTAACGAGACTGATGATCCGACGGCAGATTCAGAAGATATTCTTGAAGATCTTGTCGGCGAGTTTGATGAGTTAACTGAAGAGTGACATCCTCCTCGCCGTAAACGGCGGGATTTTCGCTTGAAAAAAGATAGTTTCCGTTGCTCATTCTACATTAGAAATTCAAACAGCGAGAATGATAAGTACCACTGACCAGATGGTGTAACTACTATCAATAAATTGGTCCTGATTGGTCAATATTTCTTGGACAAATAGGGTAGTCAGGATCAGTACAATTCCCCCCAATATATCATGTCTACACTTGAACCTCCGGACTGGATTGAGCCCCGAGCCTACCAGCGCACAGCAATTCAGCGGTGGGTCGAGACAGGCGGCAAGGGAACGCTTCATATGGCGACTGGAACTGGGAAGACAATTACTGCACTTCTCACAGCAGCTCATGTCGCCGACTCACTGGACCAGGGGCTCCTATTGGTTGTCACAGTCCCTTACCAACACCTGGTCGACCAATGGGCCACAGAGTTAGCTGAATTCGGTGTCGATCCCGTGTTGGCCTATCAATCACGCACTGACTGGCAACCACGTCTCGAGCGAGAGTTACTGGAATTCAACCATGGGTCTCGATCGCTCTCTGTTGTGGTATCTACGCATCGAACCCTCTCGATGGACCCCGCTCAGCAAACACTCCAGCGTGCAACGGGAGCTGTGATGATCATCGCTGATGAAGTCCATCATCTCGGAGCCGAGCAGATGCGAACAGGACTTTCAAAAGAGTTTGACTTCCGATTGGGGCTGTCTGCGACGCCAGAGAGATGGTACGACGAAGACGGTACGCGTGCGCTCAGACAGTATTTTGGAGACACAGTATTCGAGTACGGTCTGTCACAAGCAATTGAATCTGGCTCGCTGTGTGAATATTACTACGTTCCCCACATCGTCGAACTTGCAGCCGAAGAGGTCGAAGAATATCAACGACTGACCGGGAAAATTGGCCGTCTATCAGCTGCTAGTTCCGATGATGTGGCCTTAGAGGATAACCCGGCACTCCAACAAGCACTATTCAAACGGGCGAGACTTATCGGGACTGCACGAAATAAACTTGATGTCCTCATCGATCTCTTGAAACAAGAATCAGATGTCAGCCATACACTCGTGTACTGTAGTGACGGGTCAACTAGCGTCGACCCCAATGAGGGCGAGAGACACGTCGATGCCACAACCAAGCGAATCAGAGCTGAAACTGACCTCACGGTCAAACAGTTTACTGCTCGAGAGTCACAGTCGGAACGTGAAGAGCTTCTGAGTCAATTCGAAGATGGAGACATTGATATTCTCACCTCAATTCGATGTCTCGACGAAGGTGTAGATATTCCAGCGACAAAGAACGCCTACGTCTTAGCCAGTACGAGCAACCCACGTCAATACGTCCAACGAAGAGGTCGTATCCTCCGCACACATCCGAGTAAAGACTTCGCTGTAATTCACGATTTTATCACTGTTCCCAGCGTCAATGGTCTCCCCGCGTTTCTCTCAGGGAAGGAATATGAAGCAGATCGTCGATTGATAGAAAACGAACTTGAGCGTGTGTCGACGTTTGCTGATGCTGCTCGTAATCACCCTGATGCCGATGTGGATGGTATCCCAACAACAGACGGGTCCCTACAACATCTGAGACGACAATACGACCTACTGGGAAGCTAGATGGTATGTGAATAATTTATTTATAATATAATTTATGTATTATTTTTCATATTGCAATTTATAAGAGATCATAGTACTATAATCAGTGATGACAGACAGCGAAGAAGAGATTTCAATATCGGATTCTACATTGGTCCGTATTCGCAAGCGGGTGTTATCCGCTGAGAAGGACAAACTAAATCTTGATAACCCGATCGGAATCAACGATGAAATTGAACAGATAATTGAGGAAGAAATCAACAGATGAAGCTTCAAAACATTCTTCTTCAGAACTTTCGCCAATTCCGTGATGATGAAGTCGAATTCGCCCAAGATGAGAATAAAAATGTGACCGTGATTCACGGATCCAATGGGTCCGGTAAGACCACGTTATTGAATGCGTTTACGTGGCTTCTCTACGAGGATGTCGACTTCGATACGCGGCCAGATCGACTCGCAAGTGAAGGCGCCATGGCCGAAGCAAGTCCCGGAGACACAGTAGAAGTCTCAGTCACACTGCAATTCAGTCACGATGGAGCAGAATTTATAGCGACCCGAACTGCCGCCTTCGAGAAACAATCCGATTCTGACTTTGATGGTGTGCTCCAGGACAAAAGTCTCGTCGTAAAATATGATAATGGAAGCGGGGCAACAACAGTAAGTAATCCAAAGGTTCTGTTGAGCCAAATCATCCCAGAGCGTCTCAGCGAGTTGTTCTTCTTCGACGGTGAAGATATCGACGAGTTAGCTGGTATCGACAATCAAGACAAAATCCAAGAGGCGATTCAGAATATCATGGGACTGACTATCTTGGAGAGAGCGACACGACACCTCAGCACTGTCGCTGACCGGTTCGAATCCGAGGTCCAAGATAGTGCCAGCGAAGAGCTCCGAGAGCTGATTGATGAGAAACAAGCTCTTGAAGACACCATCACTCAACTTGAACAGAAGAAGGAAGACAAAAAGCGAGCCATCGAACGGGTTCGAACGGAAATTTCCGACATCGAGCAGAAACTCGAGCGACTCGATGAGAGTGCTCAACTCCAAGAGAATCGCAACGAATATCGAGAGCAAAAAGAAGCGCTAGAAGCTGAAGTTAATCAGATAAACGACCAAATCAAAGACGCAATTACTGAGAATGGTTTCGTTCCGCTTGCGATGCCACTCATCCGAGAGACAGCTGAGGATATCGATCAACTCAGAAAGGATGGTGTCATCCCCTCAGAACTAAGCGACGATTTCCTTAACTCACTGTTAGAGGCAGAACAGTGTATCTGTGGTCGTGATCTTGATTCAGGAACACCACCTGCTGATCAAGTGGGTTCACTTCGCGGTCAAGCAGCTTCTGATGGTGTCGAACAGGGTGCATTGCGTGTTGTTGGTCATCTCCGTCAGTTCTCCGACCGTCGTGTCGACTTCTTTGAAACCGTCGAGAAACTCATCGAACAGCGCCAGGAGAAACACGAGGAAATTGCTCAGTTCGAAGAGTTAATTGATGAAATTAGCTCCGAGCTCCAAGGGTTAGAAGAGACCACTTCTGAAGGTCTGTCAATCAGCGATCTTGAGTCCAACAGAGAGGACAAAGAAGACAAAAAAGATCAGCTCATCGAAGATAAAGGAGGTATTGCAGAAAATATCTCCTCATATGAAGAAGATATTGAACAACTAGAAGAAAAGATCTCACAACAACGAGACGAGCGCGAAGAGACACGCCTTGCACAGCGACGTCAGCGAGCAGCCGAACTCGTGGAGAGCAGTCTGACAGAGAGCTTTGAGGGACTCAAAAATAAGGTCCGGACATGGTCAAACCAGGAAGTCAACCAAACTTTCAGTGAGATTTCCACGAAGAATCTCACAGCCGAAATTACGGATAGTTTCGAACTCAAAATCTGGCAGACAGTGGGCGACGATCGCGTCGAAGTAGACAAGTCGACCGGAGAGCGACAGATTGCGAGTCTTGCTTTCGTGGGCAGCCTCGTCAACATCGCAAAGAAACGCTACGAGAAAGACGCCGACACAGAGTACTTCACAGGTGGCATCTATCCATTGGTGATGGACTCTCCGTTCGGTGCGCTCGACAAGTCCCATCGTCGTGAAGTAAGTCGGATTCTTCCGTCATTATCATCTCAAGTCGTCGTCTTTGCCACTGACTCACAGTGGGACGGGCCTGTTGCCGAAGAGATGGATGGGATTGCTGGCGAGCAGTATTGGCTTGATTTCGATGAAGGGGACGGCACAAACAGTTTCCCACGCACGAAAATCAAAAATGAGCAAACTGCGGTGGCAGGTGAGTAACAATGGGTAAAACACTTATCGAGTACGAGCAGGGTGAACTGTATCAGACACTCGTCGACGAATACGAGGTTTTCGATTACCTCTATGAGGCATTGCTCTTCTTTGCGGTCATCGGCTACAGGGAAGGGTATGTCAAACGCAATGGGTTCAAAGGGGATTCGAGTGCTGACACAGCTGGTGAGGCAGGACTACAAAATGTTCACTCTCGTGATCTCTATCATACGGTAGCAGCCAGTCTTGCGTTTCAAGACACCGGTGATCCCGAAGCTCTCGTCGACCCAATCGAACACAAACGCGTTATTGCACAGTACTCAGCCGGCGGCCTTGAGTTTGCAATGGAGGAGTTCGGGCAGAACGCAGGCGACCCAACTGACGCCATTGTAAACTATATCAAATCCCGAAAAGACGAGGACGATGATGAGACAATCGAAGGCGAATTAGGAGAGATTGTAGATGCCTTCGATGATGAGATGATGGGCTACGAATAGTCGACTTAAATAATATAATATTATATTGACTCAAATCAGGGATCATTTGATATACATCTGTGCCATTGAGGTAGTAATATATGAATAACGGTGTGCCAGTACACGAATCATTCCATTTGGTTGACGTGTCTGATCTATATCGGACCGACGAGTGGTGGAAAGCGGTCGTCACATACCAGTTTGAGGGAGATGCAGATACGAATGAGACAGCAGTGTATCTCTGGCATCGAGACGACGATGACTGGAATCGGAAAAACAAGTACGTAATTAAAACACCAGAAGCGTGGTCGACTGATCGGGAAATCATCACTAAATATCTCGAAAGTGATCGGCCATCAGATGTCGTCACTGAGTTCCCCGTGAGCGACTACTACTCAGTTGGAGATGGAACAACCATCTTCCAGTCCAATGGATGGTGGAAAGCGATTGTCAATGTTGTTGAAAAGGGAACCTACGAGTCAAATGAGGTTATGGTCTATCTCTGGCAGAAACGCGACAACCAGTGGCGTCGTAGTCAAAAACACACAATCAAGAACGTCTCTGACTGGGAGGAAGAACGTGAAATAATTGACGACCAGATTGGTGTTGTCGAGCAATCTACCGTGAGCAACGAAATCGATGACATCGATGATGGTGCTTCGGGCAGTCTGTCGACCCTCAGCGCCGAACTTGATGCACATCTCAGCGAAGAATTTAGCTGAAGTTGCATTAAGATTCAACTAAACCCGAATACCAACAGTAAAGATACCATATATTCGTCTTTATATATGGCCCGAGGAAGTCCTCATCTCCAATTTCTTCGTGGGTTCACGAAAGATGAACTCCAATGTATTCCTGTTCGATGTGACTGGTGTCAGGTAAGAAAGACAGACGCCTCAACGAATGAATTGTCCAAATACATTCGAGATTCTATCGAGAGGAACGTCTCCAAAGGAAATATCACATACTCTGAAGCGATGGCAGATATTCGCAGAGAAGTGCTTATTCCGGGACCAGAGACGTTGCCACAAAAGATTCGAACTACCCTCAGGGAGACATCAATTTCAACCTCAACTGGTGGCGGTGACAACGGGAGTGCGCCTGAACATTGGTATACCGCGCAATTGTACGGCGCATTGAGCGCTAGTGTTGTTCGTGATTACTCTGTAAAAACGGAACATCGATTGGATGTCCGGAATCGACCGTCTGCAGACATCTATATCGAATCGGACAATGATCAAGGAGACTACCTCATTGAGGTCAAAAGTGCCACCTCAGTCTCAGGCACCCCAACTATCAAGCGCCAACTTGAACGGTACCATCAAGCAATCGAAACGGGGCTAGGGCAAACACGAGAGCGAACGTTCCTCTGCATCGTTGGTCAAGACATGGAGCCATTCACGTATGGAGACTCTAGGAAGTCTCGTCCTCTATCTGAGTATATGAATGTACCATCGACTATCGACGAACTTACTGAGGATCTTGAGCGAGTCGAAGTGATTTCGAATACATTTTTATAATCTCATCCATTCTTTAACAACTTATATACCAATAACAACCTCCACTAAATGTGTCTAAAGCACGTATACTCCACATCAGTGACACTCATCTCGGGAATAGGCAATATGGATCTGATGTTCGACAGGAAGACTTTGCAGACGCATTCGAACAAGCGATCAGACTTGCTGTTGAGCATAATGTCGACGCCGTAATTCACACTGGTGATTTGTTTGATGATCCAGTCCCATCACTCCCTACAGTGATGCGGTGTGCAGACGTGCTAAAACCGCTTGAGGAGCACGGGATTCCGTTCTACGGTATCGTCGGGAATCACGAGCGGAAGAACGACGACCAGTGGCTCGATCTCCTTCGGCGGACAAATGCCGCCTCCCGACTCAGCCGTGAGCCAACTATGGTGGGAGACGTGGCACTATATGGGATTGACGCCGTTCGACCGAGTGTCTGGGATACCGCGGACTTCGAGCTCGAAGCTCCACCAGACAATGTCGAGTGTACAATCCTCTGTATGCACGAACTGCTCGATCCCCCCGCAGAGGGAATTGTTGCTAATTACCCTGTCGACGATGTCCTCTCACGCGTTCCGATCAATCTTGACGGACTCGCCTTGGGTGATCTCCATCAGACCAAGAGTGCTCGTGTCGACGGGACAGACGTCTGGTACGCAAGCGCGACAGAACAAGGCGGTAAAAATCAGGATGATACCGGTGTCGTCCAACTGCTTGAAATTGATGGTGGAGAGATCACACGGCGCCAACTCGAACTTGAAACACGCCAATTTACCGTCTTCACCATTGCATTCGGAGAGAACGATGGGATAGACCACGTCCAGAGTGTCCTCGACCGTCGTGATCTCACTGATGCTATCGCGAAAATCGAACTTACCGGGGAGCGTGGTGCCGTAACCGCAAACGACGTCACTCAGATGGCACGTGACGCCGGAGCAGCCGTTGTAAACGTCGACGACAACCGTGGTCGCGTGGACCTCGATGTCGACTCAATCGAAGCGATGTCACTGCAGGGGCTCGATGATGCTATCGAAGACCGACTCGCCAAAGAGGACCTCTCTCAAGCAGCACTCGAGGTTGATGGCCGAATCAGATCTAGTGATATACAAAACACCGTGAGTAGTGTTGCTAACGAACTCGAGCCCACTCTAAAGGAGGCACAAGAAGCTGCCTTCGAGGATGACGCAACGCCGGACGATCAACATGCGTCTACCGATGCTACGGAGGAAGACGAATGAAAATCACGAAACTCTGTCTAAACAACATTCGAAGCTACGACGAAGAAACAGTTGAGTTCCCAGATGGAACTGTGCTTATCCGCGGAGATAACGGGGCAGGAAAGTCGACACTCCTCATGTCGATTTTTGGTGGGCTGTTTCTCTCGAAGATTCGCAACGTTGGGTCGAACAATTTCAATCTCGATGATCTTGTTCGTCGTGGTACCGAAAGCGGTGAGATCGAACTCACGTTCGAAGTCGAAAACGTACCGTATACGGTAACATGGACGATCGACACGAGTGGTTCCAACGGAGCAGTAATTGAATCTCCAGCTCTTGATGAGCCTCACTCTGGGATTAGAGCTGTTCAAGAGAAGGTTAACGAAGTCATTGGAATGGATGCAGACAGTTTCTCTCGATCCGTCTATGTCCAACAAGGCGAAATCGATCGGCTCTTTGACGATGAAGCTCGCGCTGAACTCATCGACGATTTGCTCGGTCTCGATCAGATTGACCGATACCGAACTCGAATGAAGGGTGCACGCCGTGCGGCAAATCGTCTTGTTACTGAGAACGAAAAGACCGCAGAAAACCACCGTGAGACGATCTATGAAGAGTTCGAATACGATGTCGGTGGATACGAATCAGCTCTTGCAACTAAAGAATCAGAGATAGCAGATGTTGAATCTGAACTCACAGAGGTCAAGGACTACCTTGAGCAACTTCGCGATGTACAACGAGAGTTGCAGTCTGATATCGAGAATCACGACGAACTCAAATCTGATCTCGAAGACTCGGAAACTGAACGTGAGGAACTAGTAGATGAAAAGGCCGCTACACAGCGCGAGATCGAAAATACGGAGACGGCGATTGCAGAGTCACAAAACGACATTGAGAATCTCGAAACGCAGATAGAGAATATAAAAGAAACCATCGAGACTCTTGACGAACCGGAGACGATCGAAGCGATTGAAGCTGATCTCTCAACAGAAACAAACGCCAAAGAGACCCTCGAAGCCACACAGGAAGCCGTTGAATCGGCGCGAATTGAGGAAACAAATCGTGAACGGTCGCTCGAACAAGCAGTGGAAACCCGTGATCGTCTCCAAAACGAACACCAAGAACTACAAGAGGAGTGTGAAGAACTCAACGAGTCACTATCGACTCTAAAGGGAGATGTCGAGGCTGCAGAACTCGATATCCAAGAGATTGAAACCGAAATTTCGGAGGCAGTCGATGAACGTAACACTGCTGTTGAAGAGCTTCTCCCCAATGGACTCATCCCTGACTCGATCACAGCAGACACTCGTAGTGTAGTAGAATCGCATATAGATGAGATCAAGTCACAGAGGAATACTCAATCCGAGGAGCTCGCTGGTACGAAGGCATCTCTAGAAGCTAAAGAAGAGACTGTAGCGGACTTTCGCAGTAATGTCGACGCGGCATCCTCCGAGAGAGACCGTCTCGAAGACCGTATCGACTCCGTAGAGTCAGATCTTTCGACCACTCGTGGAGAACTTGAGGATGCTCGTGAGCAGTTTGACACTGAACTGAGCACTGTTTCCACGAAGCTAGCCCCATTTGATGTCTCTGTCTCGGCCGATACACTCGGGACCGCTATTGATGAGGGTATTCCTAATGCGAAAAGAGAGATTCAACAGGTAATCGATAACGCAGGTTCACGCGTCACCGAACTCGAGACACAAAAATCGGGACTAGAAGACGAGCGAAAAGAGTTACAATCGTTAGATGGTGAGACGACCTGTCCAAAATGTGGTCAAGATGTCGACGCCACTCATCTTGAAACTGAACGGGAAGCCATCTCAGAAGCACTCTCAGTACTCGACACACAGCTCGAATCAGCACGAGATGAGCATGCCGAGAAACTGTCGCGACGTGACGAACTGGACGAGATCAGGGAGCAAGCAGTCGAACTTCGTGACTTCCGTCAGGACACAGTAGAGACTGTCGAAGAACGAGTAGAGAATCTCAACGAAGATCGAGATGACCTCCGCGAGGAGCTTGCAGCTGAGCATGATACTCTCGAAGAGGCCGAGCATGACCTCACTGAAGCTGAATCTGCAGTAGATGATCTGACCACCACCATAGCTGAACTCAAGGCCTCGATTGAAGAGTTAGAGACCTCGATTGAGAAAGGTGAAGCTGTCCTCGACCAATTTGATATAGTCGACGACCTACGTGATGAACTTGAAGAGCGAACCGACGATCTTGGTGATCTCACAGAGGAACTCACCGACACAGAGACCGAAGTCGAAGAGTTGAACGAAGAGATAGATTCTCTCTCCACAGAGATTGAACAACAGCAGCAAACGGTCTCGAATGGAGAACTTGAACTTGATGCTGCCACTGCAACCGTCTCGGTCGTCGAAAGACAGCGTGAACTCGTCTCTGAAGCAGTAGACGCATACGACGATATTGATGGACTACAAACTGAGATACAGAGCCACAGAAAAGATATCGAACATGCCAGAGACACAATATACAACCTGAATAAGCAAATTTCGAACGTCGAAACAGACATTGAGGACCTCGAAAACGAACTTGGCTCAATGGATATCGAGGAGACCAAAGCAAAATTGGAGGACGTCGACGACCGGATTGACCAACGCGAAGAGACGGTCGAGGAACTTGACGAAAAACGCCAGTCACTCGAAGGGGACCGAAAAGTTCTCGAAAACGAGTTAGACCAACTCCAACGCTTCCGCGAACGGCTCGAGCTGGCCGAATCGAAACGTGAGTGGTCACAGGATCGGTCTGACGAGTTCGAGATGATGATGAGAGTCTATCAGAGTACGAAATCGGATCTCCGTGAGCAGTATCTCACCTATATCAACGAGTATACGAACGACATTTTCACAGACATCTATAAGAATAGTAGCTATCAACAGGTTCAAATTCTCGAAGAGGGTCCCGATGGGACTCCGTATGCAATCCAACTGCTGCGGGACGACGGGACACTCGAACACCCAAGCAATGCTAGTGGTGGTGAACGTGCAATCGTCAATCTGGCACTCCGAGCCGGAATCTACAAACTTATCGCAGAGATGCGTGGGGGCGACAGTGGACGACTCCCTCCATTTATCCTCGACGAGCCAACAACGTTCCTGGACGCGGGCCACGTCGGACGACTCGAACAGATGCTCGACAGTATCGCAGAGTGGGACGTCCCGCAAGTAATCGTTGTCTCACACGACGAGCGGCTCATTCAAGGCTCTGAACATGAGTGTATCGTCCAAATCGATGAGGACACCAATGCAAGTACTGTCGACGTCCGCACGGGTGGACGTGCCTTCGGTGACGATTAGATGGACGAACATGCCTTCGATGTCGTCAGTCAACTTGCCGAACACGTAGACGCTAGTATCCCACGTGAGGTCGAAGACCAGGCGACACATGCACGCAAACTGTTTGATCTCCTCGAGTATGATGGTGGGACAGTCAAACCACTGGGAGAGCCAGCGTATTTCAAGACACCCAAGACAGAACTTGGCACCTGGATTGACGACCCGTGGGACGGACCAACCTACGGCATCGACGCCAGTACGACCCGACCGCTTGAGTACAACAATGGGCTGGTCGTCGACACTGCCTACGCGAAACTTGGCGTAAGCGGAGGTGATGCCGATCGGACACCCGAACAAAAGGGAACTATCGTCACCGGCGTCTACCTCGAGGACAACGATGTAACGCTTCATCAAGAGAGTATCAACCAGGGTGAAGTCGAGGGTGAGATTATCCGCATCCCCGAAATGAGCCAGCGGACGAATGTGACCTCAATTCTCACCTCAACCGTACAGCGTCTCGCCGAGGGGAAACACGCACGCCAATGTGCGAGTGATATAGATGGTCCTCTCTTTCTAGATGGCTCTGTCTATCCACTTGGGATCATTTACTGGACATTACTCGACAGTGTTGGGCAGGGTGCACCCGTTGGAAATTGGAACCTCCCGGAAAAAGTAATCGAAAACTACGTCGACATCGTCGATGCATGCTACGAGCGTGATTTTCCGGTTCTCGGTGTCGTCAAGACGTCGTCTATGGGAGAAGTTACGGATTCACTCCGAGACAAAATCTCTCAGAACAACTTACGTGGTTCCAATGGTACACTGCACGATGTTCCGTGGCTTCGCGATCACCAGTTTGTCGCTGAGGTACTTCGTGACCCTAGTCTCGATCACCTGACGTATACTTCGTGGTTCGTTCAAACTGACGTGGAGCTTCGGGGTGAATCGTTCGACCTCTTGGAAGCTGTTTCCGATCATCTACGACACGGCTCTCCTGAAGACTACCAACGTGCATTCTGCTACGTTCGGACGCCGAAGACGGGGAACGTATTCCGTATTGAGACACCGGCACTGTTCCTCACCGATGATGACCGTCGAGATCAGATTCGGCTGAAGGCACTCAAAGAGATCGCCCGACAGGGCGATGTTCCGCGTGCCATTGCCCGTGCAGACCGTATCGCTCGCATCACTCCGGATAACCGTGAAACGATCCGCGACACGCTCCAGACTGTCGAACCTGCCTTCGACTACAATCGTGATGGACGCTGGAGCCACCTCGAAGACAGCCGCAACTATGAGTAACATCGACGACATCCTCGACAGCGACCCTGTCGAAGACGACGACACAGACGAATCGCCAACTGAAGACTCCGAGACCAGTGTAGACGAGACAGACACCTCGTCTCAGCGACCGGGGGTGCCGGAACGAAGCGTTCCAAGTGGTGCCTCAACGCCTGCTGACGACGAACTTGGACATATCCTTGCAAGCGAGGAGATCCACGTTAGCCGTCGTGACTACCAAGTAAACACGTTCATACGGACCGAAGCTCGTGACGATATTCGGCTCGGCGACTATGTCCAAATCCCATACCCAGATGATGGCGTTGAGATGTTTGCGGTCACGGACACAATTAGATACGAACCATACACTGACCTTGACGATAAGTCAGATGCCCACAACCAGATCAGTGCATACGTCGACCTTGATGAGTCAGAATACGTCCAAGTCGCCGAACTCGAACCGCTTGCGTCGCTGCACAATGTAGGCACAGACGATATCGAGAGTGGAATTGTCAACCGCATTCCGAAGCCAAACTCACCAGTGCATCTAGCTCGTGACGAGGAGTGTCTCCGGACTGGGCTTAACATCCCCGGAACGGGCATCTTCGCTGGCTGGCTCTCTGTTGGCGGCGACCCGATGACAGTCGACGGCGAAAACTTCCCATACTATCTCAGTAATCCAGGAATCGATTCAGAAACGGGCGCTGTCGAAGACGGTGAACCCGCTGTGTTCCGTCATGCACTTGTCGCCGGGTCGACTGGGAAAGGCAAGACCCACTTCACGAAAAACGTGCTCCGCCAATTCGTCTCCGACAAACGGTATCCAATCCGCCATCACGACACAGGCGAAGACCAGCAGCGCCGTCTCAATCTCGTTATTCTCGACCCTGAAAACGAATATTGGGAGATGCGTGAGGATAATGAAGCCATCGTAAACGAGGAGGCAGTACAACGCGAACTACGTCGTCACGACATCAAGCATGGTGGTGTCGACGATCTAGAGGTCTTCGTGCCACAGGTACAAGGAACGAATGCCCCGTCGACGACCGAAAGCAGAGAGCTATCGATCCCATTCGAGATCGTCCGTGGTCGCCCGGAGTTGGTGATGCCATACAAGCCGACCGAAATCACGCGTGGGGCCATCGAAGACTGCCTCAATGCATACTTTTCGTGTTTTGACGATCAGGGTGGCTACGGGACCCGGAACACAGAGCGTCCAACATACGTAGATTTCCTCACCTTCCTCAACGAGCATGATGACGAAGAGAGTCGCCTCAGAGCACAGAACGATATTGGGAATGGAACTTGGGGGGCGGTCCAACGGCGTGTCGACCGTGATACGTTCCACAGCGTCTTCGACCAAGGGACAGACTTCCTCCCAGATATCTCAGATGAAGTCTTCCGTGAGGGACAGGTCACAGTGATTCCGACAAGCCACCTCCATGGGTGGAAAGACAGCCTTGCGGTCCTTTCGATTCTCTCCTACATTATTGAGAACAAAATCGACGACTATCAGGTCGACCCCGCAGTCCGAAACACACCACTGCTAGTCGCGGTCGATGAGGCACACAACTACTTCGCAAGTGCTGACAGCCTACGTGAGGAATACATCCTGGAACGTGCTCGTGTCGCAGTCAAACAGGGTCGGAAATACAAACTCGGGCTGTGTCTTATCACACAGAATCCAGACGATGTCGACGACGATGTAATCAAGCAAATCAACACGAACATCTTCCTCGGATTGAAGTCCGAAGTTGTTGATGATGTCTCGTCGATCCCGTCTGAATTCAATAAGGATCTGCCGAACTTCGGGAAAGGCCAGGCTGTAGTGAAAGCTCCTGATGTTGAGGCAGTAGAGGTCAAAGGATTACCATACTGTCTCACAAAGCACGGGAATTGACGTCGACAAGCCAGACTAACATCGAGATGTAATAGACACGGACAAACGCAGCTAAACAAAAAATCACCACCGACGAACCTTACCGACAGTAGTTTAGGCTCAGACTCCGCCTCGAACGAGACTCCGGCGTTTGTCTTTTTCTTCTTCACTGCTATCGTGTCGGGAGTCTGCCTCCATACGCTCGCCGCTGTTGTCTTTGATTACCTTTGTCATGATGGTGTCCTCCAGTAGAGGCATTCACCAAGGTGGACACTCGCTTATAAATTGACAAGCCAACCTACAGATTAGTCTATCTCCAAAGCGAGAGTCGACAGAAACGTCTTGGGCGTATAGATTCGAAGGACCCACTCTGGGCCCTGTTCTTCTGTGAGCAACTCAGCAAGCTCAGTTTCAAACCCGATGATGTCTCCAGAATCTCTGGTCACTAAGACCCCTGATCCACCGTTAGCAGTCCATCCAGCAGCATCCGTGACTACTCTCGCATCTGCAGCATTATCGATTATCTCTTTGATAGCCCACTCAAGCGGCAGCGGTGCTTGGGACATGATGACCTGATCGGCGAGTTTTTCTTCGAGATATTCGGTCCGTCGTTTAACAGCTCGACTAAACATGCGAAGTCGACGGAGCACTTCTCGGTTCTCCTCAATATCCCGCAAATCCATTTGCAGATTCAAAATGTGATCGTAGTCGTTGTCTCCCACGTAGACGTGTCGCTCATTCCTATCGTAGTCGGTAAGACTGTCTCCATCTTCCAGCAAGAAATTGATCAGATCCGCATAGATGTCTTTTCGTCGGCCTGTGACGTTTTCCAACTCCTCCATAACTGCATCACTCACGACGATCTCAACTGCCTCGGTTTCGATGAGTTCGGTTGAATGAATTTGGCCCGCATCCTGTTGGACGAAATCTAGGAGAATACACGTATCCAAAAATGCCTCGTCGGGAGTCGTATTGTCTGCCATATTTACTTGAGATATTGGTCCGCAAGCTCTCCGATGGTATCTCCGACATCGTCGTCTTCAACGGGATAGTCGCCGTACGTTGGTCGAAGGCCCACCTCTGTTAATTCCGCTTCGAGTTCGTCGATTTTGTCTTGGAGTAGAGCCTCGAAATCAGTAAGCCGACCGTCTCGTTCCTCTCGCACCATCTCGGCTGACGGTCCTGCTGCGGTCTCCCGGGAGATGATGAGACATGGGAGACGCCATACATAGTAATAATAGAATGCCTGGATCGATTCGACTGCCTCGAGATGATCCGTAGTCAATCGGTCGGGCGACAGCTGTGAAAGCATCATTAACCCGTCTTCGATAATATCGGTACCCTCGGCAAAGTTCTTAAACGTAGATTGGAGCAGATCTGAGTCTCGGATCGTCATATGAAGATCAGAGATGTCTAGGCCAACTGCTTTGACATGCTCTTGAATGGAGGTCGCTGGTTGTTCGTCCTCCAAATGTGCCTCAATCGCTTCTTCGATGTCTTTCAGTCGGATCCGAAGGTGTGTACTTTGCACGTAGAGATCACGGAATTCTGTGGGTGCATGGTCGAGATAGAAATTTTGCAAGAATCGCATCGTATTTTGGTGCCACACATCGGGGAGTTCCGCTACATAAAAATCGACAATAGTTTCGCGTGGATGCCCATTGATTGTCGAAGTCTCGCTTGGGTCTGCAGGTGAATCTGTATCAATCGAAGAAGCAATCGAGTTGAGGATTGGCTCGATTACATCATCATCCTCCACCGAACTGCTGTCATTTTCCGAGGAGTCTTCGTCTCCACTCACGGGCGCAACCGATTCCGCCGTAGAAATACTTGGAGTGGCTGGTGATTCTACTCTGTCGAATGCAGACTCTAATGTCTCAGGAGTTGCGGGATCATCCGGGAGCACAGCCCCCGCAAGATACCAGCTATATGTGATTGGCAAGTCGAATTCATCGATCGCTAGATAGAGGAGCTTCTGCAGTTTCGTCTTGTTCGCATACGTACTGTCGACACTATCGACTGTCGACATCGCCTCTGCGATGCACTCGAGTAGGTCATCGATTAAATCGCGTTCGGCTTTTGAAAGCTGTACCATCAATTATACCTCAGTAGGCTCAGGAATAGAAGAGACCCGTGGACTATTATATCTTTTAGTGTTTTGTTCGGATCAGCATATTTCTTGAGGATACCAATCTGAAACAGATGTGTGAGGGCACCAATCAATATAGCATTTTGGACGGATTTTTATCGGACCAGAGAAGATCCCAATTCTGTATACCATTCGGCGATCGCATCCCACCAGCTTGCAATCGACCGTGCTGAAGCACTTTGGGACTGGAAGGATCTGAGCCGTGGAGTCGACTTTGAGTCAATTCGACCTGCGATCGAGGCGATACAATTGGAGAAATATGCTACGATGGAGCCAGCAGAGGCTGTAGATGGATTGGGGAGACGTCTCGTCGAAGAAGGTGGGTTATCCAATGCGACGGTCGTGACACCAGCATTCCTCTTGCATCTTGAGACAAGTGATCCAAACAAGTACAGTAGTAAGTTCCCCATCTTCGATGCTCGTGTCTGGACGGCCTTCGTGTATCTGGACGGTAGACGGACGGGAGACGAGTCGTTGCCTGTGGGGGCAACAACATCAGCACGAAAATATGGAGAATTCGTCGAGTTCTTTCGAGAAACACTCCCTGAAGATGTCGATGGTCGGACCTACGAACTAGCCTTGTTTCGATTCGGGAGCTACATCAACAGGCTGTCAGTCGATTCAGTGGGAGATATCAAAACGCATCTCTCAACCCTCGAACAGATGATCAGTGATTACCAAACCCAGACTGGACAGGCACTGTCATCTCAACGCTAATTTGCAAAGGGATTTGTAACTTATCGATTTAAATACCCCCATCCACCTTGGATGCCCAGAGGGCGGAGATAATGCAAAACAAGACCTCCTCCCACAGATATAATACACTCTGAATATAACATTAGGATAGACTCACACCGGCAGTAGCCGGCAGGACTTGTTGGCATCGTCAAATCAGCTTCACAATGTCTGCACCAGCGGAACAGAGCAATCTCTAGGTACCGATGACTCCGGCCCAGGAGTCTCACTTGGAGAGTCCCCAGACGAGGGTGTATCGGCCCCGACGCTCCGAACTGCTGACGAGTCCTATACATCGGGCGATAGCTCCGAGTCCCACCTAAGTACAGAGACGACAGCTGGTGCGTTCGATACCACAAGTTCGTGTGTCGACTGTGATAGTGAAGACTTCGAGCAGAGTTCTAGCGGTGAATGGTACTGTGCAGATTGTGGTCTCCTCCAGTCCACATCCGAGATCGAGTTCACAGAGCCTGGGTGGACGGCAATCGAAGAGCGTCGAACGTCACCGTCTAGTGGGCCCTCCAGATTAGGAGTTGGAACCCTCATCGGATCACCCGAGTCTGGACAAACACCCCGGTGGGCTCAGTATAACACTCGACTGAGTCACGAACATCAGACCCTCCGACATGGCCTGAAGGAGTTACGAGCGGTAGCCGCTGCACTCGAATCAAATGAATCACTTACTGATCAGGCGGCAATCCTGTTCCGTCGAGCAGCAGACGAAGGACTTCTCGTCGGCCAGTCACTCGAGGCAATTGCGGCAGCGTGTCTCCATGCTGTCGGTCGCGAGCGACAGCGGCCATTTCCCACAAAACAGGTCGCGGAAGTGTCGCCTGTCGACTGTGGGTCTATCCGGAGTGCCTACAGTAAACTTGTCCAAGAGTTCGGACTCCAACTTATCCCACCTGAGCCAACGTCGTTCATTCCTCGCTTTGCGGCCGATGCTGGACTCTCTCAGGAGGTGCGTCGACAGGCTACCGAACTGGCTGAATTGGTAATCGAAGACGAAGCTCACGTCGGTCAGAGTCCCACAGGCGTTGCTGCTGCGGCACTGTACGGTGCAGCCAAGCAGTGCGGTGAATCGGTGACACAAGAAGAGCTGGCGGAGATTGCATACGTGAGTGTCGTTACGCTCTCACGCCAGTGGCAGACGATCAAAACATATCTCGATTCGGAACGGCACTCCAGTATCGGAAGTCGACCACAAGTTTGCTAAACGGTTCACATACGTAGAGCAGATAGTAATAACAGAATTAATCGCCAGGCAGTATACATTTATACGTATGCGATAGACAATTAGGTACTACTCACTGTGGATTGCTATCAACTAGCTTTGTTAAAATACTATATCACAATGTCCACAGGAAATCACACCGTAAACACTGTACTGCGACTTGTCTATTTAAGTCAGCACGACGGCCTCTGTTAATGCTCATTCCTTCAGGGATTTCCAACACTCATGAACGAACACTCATCCACTGATCATCGGTCGACGATTCATCCCAGTAAGATTGCCCAATTCTATAATCTCGATCAGTGCCCAGCATATCTGGCACACGAGTACACCGAGGTGTTCTCCCCGGAATCTATCGACGATGTTCCAGTCAGTCCATTACTTCAAGCAACTGGTAAGGAACATGAGTCCGACCAGCTGAAAGCACTGCTGGCTGCCCGAGTCCGTGCTATCGGGCCATCAGATCACCACCTATCGGATGAGTTCGACAGTCATTGGTCTGGTGACATCAATGAAGATTCCGCACGTGTGCGTCGACTCGTCGAGAATATCCTTGGCGATGAAGATGCACAACCATTCGTCTTCTATCAGATGCCGATTGGAGAGCAAATCGGTGCGTGGCCGGTCGAAGGGGAGGTCGATGTCGTTGTCGTAGATCCCATGGAGTGGGGTGCAAAAATTCGGATTGTTGAAATCAAATCTACGGACGAAGCCCTTACTCACCATAAATTACAGGCTGCAACCTATGCCTTAGGCATCAAAGAGTTGCTCGGGGGTCTGGATTCAGTCCACATCACGGCGTCGGTCACATCTCAAACCACCGATCTCGCGTCTATCGTAACCGCGACTGGAGGAATCGACCTCGCGGAACTCCCAAGAGAGGATTTGCGTCCACTGGAAAACGACATCGAACTGCTTCTTGAAGAAGGTGGCAGTGTCGATCAAATACTCCTGGACATTGATGAATTACCTGCTCATCAATTAAACGCATCTTGTGAGGAGTGTCCACATCAAGCAAAATGTGTTGCACATGATATCGTTAATCAGGACCTCGCATTGCTTCAGTTGCCGGAAAGCACACAGGTTGCGTTTCAGGAACATGGAGTAACATCAATCGCTGACGTCGCTGCATTGTACGAGTTCCCAACTGGAAAGTGGGACCGGAGTCCAGTAAATTACGATTCACTCGAGCCTGCTGACCCTGAGTTACTCACAGATCTTCAGGAAGCAACTGATCGGTCCGATTTCAGCGACCTCGCACAGATTGCCCATCGGTTCCAACGGGAACTCGAGAGTGACTACGAAGATGACTGGCAACAACAAACGAACCACAATGATGGTCCCTGGCCGATGGGGCTCATCGGGAGTGGGCGAAATCTACCTGAAGATGACCCAAACGATGCCAAGTGGAACCGGGAGTGGAATGAGTATCCAAAACGCTCTCTGGTCCGTGTCTATCCGACCATTGTCTATGATTACGTCCGGAACCGAATTGTGTATCTCGGAGCCGTGGTGACCTCAAGTCGACACGAGGATTCTGGTGGCGAACCCCAATTCATCGTCGCCCGACCGGAGGAACTACCCGAGACTGAGGTGGCCAAAGATGACGAAGAACACCGGCTCCTCGAGACGTTCTTTGATCAACTGGCAGCTGCTGTCGAAAACGTCGCACCTGATCTCTCTAATGAAGACCCAGAATACACTCCGGATGACGGGTATATTCATATGTATTTCTGGAGTGAAAATCAGAGGGATTCACTGGTCGAGGCGGTCAAGCGGCACCCAGATGCCGACGGCAGTCCTGCAATCCGGAAACTCCTCGGGCTACGGAAAGAAATCGATCAGGAAGCAGTGAGCGTCCTGACTGCAGAGTTCCGTAAGCGACACGCGTTACGATATCCAGGACTTGGACTCGTACAGACAGTCGCACAGTTCTATAGCCGAGAATCGGATTTTAGTTGGGACCAGCTGTGGTCTGATGATAGCTACGATTTCAAGGAGATCTTTGGTGAAGGACTGTTCAAAACAGCCGTCGAGGTTCAGGATATCGGCAGCCGAATTATCCCTGAGTTTGATAATGGATACACGATTCCAGACGACAACTACAGAGGAGAGTTCTACCCGGTCCTCGGACGTAATCGTGATACGCTTCCACTCGAATACGTCTGGGCGTGTTCAGAGTTAGATGCGCTCTCGCCAGCAGATGTAGACGATGCTGCACGAGACCGTGTAATCGCCTATCGTCATTACGATGGTGAAGACTCACCACGAATCTCGTTGGACGATCTCGACACACTACTCGAAACCGTTTGTCATGCCATTCAACATGTCGAGCGCTCTATCAATCACAAAGATGCATCTACCCCAAAAGAATCGATCAAGGTTGGGAGTCTTCGTGAGGAGGCATTCGAGGAGACTGCGCTCCAGCGTGCCTGCGTTGAGTATCAACAACTCGACCACGGAGTCAATCGGGATGGACTCATCTCGCAATACCGACAACCCCTCCAACAACGAGTCATTGATGGCAATGCAGTAGCCTTCGAATGCTCTCGGACACCGAAAGAAAATGAACCGACTATTCGAGGTGACGTCCTTCGGGAGTTCGGCAATAGAAACCGATCACCACTGTCTATCAGTTCCGGTGACTGGGTCGTTATTACCCCACTCGAAAAGGAAGATGGTCGACTCGTCGAAACACCAGCCAAACCCGAATATTATGCAAATTCCACACTGGCTGTCGTCGAACGGGTCAACAAAGATACAATTTCGTTGTTTTCGGTCTGGGACGATGGAGATTGGCCGAACTCAAGCGATCCGAATATGACCTGGCACTTCGGGTGGACCGCCTCCAAAGATGCAGCAGAGAACGTCGAATACTTCGCCAGTCAGCCCGGTCGAGAGTACGATACGACCTTGATCCAGCGAGGCGAGCAGTTCGTCGTCGATCCAGCCGTCGACGATTATGCAGCCTATCGGTCTCGGAAGGCCCTGGAGAGCGCCTCTCAGAACGTAGTCCACAATCGGCTCGTCTCAGTGTACGATGACCACGACCCAACTGCGCTGCAGGAAACCATCTGTCCGAGCGAAGACATAGACGAGTTCCTGAGGGCATTCGACTCGGTCATGCCTGATCCCACAAACACGAGGCAGGCCGATTTCGTCCGTGAAGTCGACCACACCGTAACTGCCCTTCAGGGACCTCCTGGCACAGGTAAAACAAGTATGGCATCGGCCCCTGCGGTGCTTTCTCGAGCATACGCCCACGGAGATGGATTCAACGGTCTCTGTACGGCTCACTCTAATACGGCGGTCGACGAGATCGTCGAGGACGTCGCTGAAGCAGTGCGTCGTCTTGAGACAAAAGATATCCTTACAGATCTCTCGCTCATTCGGGTGCGGTCGACATCGAGCTATCGGCAAGCACCACCCAACGTCGAGGATTTACACTACCGTGACGACCGAGATGAATTGCTTGAATTGTTCGATGAGGGGATGAACAACGACTCTCGAGTCATTGTGTTTGCGACTCCAGTCACGATTAGAAACGCACTCAATCAGGTAGTCACAGAGGAGAGTGACCAATATGATACCGTCGAGGCGATGATGAAAGAGGGTGACGCCCAACTGTTCGATGCCACACTCGTCGACGAGGCGAGTATGATGGACTTGCCAGTGTTGTTCCTGATTGGTGCTTTCCTCCGTGAATCGGGCCAACTCATGCTTGTTGGGGACCACCGACAAATGCAACCAATTCAGGCTCACGACTGGGAGCAGGAAGACCGACAGACGGTCGAAGAAAACACACCAGCACTCTCGGTGCTCGATTTCGTTCGGTTCCTACGGGGAGATGTTGGTTCGGACCTCTCGTATCTCGAACGAGCCCCACCAGAATGGAAGGATCCAGATGCAGTCCTCCCAATGACTCGATTGACAGTTACTTATCGGCTCCCACAATCTGTCGCAGACTTGGCGACCGACTTGTTCTACAGTCGTGACGATATCGAACTCGAAAGTGGGGTCGACAATCCAACGATTCCAGATGTTAGAGATACAATCGAGGCGGACTGGCTCCGTGCAGCACTCGAACCGGAGTCACGTGTAACACTGCTTGTGTATGACGAAAACCACTCGAAAAGCGAGAGCCCATTTGAGGCCGCACTAACACGGCAGGTTGTCGATGCGCTCCAGACGACCGCGCCAGATGAAAGTACCTCACCACAGAGTGTGACTGCGGGCGTCGTGGTACCGTTCCGACTGCAACGGAGGCGGCTCCGGACTGAACTCGCTCGAAACGTCCAAGTCGACACTGTAGAGAAGTTCCAAGGTGGTGAGCGAGATCTTATTGTCCTCTCGATGACCGCAGGGAGTCAAGGCTATGTCAACAACCTCTCGGAGTTCCTCTTAGATCCGAATCGATTCAACGTCGGTGCCAGCAGGATGCGTCAGAAGCTTGTAATCGTTGCTTCAAAGGCGATGTTCCGTGCGGGATCGACTAATGCCAACGAGTACGCAGCCCAAAAATCGTGGAAACTACTGTACAACGAACTCGTACGCGGCGAAACACCGGATGCAACAACGACCTTCAATAGTAGCGATATTTCAGAACTTGACGGTCAGACCGTAGCACTCGAGGTTTACACCGGGTTTGTCGATACTGATCGCTAACCGAATATAGATATACGAACACTTTGTGAAACTCCTGTGGGCTTGAGACAACATCTCAATGAAAAAGTCGACCGAGTCTCGCTCGGTAGCAACCGTTGGAGATCGTCTTGCCAATCACCACCATAAATGTTATTCTAAATACATTTATAGTGAATAGGAAGCTTGTGGAAATTTTGCTGAAACAGAGAGGAAATTAATTAAGAGGTTGTGGAGAACAGGAGAGCATATCAACGTTTTAGAATGCAATATTTAGATTCAAATACTAACCCGACGCGAATTCCCGATGACATTGAGCCCTTACTGGGCGCAATGCTTACAAATCAACAGATTCGGTATGAGGACCAAGCAGACCCACCCCGAGTGACCGAGGCCATCAAGTACGAACGACAACAACAGGACCGTCGACAGACCAGTCCCTACGAGGGCAGTGACCCGTTTGTCGAATCCATTATCGATATCTTTGGATTCGACCCATTGGACTTTCAGGTCGACAGTTGGCAAACCGTCGATAGGCTAGCTGAGGACTGTCAGACCGGGTCTGATAGCAAGGCTGCGGTATTCTCTGCGCCAACAGGATTCGGAAAGACAGAGGCATTTCTTGGACCACTGTATCAACTGCTTCGGGAGGACAGACAGGAATCCGTCGCGATTGTCTATCCAAGCCGTGCTCTACTACAAGATCAACTCGGCCGAATTCTCGAACATATCCACTCAATTAAGACAGACCATGGTGACCAGCTCTCCGTTGGCTGTTACATTGGCAATCAGCCGTGGGAACGGTCGGATGTCGGTGATAAAGGCTTTTTCGAATCCTCAGGAGATTTACCTCGATTTACACTCAGTAACTGCTGGTGTGGAGAGGGTGGCTCTCACTCGTTCGAACTACACGGGACGAGCAAATCGTACGTGCTCCAATGTGAGAGTGATTCCGCACACAGCTTCAATGATAAAGAATTGGTGCTCTCCCGAAAGGACCTCATATTCAATTCGACACCGGATATCGTCCTCACAACGATGGAGTCGCTGGAAAATTTCGCGCATAAACCCCATTACCCACTTATCGAAAAATTTGGCACCATCGTCTTGGACGAGGTTCATCTCAATACTGGGCTCCAAGGGGCCCACGCAGCGAAGATCATCGAGAACGTAAACGACATTTCGGACGATCCCTTGCTCTGGATAGGATCGAGTGCGACTATCGACGATCCAGAACGATTTGGTCAACAGATTTTCGGCGTCGATTCGTTAAATATAGAGACGACAAAGCCACCGCAGTCTGACTACGATAGCGATCATAACGACCACGAGCATTACTACTTCATGCGTGCCCGGGAAGACGGACCGGGCGTTACATCGATGTCAATCCAGCAGTCGATGCTGTTGGGCCATACAATGCTGCAGGATACTGACGGGAAACGCAGCAAACAACTCTCGTTTATCGACAGTATTTCACAGATTAATCAGCAGTTGGTCCAGTTCGAAGATGCTGACAACACCGATGAACTCTGGCAGTACCACCGTAACAATGAGTTCGGGGAAGATTGGGATCGCGTGGCAGCGGATATGGACCAGCAGTTCCTCGATGAGTCGCTGGAGTTTATGCCAGTCTATTCGGATGCGGGATTCGACCGAGAGCGCGCCTCACAAAGTGATATATTCCTTTCAACAAATTTCCTCGAAGTAGGAATCGATGTTGGGGAAATCAAAATTGTTACCCAACATCGCACGCCCTGGAATCTATCGTCGTTCCTCCAACGGGCAGGTCGAGCTGCACGAAAACCCGGTATGGACTCCCATATTGCGGTGTATCTCTCCACACTCACTGGAGACGCCAATATGTTTTACCGAGCCGACCGATTCCTGGATTCGGATATTCGGACGCCACTAAATACAAATAACCGCGTCGTAGAGTGGATGCACAACCGGTTCAATCAATATTACAACTGTATCGACTCAATTCAAAGTAGACAATTCCGGTCAAATCTCGAAGAACATACGACCTTCCTCGAAGAGTACCTCTGTGATGAACTCGGATACGATTCCTTCCATCGAATGCTGATGGAACCCCAGGCATTCTTCGAAGACCAACTCGGGATTGACGTTACCGCAGACCGTATCATCTCTTCGACTGTCCTCGAAGATGTCCGCGAGCAAATCAAAGCCTACCAAGCGTCCCAACGAGAAGCGGTTGCAGATATCGAAAAATACTTTGGAATGGAAGATGGCGAAATCATCCGCGGCACGGATGCCATCGATATGTTTGTTATCGAGGTCCAGAATCAGACACTCCAAGTTATCAATACGTTCGATGGGCAGGTCACCGGTTACAAAAAGAAACTCGATGCCTACGATACGGACGCCCAAGCGAATCTCATCGCTGAACTTGAAGCGGAACTAGATGAGGCCCGCAGACGAGCCAGAGACTTTACAGAATATACACCTGAGACAGTATCATACTTTTCGTCGCTGCTCGCTGAACTGTTTGGACTGACTGGGAAACTGATGCAACTCCGGAACAGCGTCAACAAAATCGCCGATGAGGCAATTCCGCAGGTCAATCAAGATCGGCTCTCAGAATTAAAACAGACTGTCGATCAACTAGAAACACTCACCGAAGACGAACGGTTAGAACAGTATTACAGTCTGGAAGAAAAGCTCCATTATCTAAATAGTGCACTCGTCGAATACGATTCGTATTTGGAGAGGGGTACATTCAGCTCATTGTATCGAATCAAAGACCTCCTTCGCAGTGCGTACTACTTTGATCTGTTCCTTCAAGCAAATGGCGACCGGCTCGATGATGAAGTCTGGTTTGTCCCACCGGATTACTTCGGTAGCGCTGGTCAGTTCGTCAAAGTATTTAGAGAGAACCAAACACAGGAGAGACCAGAGGAGTCTATCGATCAAATCGTCGGCACATATGCTCCGTATCGATCGGAATACCAGGCTGAATCTGGCATCATGCATGCTTTCCTCCCGGAGACAGAACTCACCGAGGATGGCGTTGTGATGAACTATGCAGCTGACGTCACTGGTGAGGAACAAGAGGGTGTCCTCGTCCCAGACACCCTTCAGCTATCGGAGATGCGTGACCTCTCGAAGAATGGTGCGATGCAGATTGTTCAGTATTGTCCCGAGTGCTATCAAGTACTGCCCGGAACCATCGACAAATGTCTCCGTCACGAAGAGCGTGAATATGGCAAAATCCATTCTGAACCACACGTCGACACAACAGTTACCGAACGGACACCAGATGAGTCAATAGGAAACCTCACCCTTGCAGACCTGGAGGCCCAAGTGTCCTTGGAGAGTGTTACCCTCGAGATTACACCAGGAAAATACTATGGCGAGGACGTGGGTGTCGCATACGACTCTAACGCAGAGAGGTTTACCCAAGAGTTGCAAAGTCCGGATACGCCACTTGGGTTTACCACACGAACGCGTGGACTCGTGTACGATATGGAGTCATTCATCGATAGCATCACCGAGACAGTCGTGGAGTACGTCGACCGCTACAAAGACCTTGAGGAGTATGACTTGGAATATCTCGCCTATCATACTGCAGCGCACTTTTTCATGCAGTTGGTGACTGATGTCAGCAGTGTCAGTGATCAGCGCGTATTTTATGGGTTCGACGAGAGGGAGGGTGAAGTCTATGTGTTCGAACGGACCGAAGGTGGACAAGGGATTGTGGACCTCGTCTATGACGAAGTCCAAACAGATCCAGGCAGCGTCCTTGAGTCGATGAATCGGCTCCTGTACAACGAACAGGTGATTAACGAGCGGCTCTGGGCGAACAATGAATTCGTTACACAGCTCCCAGAGGACACCGTTAGCGAAGGTGATATTCGACCACTTGTCGAGTCATATCTCAATACCCCCTTCGATGAGGTCGTCGACAGAGTCACGTCTGAAGTCATTTCGACAGTTGACCGTGTCCATCAGTTTGCCACAGCCGAAACGATCAACCACAGAGATGGGTACGAGCTGAAACATATCGTCGCGACCGCACAGATACGGGGAGACGATGACTTCCCGGCCGAAGAGGTCGCTGCTCATGAAAGTAATATTGCGGACACCGATCGTGTGAAGACTACGTTTTATTCACCAGACATCGATGGCTGCGTAGAGAATCTCCACATCATGGAATGCATTGCCGCAGGTGACCAAAGTGACACACTTAGTTACATCATCTTGGAGGCACTGCGGAACCACCTGACCGAAGCAGTGCCTGTCGATGAGGCTGCGGATACGATGTTTGAGCGAGAACTACCTCCAGGAGGTGAAATCAATGGTACAAGCATTTTCCTTGACTTCTGAGAGCCTTAGTTACTTTATCGGCTATACACTGTTGCACGCCCCGCGTACGGTGATCGTCTCACCCTGGCTGAGCAACGTTGATCTCCGATTCCCAGTGAACGAACACCTCGAGAGTCGACAGATGACGCTTCTGGATGCTGTATCTAAACTTCCTGATACAGAAGTGACGTTTGTCGTTCGAAAAGGAGAACAGCACAACGAGTATATCGAAGACCGACTACCAGAGAGTGTCGATATGATTGCTGTTGAGAATCTCCATGCAAAGGTCGTCGTCTGTGATGAATATGCCTACCTTGGCTCAGCGAACATTACACGTGGGGGGCTTACAGTCAACCGAGAGCTGTGTGAAATCATAGAAAACGAGTACTCAGATACTGAAACGTATCTCGAAGCAGAGTTAGACCTCGACTTATCAATCGAGTAAAGAAGAAATTCGTTGTATCGGCTCTCACTTCGTTTCCAGCTACCCACTTTCACATTTATATACAATCAGTGGCCTAAGAGGGTGATGACGAAAACTCACATCGCCTTCGTCCTTGATTCATCTGGCTCAATGTCGTCGATTAGAGAGGATACTATCGGTGGCTTCAATTCTTTTTTACTCGATCAGCAGGACGAAGAGGGAACTGCAACCGTCACTCTCTGTGAGTTTAGTTCGTCTGTGCAAATAGTCTATGAGGGGCGTTCTATTGAATCAGCTCCGACGCTCTCGACAAATACATACACGCCTGGCGGACAAACTGCGCTCTATGATGCGATTTTCACCACAGTGTATGAGACTAAGCACCGAATTCAACAGTTGACACCAAATCACAAACCAGATAACGTGATTGTTGTTGTGCTAACCGATGGCAAAGAAAATGCCTCAGAGACACATCAATCGAAGGTGCGAAATCAGGTTGCTACGATGCGAGAGGAGTATGACTGGGAGTTCCTATTTATCGGTGCCAATCAGGATGCGGCCCTCACCGCAGACAGCATGGGGATGAATGAGAAAAAATCTCTAAACATGGCACACAGCGGAGACGGTGCGCAATCTGCATATGAGTCGACATCGGAACAGATCAGCCAGGCCCGTCGAAAGGGTAGTACTGAAGGTTATAACGATGAAGATCGGAGTCGACAGACCGATGCTAGTGATAGCTGATCATCTACCAAAGAGATTGAAAATTATCTCGCCCACAACTAGACGGAATATTTGCCCTGCTCTTGTGTATAGGTATCCCCCTGAAAGAATGTTGACCGTGCGAATCATATCAATATTTACAGTCATAGCCTTGGCATAATTTATGGGTGAATTTGCAACTGCCGTCCAAAACTATCTCTGTAACTCATTGGCTGAAGAATATCCGACGATAGACTGGATAACTGAATATCCCGTCGCTGGGACGCCAGTTGACACTTCAGGCTGTGATAATAATCAGCTCTATCTGATTGAGCTAGAATGGAGACGTGCTGATCCTGCCGATAATGCGGCCAAACTGTTTCGACATTTCGATGCAGGCGAGATTGAGGTAGAACAGGTTACTGTCTTTCACATCTTCACCCGGCATTATGAGTTGAGTCGCGGTGGATTCTCATCAAAACGGAAAAATGCTGAGTTTGTCGGCCAAATGGCAGCAGAGACATTTGATCAACTATCGTATTCTCCTATCGAATTCAATCTTGATCCGCCGAAGCGAGGTACAGAATGGCCGGAAGACTGGAAAAAGGTAACCGACGATGCAGTTGACTCACTCTGCGATGAAATTGAGACTGGCTAGCGATTTGAAGTCATCTTACTATACTATCGAATTTAGAGTTTTATTTAGAATCTGTAGACGACAACTCACCATTTAAATAATCAGTTAATTCTTCCAAGTTCGTCGCGCGGAAATGCTCGGTTAAGGATCTCATTCTCGGTTCTCTGGGAATGACGACACCAGTACCATATGCTTCCAAAGCACGCGAAATAACAGTCCGATATGTCTTACTCGTTGCATAACCTACAATGATATCAAATGACTCCCCATATTTTTCAAGATATGCTACGAGCCTGTCGACAACAAGTTGCTGTCGATCTAACTCTACATTAGTCAATACATATTCGTACGATTTAACCTGTGAAAGATTCTCAAATTTCTGCGGAACAGGCCCGTACATTCCAGAGACGGATACCTTATGAATTTGATCGTGCCACTGACTGGTTGCCTCCGAAACAACACGGTGGGTGCGCGAATTCGAATATGGTTTAGTTTGGCTACATGGTAACAAGAGGAGAACTTCTTCACCATCAGGAGTGTAGTCATCATGGTCAAGAACGTTGAAATCTTCTGGAGTGTGTTCTAAAGAAATCTCTTGGCTTTCGACCGGCGTATCGACTTCTAATCGCTTTTGTTCACCATCTTCTCGATCCACTACCAATCGATTATAACCAAGCTCTTTGAGATGC
>LFFM01000285.1_pt1 | contig 34039 bp, 27 predicted proteins | sample 643131 | NCBI WGS metagenome assembly LFFM01 (sample SAMN03777445, study PRJNA286221) | soda lake metagenome | biome: soda lake; feature: Kulunda steppe; material: water; isolation source: sample Tc-Br brine of Tanatar trona crystallizer | place: Russia: Kulunda steppe | collected 2011-07
CGCATGAGCGAACGAAGTGAGCGAAGAGCAGGGGCGGATTCGAAGCAGGGAACGGAGCGAAGCGGAGTGAGTGAGGTTCGAATCCGGTCCCGCGCATGTGTCTCCGAGCAGTTTCGCGAGGAGACACGTCGTCGCAGGATTCGAAGCCTGGAAGACGAGCGTCAGCGAGTCTTCAATCGGTTCGAATCCGGTCCCGCGCATGTGTCTCCGAGCAGTTTCGCGATCGACGGCGGTCTCGTGAGACGCGGATCCCGGAACCCAGATGACGGGTCCGCATCCGATAAAGAACCTGTGTGTTAGAATAACCCTTACCAATAACGCTAACATCAATCAAACGGAACTTAGTGTTGATGCCAAACGGCCAAAAGGGAAGCATAACCAGACGTAGATTCATGCAGGCGGTCGTGGCGTCCGGTACAGTCGCTTCGATCGCCGGGTGTACGGGCTTCGAGCCGCCGGACCCGCTGGCGCCGGCGACCGAGCGGTGGGCGATGCCCCTGGCCGACGGGGAGAACACGGCGTCGAACGGTTTGACGAGGTACGCTGCTACCGGGTTCGACGCGGCGTGGTCAACGCATACCGACGGAGACGGTGGATCGGCGGTCAGCGAAACACCGCTTGTTGCCACCACTGACAGCGCCTCGTTCGCGGCGTATCCGGAGACGGGTCTCGTTCGACACGATTCGGAGACGGGAGCCATGGGCTGGCGAGTTCCGTCGAACGATCCCGAGAACGGGATCGCCGGCGAGATCACGTCGTCACCGGTCATCGCCGAGGGCTCGAATAGCGTCGTCGTGGCCACCGACGCCGGCACCATTCACGGCATCGACGCGGGCGATGGAGCCGTTCGCTGGACGATCGGGGAGGACGAGCTGGCAAACGAGGCGGGCGAACCCGTCGAATTCGGTGAGATCGGCAGCACCGTCGCGGCAACGACTGACGACGTGATTCTGGCGACGTCGGGCGGCGACGTGTTGCAGATCGCTGCGGGCTCTGGACGCCTGAGAGGGGTCGTCGTCTCTTCGGAGGGTGCTCCAACCGGTCCGCCGATCGTGACGGGAGAGTCAGTGATCGGGACGTATCCCGGTGCGATCCGGAGTCTATCCCTCGATGGACTGAGTGATGATCCCGAACGAGAGTCCGTTTGGAGCGGCGTATATCCGGTAGATCGCGAGGTGACGTACGCGGACGTTCCCGGGATCCACCACGGAGGGATCCTGATCATCCCAACGGAGTCCGGTCGACTCGTCGGGATCGACGTGACTCCCGACAATCGATATGACGGCGACCTGGTTCAGCGAGCGCTCGGCTTCGACGACGAACGGACGGTCTGGGATCTCGATGTCGGGACCGTCACCGGCCACGGGACTCGTTCGGGGAACGTCGTCGTGTTTCCGCGTGAGCGAGACGGCGAGAGTGGACTGATCGCAGTCGCTACCGGCACTGGCAGTAAGATATGGGGTCGTACGTTCGATGCGGGCGTCACCACGTCACCGGTGTCCTCCAAGGGACTCGTCTACGTCGTCGACGGTGCGAGGCGTCTTCACGTCGTCGATGCGCTCACCGGACACACCGTCGAGGCAGAGGACACTGGCGTCACCGGGAGCTCTCTCGTCCTCGGTCGAGACGCACTGGTCGGGAATCCCGACGAGGCTAGTGACCTCGACGACCCGATCCGGATCGACGACGAGCCCGGCTCGGGGATCGCCGCCTACGAAGGCGAACAGAGTCGAAGTACCCTAGAACATCTCCGCGAAAACGTCATGGCGGTCGCCGGAGCGATGGACGAGAAGACGGCCAAGCGTGTCGTTCCGCTTCCGTTGGAGGACGAGGACGCCGACAACGTGATCGATGAGGTCGCGAACGTCGTTCTCGATGCGTACGACGATGGGACGGTATCGTACGACGTCGCACGCGGGGTCTTCGAGCGACTTACCTGGGTCCTCCGGGGGTCGGATCTGTTGTTGACGGCGACGCGAGCCCGCCGACCAGAGCGGGACCAGCTCTTCCTGTTCAACAGTACGCCGACCGACCTCGTCGGATACACGAGCGAGGAAACGCCGAATCCGAACGATTTCAACGATCCGGACCCGTTCGAGCCGCGCTCGTTCGAACGCGAGATAGCGGGTCCGGATAACAGCTTGGCAGCACACCAAGTGTACGGTTTGATACGTACCGCGTGGAACGTCGTGATGTTGGTGCCACTCGCACGGATCGCGAACGTATCACGCCGAGTGCTGCGTCACCGGTCGGTCACGAGGATCGCCAGCGATCTCCGGGCCTTTGGCACGAACGCGCTGAAGCTGCTACGGGACTTCCGATCGTTCCTCGCGACCGCCCGCTCCGATCTCGATAGAGCCGTCGCGTCGCTCGGTGGCACCTCTGAAGTCCTCCGACGGATCGTCGAATCGATCGTTACTGACCTCCCGGAGGAGGCGTTCGTCGAGCTGTCAGATCGGGGAACGAGAATGCTGACCGGGATCGGGATCATCGACGTCATCGAAGCCGTGCTCGAACGTCTCGCTGCGGAGATCGCTGACGCCTCAACCGCCCAGTTCCTCGAACAACCGATCGAGACTGATGCGGAAGCGCGTGGAACCGAGGATCGCATAGGCGATCCACGAACCGATAGCGACGGTAACGTCGTCGAGTTCGTCGAACGCGTCGGCGGGCGTGATTCGACCGCGGCACAGTACTCGCGGACGGCGACGACTGACGGCTGGTTCGACGGGTACACGGCGTACGAGGCGATCGATGCGGCAGTTCAGATGGAGTTAGTCGAGGGGTTAACCGATCAGAACGAGCTCCCTGCGAACAGACAAGCTGCGGCGAATGCAGCCGAGGCCCGATATCGAGAGATGTTGCGGGACATCACCGAGTTCAACGATAGCCGAGCGTTCCTGGACTGGGGAGATCTGTATCCCGACGGGGCAGCCGATCAGCTCCGTGACGTGTTTGACGTAACCGAGAACCCGGAACTGATGAGAGAGCGAGTAGGGGTTGAAATAGGGATATTCGCGACCGAGCTGTTATGGAACATCATCGATGACCTCACCGATATCCCCGGCGGGCTCGCACAATCGATGAACGGAGCGATAGCGATCTCCAATCAGGCGCAGATCGCACACGGGCTGGGTCTCGAAGACGTCATGTACGGCGTCGATCCGGAGGGAACCGTATGAGCGCCCCCGGATCCCTTTCCGAGGAGCTCCGTCGGTTTCGGGACGCGCTCGAGGCCGTCACCTCACAGGAAGACGAATCAGACGAGGCCGTGGAACGGCTGCGAGACGCGGCCGAGAGCCTGATTGACGGTATCGAAGAGGAATCCGGTCGGACGACTGAACTCGCGCTCCGAGCGAAGCGGGCTATCGGTCCCCCGGTGGACGGTAGCGTTCTCGACGATCTCGGCACGTTCGTCGCGACGGCGGCCCCGCTCAATGAACAGCGGCTGGCCGTCTACGCGGCAGCGAGGGCAGTTCACGATGACCACACGGTCGTTGATCGAATAAACGTCGAATCGATCGTCGACGGCGTGTTCGAGCTCGAATCCGAGTATGACGACGTCGCCGAGGACGTCGAAACGCGGATCTCCGAGGCGGAATCCGCCTACGACGAGGACGGCGGAACGGATTTCAACGATCCCTCACGAGGGGCGCCGAGACCGTCGTCCGCCAGACTCGAATGGTATTCCGATCCACACAATCCGGGGCTACTACGTGTCGAGAACGAGGCATTGTACACCCTGTATCTCGAAAACGCCGGAACCGAACCGTCGGACGAACTCCGCGTCATCGCGTCCTTCGATGACCTATCACACTTCGAGGCGGGGTTCCTTGCCGAGGTTCCGGAAGAGGCGGTCACGCTCTCGCCGCGTGCCGATTTTACTGACGATTCACCGGAACGGGCGAGCGAGGACCCTGACGCTGAAGAGGACCCCGACACTGAAGAGGACGATGAAACGGCAGTCCCCTCGATCGAGGAGACGGAACGGTCGCTCGACTTGGGATCGATTGGCGCCGAGGAGGGAGCCGTGTTCGGCGTCTATGCCGTCCCAACCGAGGCGGGAGTGGATCAGTTACACGTCGCGGTGCAGCGCACCGAGGACCCCACGTCCGAGGAGTGGGAAACCGTCGCGGATGGGTCGGTCTCGATGCAGGCGTTCAGCGACGACGGTGTGGGAGCACGGGCAGCCGAGATCCTCGATCCGACCGAGGAACGCCGATCGGGCGAATCGAACGATATCGAGAGCGATGACGAGCGCGATGACGGCGAGTCCGACGACACGAACGTCATCGACTTCTCTACCAGAGACGCTGCGGCGGTAGGCGGGGCAGGTATCGTCACCGCCGGGGGATATCTCGCGTACCGACGGTTCAATAGCGGAGGCGATACCACCGATGAGACGGATCCGGAAGAATGACCGACGATCCCTGTGATCGTCTTCGAGAATCCAGACTCTGGTATGCTCCGACGTTCGCGGCCATGATGTTCGTGTTCGCGGTCGGTGCGCCCCTCCATTCAGTGATCGACGAGTATCTACTGGGACACTGGACGCTCGAGGCCGCGGTCGCCACCGGAATCATGACCGGGCTCGTCTTCTTCGTGTTGGGCGTTTTGGGGTTGTTCGCCGCATACGAGTGTTTCAGGACGGAGCTACCGTTGATCGGCGAGTGTGATGAGATCGACTGGAATCCCAGTCAATCGATCTACACGAGGTCGTATTACGTTCCGCCGATCGCGATGATCTCCGTGATCGTCTATGCGATACAGCACTACCGTCACGTACGCAGGTGAGGTGATTCGTGTGTGGCAACGAACCGGCGTGAACCGCCGTGTTCAGCGCGCGGTACAAAAACGGTTACCAGAAAATCACGGCGAGGGGACCGTCGCTACGTCGTGGAGTTAGGGGGGTTAGGGGAGCGTTACCCCTCCATCCCGCCGAACGAGAGGCCGCTCTCGACGGACCGCTGTGCCATGAAGTACACGATGGCGACGGGAAGCGCGAACAGGTTCGCGAACGCCGCGAAGCGCGTCCATGGCGTACTGAACCGCCCTTCAGTCGCGAGGTTGTACAGCTCCACGGAGAGCGGGTAGTTCTCGGGTGAGAGCAGCGTCTGGGCGATGATGAACTCGTTCCACCCGGCGAGCCAGATGAAGATGAGTATGACCGCCAATCCGGGCTTCGTGAGCGGGATGATGATCTCCCGAATCGTCTCGTAGAAGCTCGCCCCGTCAACCATCGCGGCCTCCTCGTAGGAGACCGGGATGTTGTCCATGTACGTCTTGAGCAGCCACGTGTTGAACGGGATCGCACCTGCGGCGTAGAACAGCCCGAGGATGAACAGGTTGTTCGTTAATCCGTAGGTGCTGAAAAGCGAGTAGAGCGCGACGAGCGTCGCGATCGACAGTCCAGCACCGATCTGTGTGAACAGCACGTAGCCGTAGAGGATCCGCTTGCGAGCGATGAAGCTCCGTCGTGAGAACGCGTACGCGGCGGGAACGACCATGAAGAACCCCGCCGCGAGCGTCACGGACACGATGTAGAGACTGTTGAACAGCGCTCCGGGCCCGGTGTCGGTGCCGACCCAGTTGATGCCGAGCGGTATCAGACCGCCCCCACCGATCACGAGCTGTGGGTATCCCCAGTCACCACTCTCGAAGAAGAAGTCGGACTCGAAGATCACCCACCGGTACGCGTCGAGGTTGTACGTTGCTGGATCGGGGAAGATCCCGGCCGTGTTGAACAGTCGCGTTCCCTCGGCGAGCGATGCTGCCGTGATCCAGTACAACGGGAACAACAATACGAGCAACATCGCGACGCCGAACAGCGTCATCAGCACGCTCTTCGTGACGTCGAACACCGAGCGTTTGCCGGTTCGAAGGTCGTGAACGGCCCGTTGGATCATCACGATGAACCGTTTCGGCGTCGCCGCGAAGTGGACGAGCTTCGCGGTCAGCAGCTCGACCGCTGAACGGATCGCGCTCATGAGTCGTCCACCCCCTCCGCGAGACGGCCGTACTTCACGGCGAAGAACATGAACAGGCCGACGAAGGCGATCGCTACGATCAGGATCGCTGCCGAGAGCCCGAACTCGTTGTTGCTGATCGCCTCACGATAGCCGTACACGATGATCAGCTCGTTCTGTCTCGAGGGTCCGCCCTGATTGAACACCCATGGGATGAGGAACTGTTGAAACGAGGTCGCAGCGGTGAGTATCGAAGCGAACATCACCGGACGCTTGATCGCCGGCAGCGTAACGTTCGTGAACCGGCGGAGATATCCTGCACCGTCCACCATCGCGGCCTCGTTGAGCTCGCGTGGCACGTCCTGTAGTGCACTCACGATGATGATCACCATGAACGGGTACGCGAGCCACACCTCCGTCGTGACGTACGCGAAAAACGCCTCCCAACGACCGCTGAGAAACCCGACCGGAACGTCGGCGAGGAGGAACTGCGGTGCCGACACGGACGTGAAGAACACGACAGTATCGATCGCCCCGACGATCCATCCCACGAGCTCGTTATACCGGCTCAAAAGTACGTTGAACACGCCGAACCGTGCGTCGCTGAACATCCCGCGCCAGATGGTGATCGTGAAGATCGCCGGGAAGCCGAGCGGCACGATTGCCAGCGCGCGCATGTATCGCTTGCCCGCGACCCGCGCGTGATTCAAAAGGAGCGCGATCCCGATGGCGACGAACACCTTGACCACGAGCGAGACGGCAACGAACAGCCACGTGATCGACATCGAGGTCCAGAACTGTGAGTCACCGAGGAGTTCGACGTAGTTCTCCAGCCCGATCAGCTCGGCACCGCCGCCGATCACCGAACCCGCGAACGTCGCGTCGGTGAGCGATATATAGAACAAGTAGAAGATCGGATACAGCATGAAACTGGAGAACAACACGATCCCCGGAACGACGAGGAGCAATCCCCAGTCCCGTCGCGCGAACGGGATCCACTCACCGGCGCGCGCTAGCGGTGTGTCTCCGGTACCTGGTAGGGAGGCCATGATGGTTGTGTGGGATCGGCGTTATAGTTGTTCGCGGATCTCGGATGCAGCCTGATCGAGAGCCGCACCGCCCTCCTGATCGCCGTTGAAAACCCGGGTCAGTGCCTCCTCGACCGGCTCCCACACGCTGTCCATGTTGGGGTGTGTCGGCATCGGCACGCCGTGATCCACCTGCTGTGCGAACGCCTGCACGTTGGCGGGGAGGTCGTCACCAGTGACGACTGACTCGAGAACCGGAATGTAGCCGTGCCGATCGGCGTTGTTCCGTGCCACCTCCTCGCTCGTGGTGTGCCACTCCGCGAACTCGACCATCGCATCGATGGTCGCCTGGTCGGCTTCGGCGAGCATCGAGCTGAAGTAGAACATCTGGATCCCCGAGAAGGAACGGGGATTGTTTCCGTCAACCGTGGGAAGCGTCGTGACCCCGAGATTGTCGATCTCCTCGTTGAGGTTGCCGAGCTCCCACGGACCGTTGATAGCGAACGGCGCGAGCTCGTCGGCGAACACGACGATCTGTGACTCGTACGACGGATCGGACGGAACGTAATCGAACAGTGTTTCGAGGGCGTCGATCCCCTGTTTACACTCGTCGCTGTCGACGCCGACTTCGAGGTTATCCTCGTCGTAGAGGTCACCGCCGTACGCCTGGAGGAACCCGCTCGTGAAGTACGGGTCCGTCACGGGGTACGAGAGTCCGTACTGGTTGTTCTCCGGATCGTGGTACTGGTCCATGATGTCGACCATCTCGCCCATCGTCTCCGGCGGCTCGTCGACCATGTCCTCGTTGTAGAACAGGGTGACGGTCTCGGAGGCGAACGGGAGCCCGAACACCCCGCCATCGAACTGGATCGCGTTTCGGGCGGCACCGGTGAACGCGTCGAGGTCGACGTCGATGTCATCGCTCGCGTCGTAGAGGAACGGCGGCTCTTCACGCACCGCGAAGCGGCCGACCCAGTCGTGTGCCCATATCCACGAGTCGGGACCGTCGCCGGCCGGGATCGCGGTTTCGAGCTGTTCGTCCAGCTCGCCACCGGGTGCCTCCTTGTTGATGACCTGTCCCGTCTCGTCCTGGAAGTCGGCGATGTATCCCTCGACGTCCTCGTCCTCAGCGTCGAGCAGGTCGACCCAGAGCGTGGCCTCACCCGCGGAGCCGTCGCCATCGCTCGAGTCATCCGCTCCCGAGTCGGTATCGTCGCTTCCACCGTTCCCGTCATCCGCTTCGTCGTCAGTCGTCACGCAGCCCGCCAGCGTTGCTATCGCGGTCGATCCACCGATCGTCTTGAGTAGTGTTCGTCGGTTCGCGTTCATGGCTTGCAACGAATGAGGAATTACATCTTCATAGATTTATCTTTTGGGATCGATCGTTACGTCTGTAGATGTGATGAGATATTACCTCACGGTTTGCCAGAGCGCCGAAGGACTAATGTATCGTGGGTTCCCGTTTTAGGGAAATGGCCGAAGTAACACTCGACACTCTCAGAAAGGAGTTCGACAGGGGAACCATCGTCGCCGTCGACGACCTCGATCTGGCGATCGAGGACGGCGAGTTCCTCACGGTGGTCGGCCCGTCCGGCTGCGGGAAAACGACGACACTCCGGATGGTCGCCGGCCTCGAGGAGCCGACGTCGGGCACGATCCGCTTCGATGACGAGGACGTGACCGACATCCACGCGAAGAACCGGCCGGTCGCGATGGTGTTCCAGAACTACGCGCTGTACCCCCACAAGACCGTCCGACAGAACATGGCGTTCGGACTCAAGATGAGCACGGACATGACGAAGAGTGAACGCCACGATCGAGTGCGTGAGATGGCCGAAATGATGGGTATCGAGGAACTACTCGACGACAAGCCGGACGAGCTCTCCGGCGGGCAGAAGCAGCGCGTCGCGCTCGGGCGAGCGATCGCTCGTGAACCCGAGGTGTTCCTGTTCGACGAGCCCCTGTCGAACCTCGACGCCAAGCTCCGGACCGAGATGCGCGCGGAGATACAGAAGCTCCAGAAGGAGTTCGGCGTCACCGCGATGTACGTCACCCACGATCAGGAGGAGGCGATGACGATGGGAGACCGGCTCGCCATCCTCAACGACGGGAGGCTCCAGCAGGTGGGGAAGCCGACCGAGGTGTACGAGAATCCGGTCAATCGGTTCGTCGCTGGATTCATCGGATCGCCCTCGATGAACTTCGTCGAGGTCGACGTCGACACGACCGGCACGACGACGCTCGTCAACGAGGCGCTCGGGTTCGAGCTCCCGCTCAGCGACACGTACCTCCGGGGCCACGACCTCCGTGACTCGGCGTACACGCTCGGTATCCGCCCGGAGAACGTCGACGTGGTCGAGGACCCCGACGGGAGCGAGGTCGTCACCACGACCGTCGAGGTCGTCGAACCGATCGGGTCGGACAACTACGTCCACCTGGCGCTCACCGACGACTTCCTCGCACGCTCCCCACCCGACATCAAACCCGAACCCGACGACGTGGTCGGGATCGACTTCGACGAGACGAACCTTCATCTGTTCGATCCGGAGACCGGCGAGGACGTGTTTCTCCGCGAGGCCGAGCCGGAGACGGTAGTTCCCTGAGCGAACCCGCGTTCACGACCCACGCGACGAGCCCGCTCTCGTCTTCCGCGGAACGAGCCCGCTCTCGCCCCCCGCGGAACGAGCCCGCTCTCGTCTTCCGCGGAACGAGCCCGCTCTCGCCCCCCGCGGAACGAGGCCGCGACGACACGGACCGCTGGCTCCGGAGACGTCCGAGCGGGTGCTCTGTGAGTAGTGGAGTAGTCACACCGCTGATCGTCGTGGCACCGACAGCGTTTTTCGCCGGCGACGAGGAGAACTGGCGTGAACGTTCGGGGACCGATCCTCTCGGTTGGAGAGGCACGGACGGTGTCGACGTCGTACGGCGACCGGGAGCTCCGCGAGCTCCGGGTGCGGCCGGAGCGCGGCGCGGCTGACCCCGTCGACGTGACGTTGTGGGGCGACTGGGCCGTGACCGCCGACCACGCCGAACCCGGGATGGAACTGCTCGTCACGAACGCCGAGGCCGACGAGTACCGCGGCGAGACGACGTACGCGACCACCGGCGACTCGTGGGTCGTCCTCGAACCCGACTTCCTCGTCGACGTCACGGGGATCCGCTCGTGGGTGCAGTGTCCGCGAATGTACTACTTGAACAAGCTCTCGGGAGTCCCGCTGAACTATCCGGTCGTCAAGGGAACCATCGTCCACGAGGTGTTCGGCGACCTCTTGCGGGGGGTGGACCTCGAGGACGCGGTGACCGACCGCGTCGAGGAGGCCGGCCTCGAGCTCGGGCTTCTCGGCTACGAGGCCGACGCGGTCGCCGACGAGGTCCGCCGGAACGCGGCCGCGATCGAGGGGTGGCTCGCGCAGGGGACGCTGACCGACGAGGACACGTGGCGGTCGGAGTTCACGCTCATCTCACCGACGTTCGGCCTAAAAGGGCGCGCGGACGCGCTCCGACGCGGGACGCCCGTCGAGCTCAAAACGGGGAAGAACACGAAGCGAGAGCCGCGGTTCCAGGACAAGATCCAAGCGGCGTGTTACGCGCTGATGCTCGAGGAGCGCGGCGTCGATCCCGACATCGGCACGCTGTTGTACACCAAAAACACCGCGCTCGATCGGAACGAGGAGAGCGGCGACCTCGCGCCCGCCAAGGAGTTCCCCGTCGGACACGGTCTGCTACAGTTCGTCGTTCGTACCCGCAACGAGCTCGCCGCGATGGAGTGGCGTGCGCTCAACGATCCCGGCGAACGCCCCACCGTGCCCACCGGCTACGAGGCGGACGCCAACTGCAGCTACTGTTTCGAACAGGACACGTGTATGGTGGTCTCCGGGCGTCTGAACCAGGAGTCGAAGGCCGGCCAGGTGGGCGAGTCGGTCCCCGAGGACGAACGCGACTACTTCGACCGCTTCTACACGGCTATCGAGGAGGAGCGCCGCGAGACCCATGCGGAGTACCGAAAGCTGTGGGAGCAGACGCCCGCGGAACGGGCTGCCGACGACCGCGCGTTGATCGACCTCGAACCGACCGGCCGGGCCGAGATCGCCGAGAACCGTTGGCGGCTCACCGCTCATCGTACCGACGATGCAGTCTCCAAACTCCGCGAGGGCGACGTGGCGCTCGCGAGCGACGGTGACCCCGTGTCCGGTCACGCCGAGCTCGGCCGGATCCGCGAGCTCGGCGAGACGGTCGTCATCGAGACGGACGAACCGGTCGAGCTCCGGCGCCTCGACGTGTATCCCTCCGAGATCTCCGTCGACAGGATGCTCACCGCGCTCCACGATGCCGTCCTGAAAGGCGACGAGCGTCGAAAGGACGTGGTGTTCGGCCGAGACGATCCCACGTTCGCCGACCCTCCCGCCCGCCGTGAGCCGTACATCGACAACAACGACGCCCAAAACGACGCGGTGTCGCTCGCCGTCGACGCCGAGGACTGTGCGCTGATCCACGGCCCGCCCGGGACCGGCAAGACGTACACCATCGCGCGGGCGATCCGCGCGCTCGTTGCCGACGGGAACCGGGTGTTGCTGTCGGCGTTCACGAACCGTGCCGTCGACAACGCCCTCGAAGCGCTACGCGATCAGGGGTTCGACGAGGTCGTGCGCGTCGGCACCGAGACCGGCGTTCGAGGCGACATGCAGGACGTTCGGCTCGTCCAGCGCGGGGACCCGAACGAGAAGGCGGCGGAGCTACGGAACGCGCCGGTCGTCGCAGCCACGACCGCTGCCTGCGGCTCGCGCGTGCTGCGCGACTGTGCGTTCGACGTCGCCGTCGTCGATGAGGCCTCCCAGCTCACGGAGCCGAGCACCCACGCCGCGATCACCCTTGCGGACCGGTTCGTGCTGGTGGGCGACCACGAGCAGCTCCCCCCGGTCGTGCGCGCGGAGAACGAGCTCCGGACCTCACTGTTCGAGCGACTCATCGAGGAGCACCCGGACGCGAGCGTCATGCTCGACCGACAGTACCGGATGAGCCAGCGGATCCAGGCGTTCGCCTCCGCGGCGTTCTACGACGGCGCGCTCAGACCCGCGACCCCCGAAGTCGCCGGGCAGACGCTCGCGGACCTCGGGATCGACCCCGCCGACCTCCCCGCGGTGCTCCGCGGCGGCGTCTCTTTCATCGACCCTGACGGCGAGCGAGACGGCAACCGAAACGTCCGGGAAGCGGAGCGCGTGGCTGCCATCGTCGACGAGTACCTCGACGCGGGCGTCGATGCGACCGATATCGGCGTGATCGCTCCGTTTCGCGCACAGGTGGCGGCGATCACTCGACTGACGGACGTCACCGTCGACACGGTCGATCGGTTTCAGGGCTCCTCCAAGGCGGTGATCGTCGTCTCGTTCGTCGCGACCGGCGACCTCGACGGACCGATCTTCGAGGATCACCGCCGGGTGAACGTCGCGCTTACCCGCGCGAAAAAACAGCTCACTCTCGTCGGCGACGCCGCTGCGCTGGGCTCGGACCCGTTCTACGAGCGAATGCTCGAGTGGGCGCGACGGTAGCGCTCACCACGCTCCCGACGGGGCGAGTCGCGGGAGACTCGTGTCGATCGTTTATGTCTCGTCGGCGTCAACGTCGAACGTGTTACGGAAGGACCTCCTCCGCGTCTCCCGGGCCGGCGGCAGCTATCGTCCCGAGTTCGTCGGACGGAAGCACCGACCGCTCGCCGCCCGCGTGCTCGGAACGTTTCGGGCGGGCGTCGGCAACACGCGAGCGGAGCTACGGGACGCGCTGGACTCGCTAGAGGCGGAAGCTACCGACTTCAAGCTCGTTCGCGGGCTGGCCGCCCTGATCGAGCGCGAGTGTGAGTTCGAGGCGCGGTCGACGATCCCGCCGCCACGGGTCCGCCGAACGGTCTTCGAGGCGGCCGAATCCGTCGGCGTCACGAACGGCGGGGAACGGGAGCGAACGATGGAGCGCGTGGCCGATCAGCTCGGCGTCGACGCCGCCGTCGTCGACGCCGACCTCTACGCGGACCGCGACGTGAACCAGGTGCTCGTCGACGCCGACGTTCGCTGGGATCCCGACACGCTGCTCGAGCAGTACGACCTCTCGCTGGCACAGACCGCGCTGTTCGACGCGACCGAGGTGCGGATCCGATCGGCCGACCCGAAAGCGCTCGTCAGCGCGGTGAAACGTCTCGGGTTGATGTACGAGCTCCGGCGAACGGCGGCGGAACGGGAGCTCATCGTTTCCGGCCCCGACAGCCTCTTTCGACGCACGAGGCGGTACGGGACCGCGTTCGCACGGCTTCTCAGGACGGTCGCAGGGACCGCGGAGTGGCGGCTGGAGGCGACGATAGACGACCGGGGAACCGAGCGGACGATGACTCTCTCGGACGGGGACGTGACCGTTCCAGGCGTCGAACCGGTCGCGGAGCCCGGATTCGACAGCGGGGTCGAGGCCGACTTCGCCGGGCGGTTCCGCGGGCTGGATCTCGACTGGTCGCTCGTTCGCGAACCGGAGCCGCTCGAAACCGGGACGCGGGTGATGATTCCGGATTTCGCGTTCGATTACGACCACGTCGACTTCCGGCTGTACTTCGAGGTGATGGGGTTTTGGACCCCGGAGTACGTCGAAAAGAAGCTCGACCAGCTCGCGAACGTCGAGGACGTCGAGCTGCTCGTCGCCGTCGACGAGAGCCTCGGCGTCGGCGAGGAGATACTCGACCGCGACCATCGGATGGTTACGTACTCCGGGCGCGTCCGTGTCAAAGACGTCGTGGACGTGTTGCGGGGGTACGAGTCCGAGTTCGTCGCCGACGCGGCCGCCGCGCTCCCGGAGGAGATCGTCCCCGACGCGGACGTCATCGCCCTCACGGCGCTCGCGGCGGAGTACGGAGCGGCAGTGGAAGCGGTCGAACACAAGCGGTTCCCGGACCACGAGCTCGTGGGACGAACGCTCGTTCGACCCACCGTTCTGGACGCGCTCGACGACGCGCTCGAGCCCGGAATGACCCTCGCCGACGCCGAAACCGTTCTCGACGATCACGGCGTCGCCGAGACGAGCGCCACCCTTTCGTGGCTCGACTACCGGATCATGTGGGAGGGGCTCGGCGGCGGGACTCTACGAGAGAAGGGTTCGCCCGACTGACCGCGACTCGAGAGCGGTCGGCTCAACCCACCGATCCACGGCGTCGGATCACGCCGACTACCAGCACGCCGAACGCGACGACCCCGAGACCGACGATCGCGGCCACGGTCGTCGCCCCTGGCTCGTCCTCGGTTCCCGGCTCGTCCTCGCTCCCGTCGGATCCGTCGCTCGCCCCGTCGTCGAGGCTCACCTCACCACGCTCGTCGTCGGCAAGCGGAGGGCGTTCCTCCCCGCCGCCGGCGATCTCGATCGTCGCCTCGCGTCCCGTCAACACCGGGAGCGGATACTGCAGGAGCTGCGCGTCGGCCGCCGTGAACCCGACCACCGCGTCGGCGGCAGGTGCGTCCGCCGGAATCTCAAAGGTTATCGTCGCCGTCGGGGTCCTGTCCTCCGCGGTGTCGCCAACGCCGCCAGCCGGCGGATCGCGCTCGGCTGCGACCGTCACCAGTCCGGCCTCGTCGTCGATCGCCGTGCCGTGACTCACGTTCGTCTCGTTACCCCGCTCGAGCCAGGGCCCGGGTTCGGCGTCGACGGCTGTCAGTACGTCCGGGTCGTACGCGACCGTGTACTCGTAGGAGACGACCCCGTCGTCGCTGTAGCCGGCCATCGCTCGGAACCAGACGTTCACCTCGACCGTTTCGCCTGGATCCGCTTCGGCCTCGTCAGGATCGAACCCTAGCAGTCCGGGGTTGTCGCCGGCGAGGGCGGGCCCGACCGGTGCGACCAGTCCGGCCGCGAGAACGACGCCGACGACGAGCGCGATCACCGCCGACCGGCCGGGAGTCCGGCGACGCCACCGGGTTCGGAGCATCAGCACGGGTCCGTCACCCCGCTGGACGGGGCGATCGACGAGGCGTCCCCGGGAAGTGTTCGGAACTCAGGGCGTGAAACCGCCATACGGACCCGTACGGCGGAACGAAAAAGAGGCTGTCCGTGGATCCTCCCGCTACCGTGACTGATGACACGGTCGGATCTACTTATCAGACGGAATGAACGCTGAAGACGGTGTTTCTGGCGTGTTTCGGATCCGCGAACACGTCCTCGATAACCGCAACATATGCACCGACCTGTGACGCGACTATTCCGTCGATAACCGTAACTACGGAGCCTCTACCCAGAGTTTTCGATGCCACCATCGACACTGTTTAGTTTCCCCACCCGGAGCTACAGTTACTATGGATCAGACGACACGGCGGACGTTCCTCGCGGGAGCCGCTGGCGCGAGCCTAGCCGGCTTGGCCGGCTGTGCGGACGAGGCGATCGACGGAAGCTACGAGATCTGGGGCGCGGACCAGGGAACCAACACGATCTACATCCACGAGCCGGACGACGACGGCGGCTTCGAGGCGGTCGACGAGATCGACACCGGCGCGGAGGGCGGCGAGGTGCCGCACATGGTCGATTACTCGTCGAACTACGAGTACGCGGCGGTCGCGTGTACGGCCGGCGCGCGGACGCTCGTCTACCGGACCGAGGACCGCGAGCTGGTCGCAAACCTCGAAACGGGTGCCGGATCACACTTCGCCGGCTTCTCGCCGGACGACGAGTACATCCACGTCGACGCCATCGGCGAGGAGGAGATCGTCCGCGTGGACGCCGACCTGGAGAACGAGGAGTTCGAGCAGGTCGACGCGATCGACCTCCGTGAAAACGAGACGGTCCTCGACGCCGGAATCGAGGACGGGTCACCGATCTGCCATCAGTACGCACAGGACGGTCGGTCGCTCCACACCATCGGCCCGAGCTACTATGACGGCGCACTCGTGGTCGTCGATCACGACGACTTCTCCGTCGATCGAGCGTACCCCCACGAGGAGCTGCCGACGAACTGTGGGACGGTGTCACATCCGACCGAGGAGAAGTTCTATCTCACCGCGGGGCTTCCCTCGGATCCGGACGCCGACCCGGACGAGGACTCGGTCGCCGCCAACGGTGTCGGGGATTTCTACGTGTACGACACCGCCGAAGACGAGGTGGCGACGATCGAATCGACGGGCGGCGTCGACGCACACGGCTTCTGGTTCACGCCCGACGGCGAGGAGCTGTGGGTACTCAACCGTGAGACGAACGACGGGTTGATCATCGACCCCGAGACGGACGAGGTCATCGAAGAGATCGAGGCGTTCGGTCCCGAACAGTCCGACGACCCCACCGACTCGGACGCTCCCGACATCATGTGGGCGTCCCCCGACGGGGAGTACATGTTCGTGACGACCCGCGGCCCGAACCCGCTCTCGGGCGACCCACACGCCGCGACCGGGATCAATCCCGGCTACGCCGTGTTCGATATCGAGTCGCGCGAACGCGTCGACATGGTCCAACCCGACGGCGACAATCCCGACAGCGACTTCCACGGGATCGGCGTCCGGCCGACCGGCGACTTCGACGGGTTCACTTCACCGCCGTACTGAACGGTTCGAAGGCGCGGTTTCTCGCCTCACACCGGCTCACTCGAGCGGTGACAGTTCCGCCCGACTCCCCTTGGGCACCACCGACCGCAGTTCGTCGTAGAGGTACAGTCCGACGCCGATCGGCGCGCTGTTACCCGCGATCCGGTGTGAGACGATCAGATACCCCCAGTCGCCGTCCCAGTCCGGGAGCTCCTGGTCCTCGCCAGCGACGAACCGGGTGGCGGCGTCGGCGTCTACCTCGACGACGTTTCGCGTCGCGTGTTCGCCGAACCGCTGGACGGCCCGCGTCGTCGGTTTCCAGTGCTCCTGACGGGTTCGGAGGAAGGTCATGCCGATCGCCTCCAGCCGGCTCGGATCCGTCGCCTCGCCGTTGAACACCCATACCTTCCCTGCGCCTTTCTCCCAGAAGCTGTACTCGCCGAGCACGTCGTGTCCGATCCCGAACCGGTCGTCCCACCAGTCGAGCACCTCCTCGCGGCTGGCTCGCCCGGGTACCGCTCGTTCGGCGGCGGTCTCGGGGAGTCGATCGAAACGCTGGCCGTCGTTGGTGGGGGCGTCGTCGCTCACGCGCCCACCTCGCCGTCGCCAGCGAGATCGGACGCCGTGGGCTCCGCCTCGGTCTCGCCGCCGACCCGCAGCTTCGCACAAAAGAACCCTCCAGTGTCGTTGTGATGGGGATACACCCGGTGGGCGTACGTCACCGACTCGTCGTACGTCTCCCCGTCCCACTCCGTGACGCCAGAGGCGGTCTCCACGGGGAGGTCGAACGCGACGAGCTCGCAGTTCTCCTCACGGAGGACGTGATCGAGGACCGCCTCGTTCTCCTCGGGTGCGAACGTACACGTGGAGTAGACGACCGTTCCGCCGGGTCGCGTCGCCTGGACGGCACGCGCAAGGATCCCCTTCTGGATCCCGGCGACGCCGTGAACGTGATCCAGCGTCCACTGTTCGAGCACGTCGGGGTTCTTCCGGCAGGTTCCCTCACACGAACAGGGGGCGTCCACGAGCGCGCGGTCGAACTCGTCGAACGGTAGCGGCTTCACGGAGAAGTTGCGGGCGTCCTGGTTCGTGACGACGGCGTTGGTCACGCCGAGCCGTTCGGCGTTGTGCCGGAGCGCGGAGAGTCGACCGAGGTTGTTGTCGTTGGCGACGAGCGTCCCCCGGTCACTCATCGTGGCGGCTATCTGTGTGGTCTTGCTGCCGGGAGCCGCGCAGGCGTCCCAGACGCGATCGCCGGGTCGGGCGTCGAGCGCCAGCCCGGGGAGCACCGATACCTCCTCCTGACCGTGGGTCCAACCGTGGACGTGCGGCCAGTTGCCGCCGGGGTTCCCGTCGGGTAATCGAAAGAGGCCGTCGTGCCAGTCGACAGGGTCGTAGGTGATGTCGGCCGCATCGTACGCCTCGCGGACGCGAGCCGGCGAGGCCGTGAGCGTGTTCGTGCGGACGACGGAGGGAAGCGACCGATCACAGGCCGCCCGGAACGCCGGCACGTCGTCGACGAGCGGCTCATACCGCTCGAGTGGATTCATGCCCGTCCGTTTCGGGCGACACGGTTAGACGGTTTCGGACGCGAGCCCCGGATGACGCCTCAGTGCATCGAGAGTGCCGTCCCGGATCGACCAGAAACGGCGATCGCCACTACATAAAACAGGATCGCGGTGACGATGATCGATCCGCCGGAGGGAAGGTTCCGAGTTACCGCGATCGCGAACCCGCCGAGGATCGAACACTGGCCGACGAGGATCGAGAGATACAGCGTCTCTCGAAAGCTTCGAGCGACCTGCGAGGCGGCTGCGACCGGGATGACCAACATGCCGGCGACGAGGATCACGCCAAGCACCTGCATCGCACCGACGACCACGACGGCCGTCATCACGACGAGCAGCGTGTTGTACCCCGTAACGTTGAGCCGCGCGACCCGGGCGGCCTGTTCGTCGAAAGTGATGAAGAGGAGCTGTTTGTACGCGACGACGACGAGCACGACCACGACGGTGCTGACGACCGCCATCATCCGAGCACCGCTCGCGGTGACGACGGCCAGACTGCCGAACAGGTACCCCTCGATGTCGATCGAGACGGGCATGACGTCACGACCCCAGCTGATGAGTAGCGTTCCGATCGCGAAGCTCCCCGTGAGCATGATGGCGATCGGCACGTCGCCGAACGTGTTCGTCCGCTCCGTAAGCCACTGTACGGCGAGCGCGCCGAGAACGCTCACGATCAACGCGATGAAGAGCAGTGAGCCGCTCCAGCCAGTGATCCCGATGAAAACCAGTCCGACCGCGACGCCCGCGAACGCCGTATGTGCCAGCGTTTCACCGATGAGTGCCATCTGTCGGTGAACCAGAAACGTGCCGACCAGCGGCGCGACGATCCCGATGAGAACGCCGGTCGTGATCGACCGCCACATGAACGGGTGTCGGAAGACGTTCGTTCCAGCGTAGAGATCGAGCCACCGGCCGATGACGAGGAACTCACCGAACACGAGACCCGCGAAGCGGTCCACTCCAGTCGTCGTGTATGCCGATTCGAGGAGCGGATGAACCCCGCTTGCGGGTGCCTGCCGTAGCCAGTCGAGCGTGATGAACGCGAGCAGGAACACGGCCAACGCGCCGACGGTGGCGATCGCGGCGATCTCGACCGCCCGCCGGGGGTCAGTGGTCGTGATCCGGTGTCGAAGCGTCGTCAGGCTGATCGCCTCCGACTCGGCTGGTGGATTGTCCTGGCTCATTAGTGGTGGTGGTGGACGATCTCGCCCGTCTCTCCGTACGCCTCTCGGAGCGCGTCGCTTCGTGTGAACGAATCGGTGTCGCCGTGGTGGTACAGCTCCGTATTGATACAGGCGATGTGATCCGCCTGTTCGGTGACGACGCCGATGTCGTGTTCGATCAGTACGATCGTGATGCCGGCGTCGTTGAGCGACGCGAGCAGTCGATAGAACTCGTCGCGAGACTCGGCGTCGACGCCGACGGTCGGTTCATCGAGCGCGAGCAGATCCGCCTCCGAGGCGAGCGCCCGTGCGATGAACGCACGCTGGCGTTGGCCGCCGGAGAGCTCGTTGAGTCGACGGTCCGCGAGATCGGTTATGCCGACGGTTTCGAGCGCGTCAGCCGTTATCTCGTGATCGGTAGCCGTGATCCGACCGTGGCCGACGTGGGCGAATCTGCCCATCCTGACACACTCCCGAACCGTGATCGGCATGGTTCCCCCACGGCTCGTCGCCTGCTGGGAGACGTATCCGATGCGTTCGCCCGCCTCGAACTCCGCGACCGGCTCACCGAACAACGACACGGTACCGGAATCGGGCGTGAGCAACCCGAGCATGAGATGTAACAGGGTCGTTTTTCCCGATCCGTTCGGTCCGATCAGCCCGAGGAAATCCCCCGAATCGATCTCGAGGGTGATGTTCCTGACGGCAGGGCTCTCCCCGTATGCGAAAGACACGTTCCGAAGCTCGACAGCGGCGGTCACTGGACTCTCACTCGGTGCTCGGCCACGGAGACGTTTATGCGTTGCAGTTCGGCGTCGTCCCGGTCCAGCGACGTCGGTTCGGTCCCCATCGGTTCAGTCCCCATCGGTTCAGTCCGCGTCCAGTGCCGCTCTGAGCGACGGAACGTTGATCTCGGTCATCTGTTCGACCCATCCGTATCCCTGGTCGTTCCACTCCTCAGTCGTCCCCTCCGCCGGAGTCAACGGTTCGGCATCGGTCACCACCGTCTCGTCGCTCTCGATTAGCACCTGAACCATTCGTGGCGGATCGTCGGAACCCGGCGTCTCGAAGGGGTCGTACAGCACGGTCTCGATACCGTGTTCGGCGGCGAGATCGATCATTTCGGCGATGTCGGACTCCCGTTCGACCTCGTCCGGCGAGGTGCCGACCGGCGTGTGGAGTTCGAAGTCGTATCGATCCTCGACGTAGCCGAACGAGTCGTGACCGGCGAAGATCGCGAGGTCACGCTCGGCAGTGGCGGCGATGTCCCGGAACCCCTCGTCGACGGCGTCGAGGCGGTCCAGATACGCGTCGGCGTTGTCGTCGTACACCGTCTCGTTGTCCGGATCCATTACCGCGAGCTCGTCGGCGATCGTCTCGACGATCGACTGCGCCAGGACGGGATCGACCCAGACGTGGTTGTCGACGGGGCTCAACTCCTCGCCGACGGAGAGATCGCCCATCCCGTCGATCACGGTGAGATCCGGCGTGTCGTCGCCGATGTCCGCGACGACGTCCTGTGCCCACTGGAACTCGGGAACGTCGAGATAGACGAAGAACTCCGAGCTAGCGATCTGCTGTTGAACGTCGCCCGGTGGCTCCCATCCGTGCCCCATCTCGCCCACGTCGATGGGGTTTCGAACCGGCATCGTCTCGCCGACGATCTGTCGGGTCCAATCGGTCAGCGCGAAGAACGCGGCGTATCCGCCGTCGACGGTGTCGTCGAGACCCGGATCCCCCAAGCAGCCGGCGATCGTTCCGGCAGCGAGCGCTCCGGCACCCGATCTGAGTACCGATCGGCGTGTATGGCTCATACCGTATCGAAGACGTCACGCTCGTATATATGTTATTATTTCTTTTTCTTGACTTAATAAACAGACGTCGATTCGGTCCGTTGACCGCGGCTCGTTGCGAGCGAAGAGTGATGCGCCGCGATGGGCCACAGCAGGTCACCGAATCCCACCACGGCGACTGAGATCAGCTACGCAGCGGACCCGTGATCGACGGTGGAACTCTAGTAGTCGTCGTGGTCGTCGTCGTGATCGTGATCGTCGTGACCGTCGTCGTGATCGTGATCGTCGTGGCCGTCGTCGTGATCGTGATCGTCGTGGCCGTCGTCGTGATCGTCGTCGTGATCGTGATCGTCGTGACCGTCGTGCTCATCCGCGTCTTCGACGACCTCCACCTCGAGGGTTGGCGAGTCCCAGTCGGAGTGGTCGTCGTGGAACATCTGCAGGATGATGAACGTCGTTCCGGTTTCGGTCCCGCTCACGTCGAGGTGGTCGCCATGCGGATGAAGTTCGAGGATCTCCTCCGCACCGGCCTCTTCGTCGAACACCGCATTGATCTGGTACTCTTCGTCCTCGCCGAGCGGGATCTCGTTGCCGTCCTCGTCCTCGACGTATGGATCGAACGCGGCCTCGTGACCCGCCTCGATCACGAGCGACCCGTGCCAGTGACCGGCGTGGTACTCGACGACCCAGTCGTCCTCGGCGGGGTCTGCACCCCGCTCGTACAGTTCGAACACCCCGATGTCGAGTGACCCCCCATGGTCGTGGTCATCGTCGTGGTCGTGGTCATCGTGGTCGTCGTCACCCGGATCCTCGTCGGCGCAACCGGCGAGTCCGACGGTACCGAGTGCGGCCGATCCGAGGAGCAGTTGACGACGAGACGTTTCGAACCGAGCGTCTTCTTGCATACGTATCATCTGAGGACCCCTTCGCTGATAAGAGTTATTATATCTGTGGGGATAGTTATTATATATGCGTTCTTACGGTGTCTGTGTTAGTAATTACTCGGTCAGATCGACGACGGTCGCCGCCGCCAGCTCGGCGAGTCTATCCGGCGTGATCGCGAACACCGTGTTCGGGGTGCCGGCGGCACCGTACACGACGTCGAACCCGGTAAGAGTGGGGTCCATCACGGTCGGCAGCGACCTATCGTGACACAGCGGCGGGACGCCGCCGATGCTCCAGCCAACCGTATCGCGGATCCGATCCGGGTCACCCATCGACGCGCCGTCGGCACCGAAGTGTTCGGCGACCGCAGCGAGGTCGAGTCGGTTCGCGCCGCTCGTGATCGCGGCGACGAGCATTCCATCACGCTCGCCACCGGACAGCGACACGACGATCGTGGACGCGATGGCGGCGGTCTCACAACCGACCGCCGCCGCGGCGGCCGCCGCCGTTTTCGTCCCCTCGTCGAACTCCAGGACGTCGATGTCGACCCCGTATCGTTCGGCCGCGCGCTCCGTGAACTCCGCCGCTCGTTCGTGCATACCACCGAGCGAGCCCGCGTGAACATCAACGCCACGAATGGCGCGAGGACCACGACCCTGATCACGTGTGGCGAACACATCGGAACGTCCGTGCACGTCCCTGCTGACTCGCAACCCTTTTGATTGGCCCCTCACGACGGTTTATATGGCGAAGGACTCCGTCCGATTCTCCGAGAAACTCGACGTCCCGGAAGCGCTGACGTTCGACGACCTGTTGCTCAGACCGAAGGAAAGCCGCGTCGAGCCCGACGACGCGGACCTCGCGTCACACGTCTCGAGGAACGTCCGGCTCACCGTCCCCGTCCTCTCGGCAGCGATGGATACGGTCACCGAGAGCGACCTCGCGATCGCGATGGCTCGCGAGGGCGGACTCGGCGTCCTCCACCGAAACATGACCGTCGAGGAGACGGCCGCCGAGGTGGAGCGCGTCAAGCGCGCCCACGAGCTCGTGATCCGGCGTGAGAACGTCGTGACGGTCGACCCCGAGGACACGGTTCGAGAGGCCGACCGGCTCATGGAACACGAGGGCGTCTCCGGCGCGCCGGTCGTCGACGACGACGACGTCGTTCTCGGGATCATCTCGGGGACCGACATCCGGCCGTACCTCGAGGTCGGCGAGGAGGACGCGGTTCGGGAAGCGATGACCGACGAGGTCATCACCGCACCCGAATCCGTCGGCGCGCGCGAGGCGCTCGAGCTGATGTACGACCACAAGATAGAGCGCGTCCCCGTGGTTGACGACGGCAACCACCTCGTCGGCCTCGTAACGATGCAGGGGGTTCTCCAGCGGCGGGAACACGAGGACGCCGCCCGGGACGAGGACGCTCGCCTGCTCGCCGGCGTCGCCGTCGGTCCCTTCGAGGAGGAACGCGCCATCGCCGCGGACGAGGCCGAGGCGGACGTGCTGTTCATCGACTGTGCACACGCACACAACCTCAACGTCTTGGAGTCCGCGAGGGCTATCAAAGAGACCGTCGACGCGGACGTCGTCGTCGGCAACGTCGGGACCCGAGAGGCTGCCGAAGCCGCGGTCGACTTCGCTGACGGACTGAAAGTCGGTATCGGACCGGGATCGATCTGTACGACGCGGGTCGTCAGCGGCGCCGGGATGCCCCAGATCACCGCCGTGAGCGAGGTCGCCGACGTGGCCGCCGAACACGGAATACCCGTGATCGCGGACGGCGGGATCCGGTACTCGGGCGACGCGATCAAGGCCATCGCGGCCGGCGCGGACGCGGTGATGCTCGGGTCGTACTTCGCGGGCACCGAGGAGGCACCCGGCCGCGTCATCACGATGCAAGGAAAAAAGTACAAGCAGTACCGGGGAATGGGCTCCGTCGGAGCGATGAAATCGGGCGGTGGCGACCGATATCTCAAGGACGACGAGGGGGACGAGGAGTTCGTTCCAGAGGGCGTCGAGGCGGCTACTCCGTATAAGGGGACGCTGGCGTCCGAGCTTCACCAGCTCACGGGCGGGATCCGTTCCGGCATGGGGTACGTCGGCGCGGACACGATCCCGGCGGTCCACGAGCGCGCGGAGTTCGTTCGTGTGTCGGCCGCGGGCCAGACCGAGGGACACCCACACGACGTGATGATCACGGACGAGGCGCCGAACTACAGCCCACAGGAGTGATCCCTCGCCGGTCACTCCGCCCGTCGGTGCCGTGACGCTGTGGAGACGGCGAGACCCCGGCGGTCCGAACGCGATATCCGGATTCCCGTGTCGGAAGAGGTATTTTAATATAGCACGCGAAACGACGAAACGTGTGAGCGAACTCGTCGCTCGAGTGACCCATGAGTGAACAACCGCCCCTCGTCCTCGTGGTGGAGGACGAAGTCGACCTCGCAGACCTCTACGCCGCCTGGCTCGGCGACGAGTACCGAGTCCGTACCGCGTACGGCGGTACCGAGGCCCTCGAAACGCTCGACGAGCTCGACGACGACGTCGACGCGATCCTCCTCGACAGACGGATGCCCGGCCTCTCCGGGGACGAGGTCCTGTCCGCGGTTCGCGAGCGCGGGATCGACTGCCGCGTCGCGATGGTGACGGCCGTCGAACCCGACTTCGACATTCTCGCGATGGGGTTCGATGACTACCTGGTCAAACCCGTCAGCAGCGACGCCCTCCGTGACACGGTCGAGAGCCTCCTCCAGCGCAGTCAGTACGACGCCGGAGTACAGGACCTGTTCTCGTTGACCTCGAAGAAGGCGATGCTCGAGGCTGAAAAGAGCGCGAGCGAGCTCGCCGAAAACGAGGAGTACCAGGAACTCACCGCGCGGATCGAGACCCTCCGCGAGGACGTCGATCAGTCGCTGCAAGCCGTCACCGAGGACGACGACTTCGAGGGGCTGTTCCGAGAGTTCGACGCCGACGAGTAGCGTATCGTTCGTCCCGGCTGTCGCCCGGTTCGGCACCATCACTCGTGGGTGGCCCGCGGACACTATTTAAATACGATCGGGGCGAACCGACGGGTGAATGCGCGTTCCCGATCTGCCACTTTCCGAGCCGCACATCGATCACTTCACGGCTCGCGGGATCCGCGAGCTGTATCCGCCGCAGGCGGCGGCGGTCGACGCCGGGGTCTGTACTGGCTCGAACGTCGTCGCCGCGGTTCCGACCGCCTCGGGAAAGACGTTCATCGCCGAGCTCGCACTCCTGACCGCGGACGGACCGGGACTGTACGTTTGCCCGCTTCGCGCACTCGCTCGCGAGAAATACGAGACGTTCGCCGCACTGCCGGGTGTCGACGTCGGGATCTCTACCGGGGATTTCGACGCGACCGGGGACGAACTCGCCGGCCACGACGTGGTCGTGGCGACGAGCGAGAAGGTCGACTCCGCGATCCGAAACGGTGCGGAGTGGGTCGAGGACCTGGCCTGTGTCGTCGTCGACGAGGTACACCTTCTCGGTGCGACTCGACGCGGACCGACTCTCGAAGTGACGCTTGCGACGCTTCGACGTCGAATAGCCGACCTCCAGATCGTCGCGCTCTCGGCGACCGTCGATGACCCCGAGGAGATCGCCGGCTGGCTGGATGCGGCGCTCGTCGAGTCCGAGTGGCGACCGGTCGATCTTCGAACTGGCGTCTGTGTGGACGGCGACGTGGCGTTCGACGACGGAACGACGCTCCACGTCGACATCGAGTCGCGCGGTTCCCCATCGGAAGGAAGCGACAGGTGCCACGATGACGACCCCGACGAAACGGATCTGACGGTCGCGCTCGTCGCCGACGCGGTCGAGGACGGCGGACAATGTCTCGCGTTCGTCCGCTCGCGGGCGGAGGCGGCCGCGCTTGCCGATCGGCTCGCCGACGTCGGTCTCGCGGAAACCATGGGGATCGAGGGAGCAGCCGGGAGGGTTGCCGACGAGGTCGCCGACATCGACGGAACCGTGACCGGACGCCAGCTCGCCGCAGACCTGCGATCCGGGGTCGCGTTCCACCACGCCGGGCTCCGTGCGGACCACCGTGCTGCCGTCGAGACGGCGTTCAGGGAGCGCTCCGTCGCCTGTATCTGTGCCACGCCGACGCTCGCGGCAGGGATCAATCTCCCCACGAGACGGGTCGTCGTTCGCGACCAGAAGCGATACACCGGGTCGTCGATGGAGTGGCTACCGACGCTCGAGGTCCACCAGATGTGTGGCCGCGCGGGTCGCCCGGGTCTCGATCCACACGGGGAGGCAGTGCTCGTCGGTGCGGACGCGACCCGTGCAGAGCTGATCGAGCGCTACGTCGACGGCGACCCCGAGGCCGTCGAGTCGACGCTCACGGACCCGGCCTCGCTCCGGACGCACGTCCTCTCCGCGATCGCGACCGGCTTCGCCGGGACGGAAGTCGAAATACTCGACGTGTTCGAAGGGACGTTCTACGCGAGAGAAACCGGAGCCGGCGGTCTGGCGGACGACGTCGCGGTCGCGGTCGACGACCTCGTCGACGCCGGCATGATAGGCCGTGAAACCGGCGGGGTGGACGACTACCGACTCGTGGCAACGCCGGTCGGAGAGACGACATCCAGACAGTACGTTCGGCCCGAGACCGGCGAGCGGATCGTCGAGGGGCTCGAGACGGCGGTCGGGATGCCGGAGGCAACCACTCTCACCGTCTTCGAGATCATCTGTGATACGCCGGACATGCAGGACACGTATCTCGGGAACCGGGAACGCGCCGAGATGTATCGGTTCGCACGCGCCAACGCTGCCGAGCTGACGACTGCGATGGGTGAGACGGCGTCCTTCGAGGAGTGGTTGGAGTCGGTGAAGACTGCTCGGATACTCGACGAGTGGATCGGGGGCGCGACCGTCGAGGAACTGGTCGAGGAGTACCGGATCGGCCCCGGCGATCTGGATTCGCGAGTGGAGCGTGCCGAGTGGCTCCTGAGCGCTGCCGAGGCGCTCGCGGACACGCTCGACCTCTCGGTTCCGGCGGTTCCACGGGCGCGTGCCCGACTGTGAGTCTCCCACACACGGACCCGATCGCAACGGTCGCGCGACGGCCGGCCGTGAGCTCAGTCGGCCGGCTCGACGGCTCGATGATACGGTGTTCGGGCGATAGTCTCTCGCAGCTCCGCCAGGGAGTCTCGGCCGACGTCGCCCGCGGCGGACATGACCGCGAACACTTCCTGTCGCGATATCTTGACGCCGGTTTCGGTCAGCGCGTCCTCCGGACGGGAGCCGAGCTCGCGGAGCGTCCCGACGGCGAGCAGGTACGGGACGGTCCACGCCTCCATCGTGTTCCCGTGTGAGAGCGGCATCGTTTCGAGATACGCCTGTGCGTCGTCGAGGAAGGACCGGGCGTAGCGGGCGGTACGACCGACGACGCGAGCCGACGACTCGCGGTTCTCCGGATCGATCACGGCATCCTGATCGACGCCCTCGGCCTCCAGCCACTCCGCGGGGAGGTAGACGTTGTTCTCCTCGGTGTAGTCGTCGTAGACGTCCTTCGAGACGTTCACGAGCTGGAGAAGCAGTCCGAACTCCTCTGCGGTATCGTGGAGCCGCTGGGCTCGTTCATCGCCGACCTCGCCGCGCGTGAGGAGGTTCGTGATGAGCGTCCCGACGGTGCCAGCGGCGTAGTAGCAGTACTGTTCGAGCTCGTCACGGTCGTCGATCCGGAGGCCACCCTCCGCGGCGTGGCGGTCGACGAACATCGCCATGCCGTCGACCATTTCGATGACAGGCGGGACGATCGCAGCCTGTGCTTCCGGATCGAGCTCTTCGAACGTGGCGAGGACGGTCGATGCGTTCGCCACGACCTCCCAGTCGTCGTTACGGTCCTCCGGGGCGGGAAGCCACTCGTCGACCTCAGCGCGGAACCGATCGACGCCGACGGGTTCGTCCGGATCGATCGCGCACTTATACGTCTCGAGGACGGCAGTCTGTTCGTCCGGCGGGATGTGTCCCGCGTCCTCGACGGTATCGGCGACGCGACAGAGGAGATAGCCGAGACATATCTGTGAGGCCATCGGCTCTTCCAACACGTCGACGGTTAACGCGAAGGTTCGGGAGACCCCCTGCACCGCCTCGTGACACCATTGGAGGTCGGGCTCGGCGGTGTAGTGTTCTCGTCCGCTCATTCAGTTACCCGTTGTTACGGTACAACCCATAAAAAAGCCTCGCGGCATGCGCCCGTGTGAACGGCCTCCGGGTTTCGGTCGATACCGTCGGATGCCGAGCGCGGTGAATCGACCCGGAGTCGTGCGATCCAGGCGATGTTCCGGACCGCCGTGCGTGAAAACGGCTAAGTCCCCCGAACGAAACGATCGATCATGGATTTCACGCTCTCGCCGGAGCAGGCGCAGATCCGCGACACCGTCGCGGAGTTCGTCGACGAGGAGGTCGTCCCTCGAGCGGCAGCGATCGACGAAACCGACGAGTTTCCTGCCGATCTGATAGACGAGATGGCGGAGCTCGGACTGATGGGCATGCCGTTTCCCGTGGAGTACGGCGGTTCCGGGCTCGATTACCACAGCTACGCGATCGGTCTGTCGGAGATCTCCCGCGGTTCCGGAGGGCTCGGGACCGTCGTCGCCGCGCACACCTCGCTTGCCGGCAACATGGTGTACGCCTTCGGCGACGATGACCAGAAGGAACGGTTCCTCACGCCGCTTTCGACCGGCGAGGATATCGGGGCGTTCGCCCTCTCGGAGGCCGAGGCGGGATCTGACGTCCCCGCGATGTCGACGACCGCGGAGCGTGACGGAGACGGGTACGTCATCGACGGCGGGAAGCTGTGGATATCCAACGGCTCAGTCGCGGACACGGTCACGGTGTTCGCGAAGACCGACCCGGACGCGGGACGGAACGGGATCTCCTCGTTCGTCGTCCGTCCCGAGGTGGACGACGGCTTCATCGTGGAGGGAACGGAGGAGAAACTCGGTGACAAGGGGTGTCCGACCGCCGAGCTCCGGTTCGACGACCTGTGGATTCCCGAGGACCGACTGCTCGGAGAGCCGGGGGCGGGGTTCATACAAGCCCTGAAGACGCTGAACGGCGGCCGGATCACCATCGCGGCGCGCTCCGTCGGGATCGCACGGGCTGCCCTCGATGCCGCCGTGGAATACGCGACGGAACGCGAGCAGTTCGGCGGTCCGATCGCCGACTTTCAGGCCATCCAACACAAGCTCGCGGACATGGACACGAAGGTCCGGGCCGCCGAGCTGTTGATGCACGAGGCCGCCGACCTGAAGATGCGCGACGAACGGTTCATCAAGGAGGCCGCACAGGCGAAGCTGTACGCCTCGGAGATCTCCCGTGAAGTCGCTAACGAGGGTATCCAGATCCACGGCGGCTACGGGTACACGAAGGACTTCCCGGCCGAGCGGTTCTACCGCGACGCCAAGCTCAACGAGATCTACGAGGGGACGAGCGAGGTGTTACGGAACACGATAGCCCAGCAGCTGCTCGCGGAATAGTCCCGGCTCGGAACCCCCACACGATCACGGGTCGGCTCGCCCGTGGGAACGGCAGTCGGCTCCGTCTACCGATCGTCGTCTTCCCGGCTCCTCGAGGTGGATCCGGTTCGATCGGTTGCGTCGTTTCCGGCTGATTCGCCGTCACCCGTCCCGCTGACCACGTCGTCGCCGTCGTGGTCGTCGCCGCTACCGTCGTCACCTTCCGAACGATGTGCAACGTCGGCGTCGGAGGGGTACCGGTCGACCGCGTACGCACCGGTATCGACCCGCTCGGCCGGCTCGGAGTAGTCCCGAGTCGTCGTCGAGAAGTCCGGACGAACGACCCCGTCGTCCGGCACGTCGATCTCGTCGTCCGTGTCGGCTCCCGCGTCCGTGTCGGCTCCCGCGTCCGTGTCGGCTCCCGCGTCGGCTCCCGTCCCGGTATCCGCGCGTTCGCCGTCCTCGGTCGACGGGTCGTTCGCCTGCTGGTCCGTGACGTCTCCCTCGAACCACTCGAACGCGGTTCGGCGGGCCCGACGCTCGGCGAGTGCGTCCTGCAGTCGCGTCCTGAGCTCGTCTCGGAGCTCGATCGCCTCGTCAACGTCGAAATCGACGGCGGCAGCGTCGCTACCGACGATCGACCCCGTTCCGGCGGTGTCGGCGACGATCGTGGCGACGTTCCAGCGCCGCTGGAATATCGTCCGGCTGTCGATAACGTTCTGGATCCGGTAGTACGGCACCGCCTTCACCTCTCGGCTCCAGAATCCGTTTCGGGTCAACAAGTGATCCTCGCCCAACCAGTAGCCGCGGTGTTTCCACTTCAGATGTGCGGCCGCGGGGACCACGAGAAGCAGCGCCAGCACGCCGAACCACGGGACGTCGAGGGCTACGTACCAGTCGACGACGAACGCGATCGCCGTCAACACGCCAACGACCATGGCGTACCGGAAGACGTACCGCCATCGGATCCGCTTCGGCGGCCGGCTGAAGGACGGCTCGCCGAACGGTTCGACCTCACGGGCCAGCTCGTACACCCGGTCCGTCGACGCGATGGGTACCGCCGCCTGACTGCCGTAGTCGCCTCCTTGCCCCGGCGCGTAGCCCGCCGTCTCGATCGAGAGGCTGGCGTATTCGAGGGCGCGTTTCGCCGGGTTGTCGGAGATCGTTAGGGTCTGGACCTTTTCGGTCGGTATCGAGCCGCTGTAGCGCCGAAACAGCCCGCGTTCGTATCGGAGCTCGTCTCCCGCTCGTGAGAGCCGGAAGCCGTAGTAGTTCGAGAACGCCAGCCCAGCACCGATCACCCAGGAAGCGAGGAAGAGCACGCCCACGGCGACGATGGCGAACGCCGTGAGCATCGCAGCGGAGGCGTCGGGGAGGAACCCGGACAACACCGGGAACGACCCCGACCCGAGAAACGCCAGCAGACCGATGAGCCGTCCGTCGAACGAGAGCGCGCCGACGAGCGCGAGCTCGCGTGGAGAGATCGCGAACAGGTCCTCCTCCGTCGGTCCGACCGGATCTCCGTTCTCGTCGGTCCCGTCGACCGACGACGCCGTTTTCCGCCGCTGGACCTCCCGCTGGAGCCGTGTCGCCTCCGCCGGAGTGACGAAGCGGATCGATCCCTCGGTGCTGGAGCCGCCGGCAGTCTCGAGATCGACGGCGGCGACCCCGATGGATCGTTGGATCACGCTGCGACTCACGTCGACGTTCTGGATCCGGCGGTAGGGGATCTCACGCTCCCGCCGGGAGATGACCCCTGAGGAGATGTCCAACGTGTCCTCGGTGAGCTCGTACTCGAACCGCCTGTAGTACGCGACCTCGTAGCCGAGGGAGACGAGGACGAGCGCGACCGCGGCCCCGCCACCGAGCAGGAGACCCCAGTCGTTGGCGGACGCCAAAAAGAACAACAGGATCACGACCCCGAGCACCCGCTGGAACGCACGATACGGGATCGACTGCGGCGCGAGCTTCACACCGCGTCCTCCCCGTCGGCACGGATCGCCAGTCGTTTGAGCTCCTCGCGGAGGTCGCTCGCGCCGTCCGGCGTCAACCCGGGGATCCGGACGTCGGCACCGCGCGAGCCGGCAGTGTACACGACACAGGAGGCGAGCCCCACTCCACGTTCGACGGGACCGCGGCGGGAATCCACGTGTTGTATACGGACGAGCGGAACCGTGGTTCGGACCTGCGTGATCACGCCGCGGTCGAGATACAGGGCGTCCTCACGGATCTCGTAGCTCCATCGGCGATAGCGGAGGATCGCGTGTGTGATCCCCAGCAAAAGAAACGCCACCCCGGCGGCGACTGGGGCCCACTCGGGGACGTAGCCGAGGTAGAACGCGCCGGCGACGGGAGCGGTCAGAAACGCCGCGACGAGCACCGAACGAAGGATCCAGACGATCCGCACGCGGGGATGTAGCCGTTGTGTCGTCATCGACGATCCTCCATCGCGTGTCGGGGTCTCATACTCCGGCGTTATCGGTGGTCGCTTATAAGTTCCGGCGGAATCGGTACATCACCGATCCGGTCGGGAGTGTGGGAGGCGATCGCATCCGCAATATTTGTCGAAACCGATATCATGGTGTCCCGTAGAGTGACGGACGATGCCCGACGACCCGTTCGAGAACATGCTCGCACAGATGGATCGTGCCGCGGAGTACGCAGACGTCGATCGAGGGGTGTTCGAGCGGCTCAAACATCCGGAGCGGACGCTCAAGGTAACGCTCCCGGTCGAGCTCGAGTCGGGCGGCGTAGAGGTTTTTAAAGGATACCGCTGCCAGTACGACGGCGCTCGGGGGCCGTTTAAAGGCGGCGTCAGATACCACCCGACCGTCAGCCAGCGGGAGGTCGAGGCGCTCGCCGGCTGGATGACGTGGAAGGCGGCACTCGTCGATCTCCCGTACGGCGGTGCAAAGGGCGGCGTGATCTGCGAGCCGAAGGAGCTCACGGATGCCGATCTCGAACGGCTCACCCGACGGTACACCGAAGGGATCCGGCGGATGATCGGCCCCGAGATCGACGTCCCAGCGCCGGACATGAACACGAATCCGCAGACGATGGCGTGGATGATGGACACCTACTCGATGTACGAGGGGTACTCGGTGCCACAGGTCGTTACCGGAAAGCCGCTCGAGATCGGCGGCACGCCGGGGCGCGTCGAGGCGACCGGTCGGGGTGTCGCGATCGTTACCGAACGGCTCTTCGAGTATCTCGAGCGTGACCTCTCCGGGGCGACCGTCGCGATCCAAGGGTTCGGCAACGTGGGATCGAACGCGGCTCGACTGCTCGACGAGAAGGGTGCGACGGTCGTCGCCACCTCCGACGTCACCGGGGCGGCCCACGATCCCGAGGGGCTCGACGTCGCCGCACTGGCCGCACACGTCGCCAACGGCGGGCTCATCGAGGAGTACACCGGCGGCGGCCGACAGCCGAGCGATCCTGACGACGACCCGGACCACGTCACCAACGAGACGCTGCTTAGCCTCGACGTCGACGTGCTCATCCCCGCAGCAGTCGAGGGAGTCATCACCGCCGAGAACGTCGACGACCTCCGCGCTGGCGCGGTCGTGGAGGCGGCAAACGGGCCGACGACCGTCGCCGCGGACGAGGTTCTCTCCGGACGTGACATTCCCGTCGTCCCCGATATCCTCGCGAACGCCGGCGGCGTCATCGTCTCCTATCTCGAGTGGGTGCAGAACGCTCAGGAGTTCTCCTGGCCGCTCGAAACGGTCAACGCCGAGCTCGAACGACGCATCGGGTCGGCGTTCGACGAGACGATCTCTCGCTACGATACCGGGGACACGCCGGATCTCCGCACGGCCGCGTACACCCTCGCGCTCGAACGAACCGCGGGTGCCCACGAGTACCGCGGCCTGTTCCCCTGAACGGATCGCTCACTCGACCAGGCCGCCCCCCACCGCCTCGGACGCGGACCCGTCGAGGAACGGACCGATGAAACCGATGACAGCACGAAGGAGCGAGCGATCACCCATATACGGAACACGGTGTTGCTAGCGGTCAGTTATATATGGAACGTGGTGGTGCCGGAGGTGGGACGTGCCGGGGCGTGACCCGTGGCGACGTACCGCCTCTCGCTTTCCGGCTCACGTGGCCTTTTGAATGACCGGCCGAAACCATCCGCGTATGTCAACGCTTGACCTCGGACTCGGACTCGGGACGTCCGGGCTCGACGATCCGGACGTGTGTACCGAAACCGTCGTAACCGCGCTCGAGGCGGGCTATCGCCACGTCGACACCGCACAGATGTACGACAACGAGACCGCCGTCGGGGCAGGGATCGCAGCCGCGGACGTCGATCGCGATGACGTGGTCGTCGCCACGAAGATCCATCCGGAGAACCTCGCGCCCGAGGACGTCCGGGAGACCGCTCACGAGAGCCTCGACCGGCTCGGCCTCGAGCGCGTCGACCTCTTATACGTCCACTGGCCGATCCGGACGTACGACGCGGCGACGACGCTGCCAGTCTTCGACGAACTCCGTGACGCAGGGGTCACGGATCACGTCGGGATCTCCAACTTCACTCCCGAGTTGGTGCGGGAGGCCCGCGAGATACTCGACTCGCCGATCGCGGCCCACCAGGTCGAATGTCACCCGCGATTCAA
>LFFM01000286.1_pt1 | contig 34030 bp, 22 predicted proteins | sample 643131 | NCBI WGS metagenome assembly LFFM01 (sample SAMN03777445, study PRJNA286221) | soda lake metagenome | biome: soda lake; feature: Kulunda steppe; material: water; isolation source: sample Tc-Br brine of Tanatar trona crystallizer | place: Russia: Kulunda steppe | collected 2011-07
CTGGCCCGAGTTCCGACATGTCTGCGTTCGCCGAGTAGCGAATCTCACCCCACTTCTCGCCCGGACGGAGCACCTCGACAGCCCGGGTGTTGAGACGGTCGGCAATCAACGCACGCTGACTCTCGACCGCGTCGGCGAGTTCCTCGCTGCCCGCGTCGACGATGACGTTCTGGACGGGCCAGCGGAGCTTGCGCTCGGCCTGCTGGCGGGCGTTCGAACCGGCCTCCTCGACGGCCCGGACAACCGCAATCTCGTCTTCGAGCGTCGGGTTCTGGAAACGCTCGTCGGCCGTCGGCCAGTCGGCCATATGAACCGTGAGGTGACTGCGGTCGCCGGTGAGCGCACCGTAGAGTTCGTCCGAGACGAGCGGGGCGAACGGCGCGATGAGCGTGACCGTCTCCTCGAGAACCCGATAGAGTGTGGCGTACGCCGCACGTTTCGATGGCGAGTCCGCCTCGTCCCACATCCGCTCGCGGACCACCTGGACGTAGAATCGAGAGACATCTTCGACGACAAATTCGAGGAGCGCATCGAGCGCACGCTCGTTCTCGAAGGCGTCCATGTGCGCCGTCACCGCCTCGACCGTGGTGGCCAGCCGCGAGAGCACCCACTCGTCGACGAGTTCGAGGTCGTCCTCGACAGCATCGACCGTCGTCGTCTCGGGGTCGAAGCCGTCGGCTTCCATGTACGGCAGCGGGAAGCGGACGATGTTCCAGAGGATGTTGAGCTGGCGCTGCATCTTCTGGGTGCTCTCCCAGGAGAACTGCATGTCCTCGCCGCGGGGGTTCACCGAGAGCAAGAACAGACGCAGCGGGTCTGTGCCGTGTTTGTCGATGACGTCGTGTGGATCGATGCGGATGTCCTTCGACTTCGACATGGCGCGACCGTCGGGCATCAGCGCGTGACCGTGCATCAACAGCGTCCTGTAGGGAACCTGGTTGACCGTCGCGGTACCCATCCCGAGCTGTGACCAGAACCATCCGCGCGTCTGGTCGTGGGCCTCGATGATGAGGTCCGCCGGCCAGAGTTCGTCGTGAGCGACACTCTCGCCCGGATAGCCGAGCGTTCCCCACGATGCGGCTGCGGAGTCGAACCAGACGTCGAACACGTCGGGGACGCGCTCGTAGACGACGCCGTCTTCGGTGATGGTGAGGTCGTCGACGGTCCCTTTGTGGAGGTCGACTGCTTCCGGGTCGACGTCCTGGTCGACGCGCTCGGCGAGTTCCTCCCGGGTACCGACGACGATTGCCTCGTCCATGTCGCCGTCCCACTCGATTGGCTCGCCGTCTGTGGTCTCACTGGGAAGCCAGATGGGGATGGGTATGCCCCAGTAGCGCTGGCGGGAGACGTTCCAGTCGGGTGCCTCCTCGACGAAGTCACGGAAGCGGTTATCGCGCGCCCACTGGGGGTACCACTCGCTGTCCTCGATGTTCGCCAGCAGGTCGTCTTTGACGTCGGTGATGGTGATGAACCACTGGTCGGTGACAATCTGGACGATGCCCGTATCACACCGCCAGCAGTGGCCGTAGCTGTGGTGGGTCTCACCCGAGTGCAACATCAACCCTTTCGACGTGAGGTCGACGATGATGTCGTCGTTGGCGTCTTTGACGTACTGACCGGCGTACTCGCCCGCCCGTTCGTCGTAGACGCCGTCGCCGCCGACAGGGCAGAAAATCTCGAGTCCGAGTTCGCGCCCACGCTCGAAGTCCTCCTCACCGTGACCCGGTGCGGAGTGGACGAGACCGGTGCGGTCGGCCTCGACGTACTCCGCGGTGTACACCTGACAGGCACCCTCGAAATCCGGCGCACCGGGAACCTCGTCGCGAAGGGGGTGGTGATACTCCCAGCCGACCATCTCCTCGCCAGCAATCTCGTCGATCACTTCGTAGTCGTCGTAGCCACCTCTCTCGACGACCTCCTCGACGCAGGCTTCGGCAACCCAGAGCACCTCCTCGGTGGAGGTTGTTCCAGACTCACGTGTGACGCGGACAGCCTGGTAGGTCAACTCGCCGTCGACAGCGACGAACGTGTTGGCGGGAACCGTCCACGGCGTCGTCGTCCAGATGACCAGGTACTCGTCGGGGCTTGCATCGTCGTCGCTCGCACTCTCGCCGCTCGTACCGTCGCCGCTCGCTTCCGAGACGCTTCGAGCCTCGCTGAGTTCGAACTTGACGTAGATTGAAGGGTCGTGGACGTCCTCGTACTCGACTTCGTTCTTGGCGATAGCCGTCTCACAGCGAGGACACTGGGTAATCGAGCGCAGGCCCTGCTCGACGAGACCGCGGTCGTTCGCCTTCGAAAAGCCCCACCACGCCGCCTCCATGTACTCCGGCGCGACCGTCCGGTAGGGGTCGTCCCAGTCCATCCAGACGCCGAGCGATTTGAAGTCCTCGGTCAACTGTTCGAGGCTCCCCTCGGCGAAGTTCCGACAGTCCTCGACGAAGCTGTCGACGCCGTAGTCCTCGATGTCCTTCTTGTTCTCGAAGCCGAGTTCCTCCTCGACTTTCGTCTCGATGGGAAGTCCGTGCATGTCGTAGCCCGGCCGGTCGTAGACGTCGTGACCGCACATCCGTTTGTACCGGATGTAACAGTCCTTCAGGCTCTTGTTCAGGGCGTGACCCATGTGGGCCGACCCCGACGTGTACGGCGGTCCGTCGAGGAAGTAGTACGGTTCGTCGTCGGCCCGGTGTGTCACGGTCTGTTCGTAGGCGTCGACCGCCTCCCAGCGCTCGAAGACCCGCGTCTCGACCGCGCCCGGGTCGTACTGGTCGGAGACCTCGCCGAAACGTCGGTTCTCCGGTGTGTCGTCGCTCATATCTACCTCATCTGTCGCAGGGGCTAAATGAGAATCGATTGAAAGTCAGAACCGTTCGAAGACGACAGCCACGCCCTGTCCGAACCCGACGCACATCGTCGCCAGCCCGTACCGTCCGTCGCGGCGGTCGAGTTCGTGTAACAGCGTGGTCGCGATGCGCGCACCCGAACAGCCGAGCGGGTGACCGAGCGCGATTGCGCCGCCGTTGACGTTCAGTTTCTCGTCGGGAACGCCGAGTTCACGCTGGCAGTACAGGCTCTGGGAGGCGAACGCCTCGTTCAACTCCACGAGGTCGAGATCATCGACCCCGAGACCCGCCGTTTCGAGTGCAGACCGCGTCGCGGGAACCGGGCCGATACCCATGACTCGTGGATCGACACCAGCGACACCGCGAGCACGGACGTGGGCGAGAACCGAGAGGTCGTGTTCGCGGGCGTACGCTTCGCTGGTCACGAGCAGTCCAGCCGCGCCGTCTGTCAGCGGCGAGGCGTTGCCCGGCGTGACCGTCGCGGCCTCGTCGTCGGCGAACACCGTCGGGAGACCGGCGAGAGCGTCCATAGACGTGTCCTCTCGCGGACCCTCGTCTCCCTCGACGACGCTTCCATCAGTCTCGACAGGAGTTATCTCGTCGTCGAACCTGCCCGTCTCGCGGGCGTCGATTGCCCGTTCGTGAGAGCGGAGCGCGAAGCGGTCCTGTGCCTTACGGCCGATGTCGTGCTCGCGGGCGACGCGTTCGGCGGTTGCCCCCATCGGAAGCTTCTCACCACCGTAGCGCTCCTCGATGGCGGGATGAACCCAGTCCGAGAACGGAACCCTGCTCATGTGTTCGACGCCCGCCACGGGGTAGACGTCGCCGTCGCCAGCCTCGACTGCGCGGGCGGCGTCGACGAGCGCCGACAGGGAGGAACCACACAGTCGCGTGAGCGTCGCACCCGGAACCGATTCGGGAAATCCGCCTGCCAGCAGCGACTGGCGGGCGAGGTTGCGTCCCTGTTCGTTCTCCTGGTTGGCACAGCCGAGACGGACGTCGTCCCACTCCACTGCGGGGACCCCGGTGCGCGTTTCGAGCGCCGAGAGCACCGTGACGACGAGGTCTTCGGGGTACGTGTCGGCGAGACTGCCGCCTTTCTTTGTCTGTGGCGTCCGAACCGCGTCGACGATGACTGCGTCTGTCATTGTGCCACATCTCGCGGGCGCAGTGGGAGTACCTTTCGCCTCATCGTGTCCGGTGGAATCGACACCGAATTGATATAGCATTGTGTGGTTTATTTCTGGGTAAGACTTCGTCGAGTGTGGCCTGTCCGGCTGGACTGGGGGATCCGCACCTCGGCGAATCCTCGACGACGCAAGCACTGAGCGCGTGGCATCTTCGCCAGCGCAGCGAGTGAACCAGCAAATCGCTCGCCCAGGCGAGATCGAAGGTCTCGCAGGTCTGGAGACGATTCACAGCTTGCCCGCAGACACCGTGGAGGGTGAAACACGAGTGTGCCGTCCCGAGGCTCTCGACTCGGGGCTTCCTGTCTCACGTCCCACAACGGTTTCATCCGACACGACGATGGAGAGAGACCACACACGACCCCGTGATTGTCCGAACGTCACTCCGCTCGGTGTCCCTGTGAAGTTATACAGCACATAATGCTATATAGAAACACGAGCAGTCTGCTCGTTCTGTCCTTCCACAGACCCTGGTGGAATAACAGCTGCATCCGCAGAGCGATGCGAGCACTACAGCACCAGTACCGTTAAAACTAAAAACTCAATTTTTGATGTGTTCAAGAGTCAAATCACTCGAGACACCCACATAAATAGTAGATATAATATGAATTTTATATTTTTATTGTAGTCTATTCTTTGTAGGCTATATTAAATCAAAAATTCTGTCTTTTTGAAGTATAGTACTACTCTGGAAACGACCGCGCTCGTGGACCTGAATTTTTGACTGATAAGCCATTGAGTCGGCCGATTTTACGCATCCCTGTCGCCGAATTCGAGTGGTGAACCACGGCACTACACTCGACAGCAACATCTGGTCGAATTCCCCGATTGTGGCTACTACAGTTTGTGTATTTATTTTTAATAGATTTCGCAATCAACCGTGCTATCTTACAGAGAGAGGGTCGAAGAACGCGTGGTTCACTCGACGTAGTTCAGATGCTCTGAGTATAAGGCTGTCAGAGTGGTAGCGACACCATAACGCTGTTAATACTGTTATCCCTGAAGTGGAATCTCACCAGTTCTCGGACCGAACACAGCGTCATCTCGGTTGGAGAACGGCTGTTCGCGAGAGCCGAACGCACTTTCGTAACGGTCAACGAGGGTGGGGATACGTCGCTTTGATACCGATGATCCGGGCAGACTGCCTGACGATCTCGGGAACGTCCTCTCTGAACCAGGTATCGTTCATCCGCGTTTTGGGACCGGAGACGCTGATGCTCCCGAGCAGTTCTCCATCGTCGGAGATGACAGGTGCGCCGACTGCACGCATCCCGACCGTCCGTTCCTCGTCGTTGAGCGCGTATCCCTGTTCGGCAACGTCCGCCAGTTCCTGTCTGAGGCGGTCCATGTCGTCGACCGTCTGGGGCGTCAGCTGCTGCAGTCGTATCTGGTCCAGAACTGCTTCGCGCTGGTCGTCCGGCAGGTGTGCGAGATACGATTTTCCGACAGCGGTCGCGTGCAAGTTGACCACTGTACCGATGTGTGAGTCCGTCTTGACACCCTGGTCGGCCAGTGTCTGGTAGATGTAGACGCCCTTCCCGTGTTCTTCGACCATTACCTGTGCCCGTTCACCCACCTCCTCTACGAGGCTGTCCGTTTCGGGCTTGGCGACGTGGTAGAGTTTGTGGCGCTGGCGAGCCTGGTCACCGAACGAGAGAAACTGAAGCCCAATCCGATACTCCTCCTCGTCCTGGATTACGTAGCCGAGTTGTGTGAGTGTCTGTAAGTGGTTGTACACAGTGCTTTTCGACAGGCCGAGAGTCTCGGCCAGTTCGGATATCCCTGCCCCGTCGTCCTCGGAGAGCTGTTCGAGTATGGCGAACGACCGTTCTGTCGCACCGATTGAAACTTGCTCTGGTGTGTTCTCTCTTACCATACAGGCGGATAAAACGGTCCTGCTATAAATACATTTCGCCACTCGTTCTTCTCTGCCGAACAGAGAGTAGTGAACGGACGGCCCGACCCGGCGGTGTCATCTGTCGTCGAATTCGTCCGACTCGGCGGTATCATCTATCGTCGAATTTGCCCGACCCGGAGCGTCGGGAGTAGAGCGACCACCCACAGAACTATAGGGGTGCTCACTCTACAGGTGTAGCAGTATGACGAATCACGTCTGGGAAGACCTGTTATCCGAACAGGACAGAGAGGTGATCTCCGCAGCAGGGTACGACAGCGAAGGCGCGTCGTCCTGGGACTCCCGGGGCATGGGAACGAACCCGCTCGTTCTCGTGATAGATATGCAACGCCTCGTTGTCGGCGCGGACGTCCCGATTATCGAGGCCATCGAAGCGCATCGCACTGCGATGGGTGAGATTGCGTGGGACGCTATCGACCACATCGAACCGTTCCTCTCGTTCGCCCGCGAGCACGGACTGCAGGTCGCGTACACCCGTGTCATCCCGTCAGGATACGACGACTCGACTCACGAAGACCTCGATATCGTCGAGCCAATCGCCCCACAGGAGGGCGAACTGGTCATCGACAAGTCGTACGCCTCCGCATTTTACGGTACAGACCTGCTCTCCCGACTGATTCGTGGCGGATACGACTCCGTTATCATCGTCGGGAACTCCACCAGCGGTTGCGTCCGCGCCACCGCAATCGACGCACAACAGCACGGGTTCGACGTTATCCTCCCCCAGGAGTGCGTCTTCGACCGCATCCAGGCCTCACACAGGGTGGCCCTGCTCGACCTCTGGATGAAGTACGCCGAGGTTCTCGAACGGGGGGAGGTCGAGCAGTACATTACCGAGATAACCGAACCGAGCGAGCAAGCATGACTCACGACATCGTCATCAAGAACGGGACCATCGTCACTCCCGAGTACGGTCAGTTAGCTGCCGACGTCGCTGTCGACGGCGAAACAATCACGGCGGTCACACGTAGTGGAACTGTCTCGGGCGAACAGGAGATAGATGCCTCCGGAAAGTACGTGCTTCCCGGAGCAATCGACCCACACACCCACCACGGCATCTACCGTGGACTGGAGGCTGACGCCGAGACAGAGTCGCGAACCGACCTCGTCGGTGGTGTCACGACCATCGGGAACTACTTCCGTCGTGCTGGTTCGTACGAAGAGATCATGGACGAGTACTTCGCGGAGGCGGAGCCGAACTACTACCACGACTACTTCTTCTCTCTCGGGTTGCTCTCCTACGAGCACGTCGAGGAGATTCCGTACATCGTCGAGGAACTGGGAATCACGTCCTTCAAGTGGTACATGAACTACAAGTACGTCGCACCGGAGAAGTTCGGCGTCGACTGCGAGATGCGCGACGACTGGGCCGACGCGCTCATCCAGATGCTCGCAGCGCAGGACGTTCCCACAACGCTGGGGTATCACTCCGAGAACGTGGAGATAACGAACGCCCTCGGTGACAGCCCGTATCTCGAAACTGACGCCGACGACGAACAGGAGCACCGCGGATACGACACGCTGGTCGAGCAGTTCCCCGATTACGCGGAGACACAGAGCATGACCGCGGGTGCGTCACTCGCCCGTCAGCACGGTTACGACGACAGTTTCTACGCCGTCCACATCTCCTCGGGACGGACTGCCGACGAACTCGCAGTGCTTCAGGAGGCCGGGTGGGGTCTCACCGGCGAGACCTGTACTCACTACCTGACGTTGACGGCCGACGAGTGTGACGAGCGTCACAACGTGAACCCACCAGTGCGCTCGAAAGCGGACCAGGAGACGCTCTGGAAACGCGTTGCCGATGGCACCATCTCGTGTATCGGCACCGACCACTGTGCCAATCTCGAAGCGGACAAGATTGGTGAAGACGTCCCCGACAGCCTTCCGGGGTTCCCGTCGAGTGCCACGATGCTCCCGCTCATTCTCTCGGAGGGTGTCAACCGTGGCCGCATCTCGCTGGAGCGAGCCGTCGAGATTACGTCGACGAACACTGCAAAGGCGTTCAACATCTATCCACAGAAGGGTTCACTGAGAGTGGGAACCGACGCGGATTTGACGGTAATCGACCTCGAAGAGACGAAAACGGTCACGCCGGAACTACTAAGAAGCGGCGCGGATTACTCTCCCTATCAAGGTCGACAGGTGACCGGTTGGCCGACCCACACCGTCGTGCGCGGAACGCTGGCCTACGAGCACGGCGAAATCACCGGCGAACCGGGAGACGGAACGCACATCGACCGACCCATCGGACTGCAGACAAACGAACGAAACTAGCCCACGAGAGACCATACTATGAAACGAACACGGTCAACTGACACATGAGAGGGACCGAACAGAGAGCCAACACGGAGGAACTGAAGAGAGCCAACACGGAGAAACTGAAGGGAGCAACCAGGCAGAGACTCCGACAGAGACAGACGAGTACAGAACGGTCGTCTGTCGAACGTTCGACACCGGACAGCCCGGCAACAGGGGCTGATGTCGAGGTGAGACAGAACCATCGGAGAGACGTATGAGTTCGGAGCGAAACGGACCGCTCGGGAGCCTCACAGTCATCGAAACAGGTTCGATGATTTCCGCCGGAACCGTCGGCCGGTTTCTGGCAGATTTTGGGGCGGAGGTCATCAAGATTGAACACCCCAAAACCGGTGACCACCTCCGTCAGTTCGGCCCACAGAAAGAGGGAACTGGTCTCTGGTGGAAGTACCTCGGTCGCAACAAGAAATCGATAACACTCGACATCTCGGTCGAGGAAGGGCAGGTCATCTTCGAGGACCTCGTCGAGGAGGCGGACGTGCTCGTCGAGAACTTTCGCCCGGGGACGCTCGAACGGTGGAACCTCGGCTGGGACCGCCTCTCCGAGGTGAATCCCGGTCTCGTGATGCTCCGTCTCTCTGGCTTCGGCCAGACCGGCCCATACAGTGACCGACCGGGGTTCGGAACGCTGGCAGAGGCGATGTCGGGGTTCGCCACTCTCAACGGCTTTCCCGACCGTCCACCGCTCCTCCCACCGACCGGGCTTGCCGACAGTATCGCAGCGCTGTATGCGACGTTCGCAATCATGTATGCGCTGTATCACCGCGACACACAGAATGGCAGCGGCCAGTACATCGACACGAGCCTCACCGAGCCAATTTTCACGCTGCTGGGTCCACAGCCGCTCCGGTACCAGCAACTCGACGAAATCGAAACGCGCTCGGGTAACCGATCGACGTCCTCGGCACCACGCAACGTCTACGAGACGGCTGATGGGGGTGCAGTCGCCATCTCCGCGAGTGCACAGCCCATCGCGATGCGTGTGTTCGATGCCATCGGACGACCAGCGTTGAAAGACGACCCGCGTTTCGAGACCAACGAGAAGCGTCTGGAGAACGTCGAGGAACTCGATGCGATCATCCAGAACTGGATGGCAGAGCGACCACGTGCGGAGGTACTCGAACGGTTCGAGGAACACGACGCCACCGTTGCACCGGTGTACGACGTCGAGGACATCATCGAGGACGAACACTACCAGGCGCGGGAGACGCTGGTCGAGATCGAGGACCCGACTCTCGGGACCAGCCTCGTCCAGAACGTCTTCCCGCGGTTTTCGGCCACTCCGGGCGAAGTCGAGCATCTCGGCCCGGAGCTGGGTGAACACAACGACGCGGTCTTCCTCGACCGACTCTCCTACGACGAGGACATCCTCGATGACCTCGACACACGGGGGGTGATATAGATGCTCACGCTCCCCAGCGAGGTGACCGTCGTGGAGATGCTCCCCCGCGACGGGCTGCAACGACTTGACCGGTTCGTCCCGACCGAAGAGAAGATCGCGATTATCGACCAGCTATCGACGACGGGTGTCGACGAAATCGAGATAACGTCGTTCACGCACCCGAACGCAGTTCCGACGCTCCGGGACGGCGACGAGGTGGCGACGGGTATCGAACGCCACGAGGGCGTGACGTATCGAGCGCTCGTGCCGAACGCTGTCGGGATGAGACGTGCGCTCGATGCTGATGTCGACAAGGTCAACGCGCTGGTGACTGTCAGCGAGACCTACAGCGAGCACAACCAGAACATGACCGTCGAGGAGACTCTCAGCGAGGTCGGCTCTATCGTCGAGCTAGCGGGTGGAACGGACGTCTCCGTCGAAGCGGGTATCGGAACGAGTTTTTACTGCCCGTACGAGGGGAAGATTCCGAAAGAGAAGACGCTCGCAGTGGTCGACCGCGTCGTCGAGGCAGGCGTCGACGAGGTCACGCTGGCGACGACGATGGGGCTGGCAAACCCCGTCGAAATTGACGAGATGTTCACGACTGTGTTCGAGCGTCATTCCGGGATAGACGTCGGCCTGCATCTCCACGACACGAACGGGCTGAGTCTCGCCAACACGCTGACAGCGATGCAGGCTGGCGTCGACCGGTTCGATACGTCACACTGTGGACTCGGTGGCGGGACGGTGCTCCCCGAGGGGCTAGCAGGAGTCGGAAACACACCGACCGAAGACCTCGTCCAGATGCTCACCGGAATCGGCGTCGGGACGAGAGCCGATTTCGAACGCGTCGAAGCCGTCGCTCACGACGTTGCCGGGCGACTCGGAGTCGGTGCAACGAGTCACGTGCTGATGGGCGGGACAGTCGACCGAGTGCTCGAAACGGTTGCGGAGGCAAATCCATGACAGGCAAGACGATATCCGAAAAAGTTCTCTCACAGAAGTCGGGACAGGACGTCCGCGCCGGAGAGTACGTCGAAGCGGCCGTCGACGTGCTGATGACACACGACGTGACCGGACCGTTGACGTTCGAAGTGTTCGAGGAAATAACCGATGACGACGGCCAGCTCGCCAATCCGGAGAACACCGTCCTCACAATCGACCACCACGCACCCGCCGACGGCGTCAAGGCTGCCAACAACCACAACACCCTCCGTGAGTTTGCCGAGAGATACGGGGCACAGCTGTACGAAGTCGGCGACGGAATCTGTCATCAGGTGCTCGTCGAGGAGGGGTTCGCCGAACCCGGAAACCTGGTCATCGGAGCGGACTCACACTCGACGACTTTCGGTGGCGTCGGCGCGTTCGGGACCGGAATCGGTTCGACCGCGCTCGGAACCGCCCTCGCGACCGGCGAGTTGTGGTTCAGAGTGCCCGAGACGCTCCGTTTCGAGGTCGAGGGCGAACTGCCAGACGGCGTCTACGCCAAAGACCTCATCCTGACGTTCATCGGCGATGTCGGCTTCGCTGGCTGTACGTACAGAACGGCCGAGTACGGCGGGTCCGCAATCGAGTCGCTGCCTGTCCACCAGCGTCTCGTACTCTCGAACATGGCAATCGAGATGGGTGGGAAAGCCGGTATCGTCGAACCTGACGAGACGGTCGTGGATTTCCTCGAAGCCCAGACGGGTCGGCGGGTCGACGTCCCTGACTGGACGAGTGCGGACGACGACGCCGACTACGAGCAAATCTACACGTATCAGGCGTCGACTCTCGCCCCGCAGGTGTCGCTGCCCTCGAACCCCGAGAACGCCGTGCCGGTGACCGACGTGACTGGCACCCACGTCGACCAGCTGTTCGTCGGAACCTGCACCAACGGCCGGTACGAGGACATCCGAATCGTCGCCGACATCATCGAGGGAGAGCGACTCGCACCGAACGTCCGGCTGGTCGTCGTTCCGGCCTCTCGGCGGGTGTACAGACAGTTGCTCGATACCGGGATTATGGAGACGTTCGTCGACGCGGGTGCCATCGTCCAGAGCGCTGGCTGTGGCCCGTGCTTCGGGACTCACCAGGGAGTGCTCGGTGACGGCGACGTCTGTCTGGCAACGGCGAACCGGAACTTCCCCGGTCGTGAAGGCTCTGTGGAGAGCGAGGTGTATCTCGCGAGCCCGGCAACAGTCGGCGTCTCGGCGCTGTACGGCGAGATAACGGACCCCCGGACCGTCGACCTGCAGCGCCACGACGACTACGTGCTCACGGAGGCCCAGCGATGACGGCGTTCGAGACGGCTGAACCGGGACGAGCGTGGTGTTTCGGCGACGACATCGACACCGACCAGATAATCCCCTCGCGCTTTCTGGTCTCGACCACTCTGGCGGAACTCGGCGAGCACGCGTTCAACGACCTCTGTCCGGAGTTCACGGCGGGTGTGACCGACGGCGATGTCGTCGTCGCGGGTGCGAACTTCGGCAGCGGGTCCTCCCGGGAACACGCCCCCCTCTGCTTGCGGGAGACGGGTATCGACGCCGTCATCGCGGAGTCGTTCGCCCGCATCTTCTTCCGGAACGCCATCAACATCGGTCTCCCGGTTCTCATCTGTCCGGACGCGGGAGAACTCTCCGACGGCGACGAAATCAGCGTCCGACTCGACGACGACGTCGTCGTCAACCACACGACCGGCGAGCGCTACGGGACGGAGCCGCTTCCGCCGTTTCTCCAGAACATCGTCGAGTCTGGCGGTCTCAAACCGTACACGAAGGCGAAACTCGACGCCGACGCGAACGGAGACGACGGCTAGTGGTTGTTGCGACGGAGCGCTTCGCCAGCGAGAACGATTACGAACCCGGCAGCAACGAGCAGGACAAGACCGGGGAGGAACGAGTCGGTAACGTCGTGGAGAAACCCGACGAGAAACGGCCCGAAGAAGCCGCCAATCTCACCGACAGCGAAGATGAAGCCGACTGCTGTTCCGGTCAGTCGGGCACCGATACCGGACAGTGCCGGGGGAATCGCTCGAAGGAGCGGTGACAGCCCGCCCGTCCCCACTCCCGCGATGACCACACCAGCGATGGTGAGTAACCCGGAGCCATCGAACACTATCATGGCTGTGCCACAGGACGTGAGCAACCCACAGACGATGAGCGCCTCCCGCCGCGCGGCGAATCTATCAGCCACACCCGGAACGAGGAAGATACCGACAGCGACCATCACGACGAAGATGCTCGTCGTCTGCCCTGCAACAGTGGCGGAGAATCCGCGGGATTCGAGCACCGCTGGAAGCCAGCCCTGAACGGTGTGGCTGGTGAACAGATACATTGTTCCGATTACGACGACTAGCTGAAGCTCCCTGTGTGAGAGAATGAACGTCAGGTCCTGTCGTATCGACGCCAGAGAGAACGTGGAGTCCTGAATCGACTGGTGGGTGTCGACGCCAGCGTGTCGCGCAACGAGGAGCCAGAGGAGGGCGTAGACGCAGGCACAGACACCGCTCCAGAAAAACAGCGGGCGCCACCCCCCGAGCACCGGACCGAAAACCGGTCGGCCGAGACCGAACACGGCTGCTGAACCGGCGGATGCTCCCACGAGATACAGCGAGGATGGAAACCCGGTCTTCTCCGGTGGAAAGAGCAACGAGACGAGTTTCGGGAGTCCAAAGGTGATGGCAGTTGCGCCGACCCCGATACCGACCGTGAAGACGAACAGGTGAGAGAACTCGGTCGCCAGACTGCGCCCAATCTGGGCCAGTCCGTAGACGAGGACGCCGACTCCGAGGCTCCAGCCGGGACCCACGCGGTCGACGACGACGCCCGAAACGAGCGCCAGCGGGATGTACGTGAGTGGAACCGCACCCACCACGAGACCGGCCTGCGTCCCCGTGAGGTCGATGTCCTCGATGATGACCGAGAGATACGCGGGCACCGAGAACCAGATGAACATCAGAAAGAGGTACGAACCCGTCCCCAGAAGAACGAGTGCGTAGGCACGCCGGGGGTTCGACAGGGAAGTCATCAACTACAGCGTGTTGCCCAGACGCGATAAAGGTAGGTCTCTTCGTGTGCGGGACGTTACTGCAACTCCTCTCGAAGCTCTCGGGTTGCGGATTCGTCAACAGTCGTATCCTCCGCGAGGACGACTCCGTAGACGTCACGGGCACGTTCGACGCTCACGAGGTCGTCGAGAACGTCGGCGCGAACCGCATCCGGGTCACGCTCCAGCGGGTTGCCCCAGCCACCGCCACAGGGACCGACGAGTCTGAGTCGCTGGCCCTCGCCGATGGACTGATTTTCGAGCTTCGAGGACAGCGCCTGTTCGTTCTCGGTGTCCGGGTCGAGCACGAGTTGCCCGGTCGTCCCGTCGTGGCCACCGTCGACGCCCCAGGGTGGGTACTTGTTGCCCTCACCTTCGACGGAGACGCGACCTGGCTGGGTGAACTGGATCTCGCGGATCGGGCCGATTCCGCCCCGGTTCTTGCCGGGTCCTTCCTCGTTCTCCCGGAGTTCGTATCGGCTCACACGGAGCGGGTAGTGGCTCTCGATGTCCTCTATCGGGTTGTTTCGAGTGTTTGCATAGAGCGTGTCGACGGCGTCCAGTCCGTCCTTGCTCGAGCGGGCACCGTAACTCCCCGAGGAGATGTCCATGTACACCCAGTACTCGTCGTCGTCGGTAACGCCGCTGTAGGTGCCGACCTTGAGGTTCCCGACGCCCGCACAGGTCCGCTCGGGGATGACCTCGGATAGCGCTTTCAGCGTGAGGTCGGCGATTCGATTGCCGGGACAGAACCGTGCAATCGTCGGTGCCGGGAAACGCGGGTTGGCGATGGAACCCTTCGGTGCGTGAACCGAGACGGGGCGCGTGATGCCGTTGTTCTGGGGGACGAGTTCGTGTGACTCCGTATCGAGCAGCGTCGACCGGATGACCAGGAGAACGGCTGGAACCGTCGTTCCCTCGAAGGGGATGTTGATGGGTCGTCCATCGACCTGGTCGTCACACCGTGAGAGGTCGACGTGGATGTCCGAGCCATCGACCTCCAGGTCGACCGCCAGAAAGATGTCTTTCTCTTCCGGGTTCGGTGAGTCGAGGAAGCCGTCGATGTAGCCCTCCGCCGAGTAGGTTCCGTCGGGGAGCGCTTCGATTTCGTTCCGGAGGCGCTGTTCCGAGTAGTTCATCATCGCCTGCCCGGCCACCTTGACCGTGTCGTGGCCGTACTCCTCGAAGAGTTCGTGGAGTCGGTCGACACCGACGCGGGCAGCGGATATCTGGGCCTCGATGTCTCCCATTACCATGTCGGGAACGCGGATGTTGTCCGCGATGAGTTGCCAGGCCTCTTCGTTGCGCTCACCCGCGTCGACAATCTTGAGCGCGCCGAGACGGATTGATTCGCTGTAGGCGTCGATGGTGTCGATGATGCAGGTTCCGGGCTTGTCCGCGCCGACGTCGAGGTGGTGGGCTGTCGTGACCGAGAATCCGGTCAACCTCTCGTTGTAGAAGACAGGGATGATGATGGCGAAATCCGGCGCGTGACTCGCACCGTAGTACGGGTCGTTGTGCAGGATGACATCACCGGGACGGAACGACCTGTCACGCTCCTCGAAGAGGTCGATGACGCCCTGTACGTACGCTGGAATCGGACCCATCTGGAGGGGCGTGCTGTCGGTCTCACAGAGCTGTCTGGCCTGCTCGTCGACCAGCGCACAGCCGAAGTCCTCTGACTCGCGGATGATGCTCGAGTAACTCATCCGCGTCAGTTTGTGTCCCATCTCGTCGCAGATGTTGATGAGATTCCCCGAGATGACGCGCTGGGTGACGGGGTCTACCTGTTCGTTCGGGTCCTGTACGTCGAGTCGTGGCGACGTCTGAGTGATGACGTCGCGTGTCGTATCCTGTGTTGTGGGCATGTGTCTCAGCTCAGTTTCTGTGGGTCAGTTCGATATCGCCGTACTGGCGGACGGTCGCGTCGAAGTCGGGCGGCACAATCGTCGTCGAGTCCTTCTCGCCGATTATCGCCGGACCCGAAACCGTGTGCCCGGCACCGAGGTCCGCGCGCTCGATGAACGGTGTCTCGTACGCCTGTGCCTCCCCATCGCTGTCGAAGTAGACCTCCTCCGTAAACAGCACAAGCTCTTCGACGTCGCCCTCGGCGCTCGCGGCCGAGACGAGTTTCGAGGACGGCAGCGCGCCGTAGGCCGTGACGCGCTGGTTGACGAGTTCGATTGGGTTCCCGGGGAAGTTGTGTCCAAACTCGCTTTCGTGCAGGGTGTGAAAGGCGCGCCTGATGTCGTCCACGGCGTCGACCCGTCCGTTCTGGCCGACGAGAACGTTGAGTTCGTATCCCTGTCCCTCGTACCGACAGTCGGCGGTCATCTCCAGTTCGATATCCTGGCTCCCGATACCCGCATTCAGGAGGTGCTCTTCGGCTGACTCGACGAGGGCCTCGTAATCGGCCTGCAGTTCGTCGCTGTCGAGGTCGCTCAACATCGAGAACTTCGTGTTGATGTCGTCGTATTTGAGGTCGGTCGTGGTGAGACCGATTGCAGAGAGGACGCCGGGGCTTGGGGGGATAATCGTCCGGGGAATGTTCAGCTCCCGGGCAAGACTCGCGGCGTGCATCGGACCGGCACCACCGAAGGAGACGAGCGCGAAGCGTTCGGGGTCCCGACCTTTCTGAACCGTCTTCGAGCGAATCGCGTTCGCCATGTTGCTGTTGACGATGTCGAGGACGCCGAGTGCCGTCTCCATCGTCTCCATTCCGAGCGGTTCGGCGAGCTGTTCGCCGATGAGCTCGCGGGGTTCGTCGGTCCTGATGTCCATCTCGCCGCCGAGGAAGAAATCAGGATGGATGCGACCGAGCGCGACGTGGGCGTCGGTCACTGTCGGGTTGGTGCCGCCGCGGTTGTACGCGATTGGTCCCGGGAGTGCACCGGCGGACTTCGGGCCAACCCGGAACGCGTCGGCGGCGTCGAGATACGCGATACTGCCACCTCCTGCACCGATTGTCTGGATGTCTATCATCGGACTCATCACCGGATAGCCCCCGATTTCGGTTTCTCGAACGTTCGCCTCGATTATCTCGCCGCCCGAGACGATTCCGATGTCTGCGCTCGTCCCACCCATGTCGAAGGTGATGACGTTCTCCTCCGCCGAGTCGGGGCTGCTCGCACGCCCACGCCACTGCCCGCCGAGGACGCCTGCGGCGGGTCCCGAAAGAAGGAGCGTCACGGCAGTCTGTTTGACCATCTCCTCCGTCGCGATTCCACCGTTCGACTGCATCACGTGAACGTCCGTCTCGACACCAAACTCGTGGAGTTTCTCTTTGAACCGACCGATGTAGTCGACCACTTTCGGTCCGATGAACGCGTTCATCGCAGTTGTCGTAAAGCGCTCGAACTCCCGGAACTGTGGGTAGACCTCGGAACTCGTCGTCACGTAGGCGTCGGGATGGACGTCCTGGACGATCTCTCTGGCGCGCTGTTCGTGGTCTTCGTTGAGATACGAGAAGAGAAACGCGATGGCGATGGAGTCGACGCCCTCGGATTTCAGCTCCCGGGCTTTCTCCCTCACGGCGTCCTCGTCGAGTGGTGTCTCGACCTCGCCGGTGGACGTGACCCGCTCGGGGACGACTTTCCGGTGGCGGCGCTTGACCAGCGGGTTCTTCTGCCACGGGATATCCTGCTGGATGGAGTAGTTCTGTGGGCGCTGGTGACGGCCGATGTGAGTGATATCACGGTACTGTTCGGTCGTGATGAGACCGGTTTCGACCCCCTCGTGTTCGAGGACGGCGTTCGTTGCGATGGTCGTCCCGTGGAGGACGTAGTCGATCTCCGCGGGTGCGACCCCCGTCAACTCACAGATCTCTCGCGTTCCGGTGAGTGCCCCTTTCGAGGGGTCCGCCGGTGTTGTACTCACCTTGTGAATCGTCTGTTCTTCTGTTTCGTTGTCGACAAGGTAGATATCGGTGAACGTCCCACCGATATCTATGCCAAGGATTCTCATCAGTGTAGTCGGTAGAGACGGTGTCCCGGTATAAAAATTTGGGAGGCTCTAACACAGCAGTTCGTCTCAGTGGACCCAGGTTCCGTCTCCCGGCTCGTTCAGCGTCTCCAGCTCCTCGGCGATTTTTCGACCGCGCTGGTACACTTCCACGGGCATCCCCGTGAACTGCCACCCGTCGAACGGGCTGTACTTCCCTTCGGACTCGAAGGCTGTCGCGTCGACTGTCCACTCCCGCTCGGGGTCGACGACGACGAAGTCTGCGTCGGCTCCGACCTGGAGCGTGCCCTTTCTCGGGTAGAGACCGTGAACTCGCGCAGGCCGTTCCGCATACCGCCGAACGACCGCTGGAAGGGTCGTCCGTCCAGCGTGTACGGCGTCGAGCAGCGCACCGAGGGCGGTTTCGAGCTGGGGCATCCCGGGGGCGACTGCCAGCGGTTCGCGGTCTTTCTCGTCGAGGGTGTGTGGGGCGTGGTCGCTTCCGAGAAGGTCGACCTGGTCGTTCTCGAAGTGCTGCCACAGCGCCTCACGATTGGCTGCCGTGCGCACGGGTGGCGTCCCAATCCCGCGCGTCCCGACGTCTCTGAGACGACTCTCGTCGACGCGGAGATGGTACGACGTCACCTCGCTCCGAATCGGCAGACCCTCGGCACGTGCTTTCGCTATCATCTCGAGACCCTCAGCGGTCGTGACGTGGGCCACGACCGTCTCTGCGCCGGTTTCACGGACAATCTCTATCACGTCAGCGATGGCGGTTCGCTCGACGACGGGCGGCCGAGAGGCGAAGAACGCATCGAGGTCCTCTCCGAGTTCGTTCGCCCGGCGGGTGAACTCTGTCAGGTACTCCTGGTCTTCGGCGTGGATATATATCGGTCGCCCGGTTTCTGCAACCTCCTCGAACGCCCGATACAGCTCACCTTTGTCGTCCATCAGCAGCGGACCAAAGCTCGTCGCCATGAACGTCTTGAACGCCGTTGCACCCTCCTCGGCGAGGGCCGCAATCGCTCCAGTGTCGAGGTTCTCGGCGGTGATAGCGCCGAACAGCGCGAAGTCGACGTGTGATTTCGACTCGAACAGCTCCCGTTTCTCTCTGAACCCCTCGCGGTCCAGCACGGGCGGCGTCGTATTCGGCATCTCGACGACCGTCGTCACGCCGCCAGCCGCGGCGGCCGCTGTTCCGGATGCCGCTCCTTCTTTCTGTTCGTAGCCCGGTTCACGGAAGTGGACGTGCCCATCGACCAGCCCCGGAAGCACGAGTTCGCCGTCGAGTTCGACCGTCTCATCCGCCGAGAGCGTTCCCGGAGTCGTCGTTACGTGTGTTATCACACCGTCGGAGACACAGAGCGATGCCTCGAAAATCTCGCCGTCGAGGTACAACCGTCCACCAGTTACCAGTACGTCGATATCGGCCATACGTGGATAACCGAGTAGCTCCTCATAGCTCTTTCCCCCGGATGGGAGGTAGTGTCCAAATAAGCGATTATCGAGACGATGAAGATACGGAAAGCCCTCGACTGTCTCGGGTCCCGGGACTCGCTGCGCGCTTCGGCCGTGACCGGCCTGTAGTGCTTACGTCGTCCGGGTTCCCCGAGACAGCCTCGCCCTTTCAGTCCACCAGGATTCTCCTGTACAGCCGCGAGAAACTAGCTGTTTGACTAATGCGTATCTGAACACCGCCGGATGGAACAATCGCCACGAACTAGCAATCGGTTTGCCGACCAGTATCCGTCTCCATCTCACACAGTGCTCTCGACAGAACCTTCGCGGCAGCCTCGATAGAGTCGGAATACGTTGCTTCCTGTGGATTGTGGCTGATTCCCTCGACGCTGGGAACGAAGACCATCCCGGTGGGAATGTCCGACAGCTGGAAGTTCATCGCGTCGTGACCGCCGCCGCTGGGCAGGTGACGGTAGCTGACGCCCGTTCGTTCGGCTGCCGCGGTCAACGTCTCGTTGACGCTCGAATCGAGGTCGACTGGCTCCGAACGGTCGAGTTCCTCGCGAGTGAGAGAAACGTCACGTCTGTCGGCAATCGCGTCGAGTTCCCCGAGGAGACGCTCTTCGACGGCGTCACGATACTCGCGGTCGTTGCTTCGTAAGTCGAGCGGGAACGACACTTCGCCACAGATCTTGTTGATTGCGCCCTCGACGGCGGTGATGTCACCCACAGTGGCGACGACGTCGTCCTGCTGGGCTGCGTCACTCGCGAGTTGCTCGACAGTGGTTATCATCTCGGCGGCGGCAGTGAGCGCATCCCGGCGTCTGTCCATCGGCGTCGCTCCCGAGTGGTCATCCTCCCCCTGAGCCGTGAACCGGTACCGGACGGGCGCACGGATTCCGGTGACGATACCCACATCGAGTCCGTCCTCTTCGAGCACCCGTCCCTGCTCGATGTGCGTTTCGAGAAACCCACCGATTCGCTCGACGTCGACTGTCGGCTCCGTCAGGTTCTCGGGATAAAAGCCCGCCTCCTGAATCGCCTGCCAGAGTGGGACCCTGTTCTGGTCAGTCGCAGCGAAGTCTTCGACTTTCAGCATTCCGAGCATGCCCCGGCTGCCGATAGTGTGCTGACCGAAGCGTGAGGACTCCTCTCCCCGGCAGATGACAATCGTCGGTGGACAGGCAGGCTCGCCAGCCGCGTAGACAGCGTCGACCGCTTCGAGTGCCGCGACGACCCCGAGAGTCCCGTCGAGACGCCCCGCGTTGAACACCGTATCCAGATGACTTCCGATGAATACTGTTCGCGGGGCGTCCGGTTCTCTCGTCAGAAACACGTTTCCGATGGAGTCCGTCTCGACAGCGTAGTCGCCTCCGGCCTCGTCGAGCACGTACTCGATAGCCTCTGACTCTTCCTCAGTGTAGGCGAGTCGAGTGACTCCGCCACGACTCGTCTGACCAATCTCCCACAGCTCGTCGAGTCGACGCTCCATCCGGTCGAGGTTGATTTGCGCTGTCACCGGGTCCATGTTACAACTGGTCTTCGACGAACTCGCCGTCGAGGAGGATGCGGTCGACGGTGTCTGAATCGGTGAGGCGGCTGATGTCCTCGCGGGGGTCGGCCGAGAGAATCAGCATATCCGCGTACTTGCCCGGTTCGATGCTGCCGAGTTCGTCCTCGAGGTTGAGCGACCTGGCGGCCGTCAGCGTCCCTGCAGTAATCGCCTCGTCGGGAGTCATGCCGAGGTCGACGTAGTGAACCAGTTCGACTGGATTCGTGCCGTGGTAGACTTCGGGCATCCCGCAGTCGGTGCCCGCTGCGATTGGGATGCCCGCTTCGAGCGCCCGTTTGAAGTTCGGGACGGCCTCCTCGCGCACTCCGCCACTGCTATCTGGCCGTTCGCGCTCGCCGAGGATTTCCATCCTGTCCTCCAGTTTCCGGAACGTCGCCAGCGTCGGCACCAGCAGGGAGCCCTGGTCGTGCATCTGGTCGATGTGGTCGTCGGTGAGTGACTGGCCGTGGACGATGACGTCGACGCCAGCGTCCAGCGCGTTCGAGATGCCGGCTTCACCGTAACAGTGGGCGTGAACTGGCCGCCCACACTTGTGTGCCTCCTCGGTGGCGGCGGTCATCTCCTCGACGGTCAACTGGGCGTCCCGAGCGCCGGTGTGTGGACTCGACAGCGCGCCCGTGGCCGCGAGTTTTATCAGGTCCGCTCCGTGGTACATCAACAGCTTTCTGACCTCTTTGCGAGCCTCGTCGGGACCGTCCACCTCGATAATCACGCCCTCGTCCCCCCGGTTGTAGCCACCCGTCGCCCGCCCGCCGGTGATAGCGACCATCCCGCCGCAGACGGCCAGGCGCGGTCCGAGGGTCACGCCGTCGGCAATCGCATCCCGTAACGAGAAAATCGACGTACTGCGACTGGCCACGTCCGCCAGCGTCGTCGTCCCCGTGCGCAACGCGTCACGGGCCAGTTCCGCTGCTCGGAGCGCGAGATACTCGTCGGACAGTCCGGTGATGTCTAGCTGATCGGGGTCAGCAGGGTAGTCCAGGTGAACGTGCGCGTCGATCAACCCCGGCATCACGACCCGGTCCGACGCATCGACTGTCCGGTCGTACGAGTTTTCCAGTCCGTTCTCTGCGACCTCTACAATCTGGCTGTCCTGAACCCCTATCTGTACATCGGTGCGTTCGGTCCCGTCTCCGACGATAACAGTACCAGCGTCTATCTGAATGCTTCCCATACTTCTGTTGGTAACCCGGCTATCAAAAGTGTTTGGGCGAGGGCCGAGTCGGATACGTCAGCGACCTAGCCGTGGAGCGTCTCGAACAGTGCTGTGACGTTGTCGACCGAATCGACCGACAGCAATCGCTCGCGGAGTGTGTCCGTCTCGATTCGCATCTGGCTCCCGTCGACGAGTCGGTCGAACTTCGCTTCGACCTCGCTGTCGGTGTAGGGGTTGTCTCCACCACCCCGGGCGTCCTCGATGGTGGTCGAAACCGTCGTGCCATCGCGTCGTTCGATATCGACGGTCGCACCCCAGTGCCCATTCTGTGCCCGCTCGTCGTGCGTTTCGTCGAGTTCGAGACGGACACGCCCGGCGAGTGAGCGAATGCGGTCGTCGGTCAGATGCTCGGAGGAGAACGCCTCAACGTCGCTGGTCCCGAGCACAGTACGGGCAGCGAGAGCGTACGGCGTGCTGAACTTCGCCGCGAGCACGTTCTTCGGTGCATCGTCTCCGAGAGTCGTACCTGCCTCGAACGTTCGCACGCGAATCTGGACGATGTCGTCGGCGTCGAGTTCGTGTTCGTCGAGCAACTGCGCCAGCGCGTCGAGTGGTGCGTGCGTGTACCGACAGGCGGCGTGCATCTTGACGTAGCTATCCTCCAGAAAGTACTGCTCGCCGAGCGTTTCCAGCGTGGCTTCGAGTTCTGCCATCGCTCGCGGACTGGCGGCCACCTGAGGAACGAGACACCGCTCGATTGTTCGCTCGACTCCTGTGACGCCACTGAGAGCCAGCAGCGCGCTCGTTATCCCGTGCTGGCAGCACACCCCGGCGTAGAGGTTTCGCACCGTCGCTCCTTCGGTGGCAGCCGTCCAGTCCGTGTTCGTAGTGGGGTTTGCTGCCATGCGAATCGAATTACACATCGTCTGTTCGTCGAAATCCATGAGCACGCCAGTCGTCACAGCAGCACCGATTGGTGCCCAGCTCCCGTGGGGGTGAAGGTTACCACGGAGTGGTCGGACGGCACTCGCTACTCGCGAACTGGTTTCGTACCCTGCGATGACCGCCGTCAGCAACTGTTCACCCGATGCCCCGGTCTCCTCCGCGATGGCAAGTGCAGGTGGAACCACGTGGATTCCTCCGTGTGCTGCTCGCTGGTTTCCCTCGTCGAGTTCGAGTGTCGTCCCGCCTCCTGCGTTGGCAAACGCTGCACAGATCGGGGACCGCCGCTGCTGGGTGGCAAACACTGTCGAACCACCACTCGAACTGTGTGTCCCGGCCCCAAACCGGTCCCACGTCCGCACGACGTCGCCGATGTACGTCGTGTCGGAGCCGCGAATACACACACCCACAGTGTCCAGTATCATCCGCCGTGTGCGCTCGCGGACCGGCGGAGGAACGTCTTCGAGGGCAAGTTGGACGGCGTACGCTGCGAGTTGTCGCTCTGCCGCTCTGTCTGTCGTCATGGTATCGACTCTTCGCCGGTGAAAATAAATGTACTGCCCGCGCCAAAGATGGCATCCGAGAATAATAAGACAATCTATCATTTACCCCAATGTTTATTTACCCAGAGTAATCTATTGGTGTTATGGCTGACCGTAAAACACAGCGAAGGGTATCTGGACATACGAACAGAAGAAAGTACATTGCTGGATTGGCTGCCAGCTCTGTCGTTGGGCTGGCAGGGTGTCTGGGTGACGACGGTGACGATGGTGACGATGGTGACGATGGTGACGACGGCGTTGACGCTGGGGGGGCAAGAGCCGAGAACACGCTCTCCGACGACGAACTCGATGGGTACGAACCACTCGATGACGTCGACGTCATCGGGTTCAACCGTCAGACTGCAACCTATCACGTCGAATCGCAGCAGTTGATAGAGGGATACTGGCAGAACCTGGGTCTCGGCGTCTCGTTCGAACAACTCGACCTCGGACCGCTGTTCGAGCGGTTCAACGCTCACGACTTCGACATGTGTGCGATGAACTACGTTGCTCGACCCGAACGACTCGACCCGACGATGTTCCTCTACCCGTATTTCCACTCCGACTTCGTCGAGTCCAGCAACAGTGGGGGCTGGGAGCACGAGGAGTACGACGAGGAGGTCGAACTGGTCAACACCGTTGCTGACCCCGAGGAGCGCCGGGAGCACGTCTACCGGTGTCAGGAGATCCTGGCAGAGGAGGTCCCACACATCTTCTGCTATCACCAGGACAGTTTCAACGTTCTCTGGCCACACGAACACGAGAACTGGCAGGCGATGGACGGCACGATGCCGTGGTGGAACCCGTGGACGCTACAGGAACTGTCCCCGGCAAACGACGAGGGAACTACCGTCTCCTGGGCGACGACACTCGACCCACCGGATCTCAATCCGATGGACGTCAGCACGAACACGGAGAATATCGCGCTGTTGATGAACTACGACCGTCTCGTCCGAATCGGGTTCGACCTCCAGCCGGAGCCGTGGGCTGCCGAGGAGGTCGAGGCGGTCGACGGGTCGACGTTCCGGGTGACCATCCGGGACGACATGGTGTTCCACGACGGCGAGCCAGTGACCGTCGAAGACGTGAAGTTCAGTATGGATTACTACATCGAGTGGCAGCATCCGTACTACGAGGACGTCTGGACACCCGTCGACAACGTCGAGATACTCGACGACCAGACGGTTCAGTTCAACCTCAACCAGGAGTTCGCGCCGTTCGAGATGATTTCGCTGTCGAACCTCTTCATCCTGCCAGAACACGTCTGGGGCGATGTCGTCGAGGAAGAGGGACTCGACAACCCCACCCAGTGGACCGACGTCGACCTCACCGGCAGCGGTCCCTTCCAGATTGTCGACCACCAGGACTCCGAGTCACTCACGTACGAGACGTTCGACGACCACTTCCACGACTTCGAGGTCGAGGAACTGTTCTGGGACATCTACGGCTCGGAGGCCCCATCGGTCGGGGACGTCGAGACCGGGGCGAGAACGTTCGCACAGGACACCGCGCCCGCGCTGTGGGATGCAGCGCAGACGAACGAAGACGTCGAAACCAGAGCGTCTCCGACGTGGGAGTTCTGGGCGGTGTCGGTCAACAGCAGGCGGGAGCCGTTCAACGACCGCGAGTTCAGAAAGGCACTCTCTCACGCCATCGACCGCGACGAACTCGTCGACCTCGTGTTCTACGGCGAGTCCGCTCGGGCACACTCACCGATTGCGCCAGCCAACGAGTTCTTCTACAACGACGACATCGGCATCGACGACGGCGGTCTCGAACGAGCAGAGGAGATCCTCGCCGACGCCGGTTACAAGTGGGACCAGGACGGGACGCTCTACTACCCGACGGACTAGACGCTCTACTACCCGGCGGACTCTCTTCTCTTTCGTACGGTCGGTAGATTTAGGCGTGGTGGCTTCGTTGTGCCGTGTATGTCACTCCCTCCGGAACAACAGCGGCGCACACTGGACGACGCCACAGACGAGGTTGTCGCAGCCGAAGAGGTCACGTTCGACGTGAGCACGGACGTGCTGGTGGCTGGCGGTGGCGGTTGCGGACTCGTCGCCGCACTCGCTGCCAGTGAAGCTGACGAACTGACGGTCACAGTTCTCGAAAAGACCGACACTGTCGGTGGCAACACCGCGCTCTCGACCGGGATGATTCCTGCGGCAGGGACACGGCTCCAGCAGGAGGCCGGCATCGAGGAGACGGCAGCGGCGATGGCCCAGGATATTCTGGAGAAAAACGACCACGAGACCGACGAAGAACTGGTTCACTACCTCTGTGAGCAAAGCGCGGACCTCGTCCACTGGCTAACCAGCGACTGGGACGTGACACTCGAGTTCGTTGACGATTTCAGGTATCCGAAACACTCGGAGTACCGGATGCACGCGCCGCCGGGGAGAAACGGCGAACATCTCGTCGAGGAGTTGCGAGCGCGTATCGAGCGCCAGTCGAACGTCGAGCTGCTGACGAACGCTCCGGTGACGAAACTGGTCGCGGGCAACGGCGGTGTCGAGGGTGTCGTCGCTGGTGCCGTCCGCGAAGAGGTCATCCGTGCGGGGACGGTCATTCTCGCCACCGACGGCTTCGCTGGTAACCGGGAGATGGTCCGTGCGCACTGCGAGGAGGACATCGAGCGTGCGCTGTACTACGGCGCAAGCGGGAACACCGGTGACGGCATCCGGTGGGGTGCCCAACTCGGCGGCGAACTCGCCTGCATGGACGCCTATCAGGGCCACGCAACCGTCGTCAACGAGACGGGCGCGCTCTCGACGTACGCGGTCGTGATGAACGGCGGCATCCTCGTCAACGAACGCGGCGAGCGCTTCGGTGACGAGTCCGCCGGGTACTCACAGTTCGCTGTCGACGTTATCCGCCAGCCCAGCGCTATCGCCTACGAGATATTCGACGAGCGCATCTACAGGCGTCTGGAGGGTGAGTTCGATGATTTCGACCGCGCCGTTGCACTCGGGTCGTATCACCGCGCGGACAGTGTCACGAAACTCGCCGAAGCACTCGGTTGCCACCCCGACGCAACCCGGCAGGCAGTTCGGGCGTACAACGAGGCAGTGGCGGCCGAGGAACCGGACGAAGTCGGTCGAGTCGAGGGGCGCCGGGTTCTCGAATCACCGTTCTACGGGGCGAAAGTGACCGGGTCGCTGTTTCATACACAGGGTGGACTGGTCGTCGATGAACACGGCCGCGTCTGCCGGACCGACGGTTCGACAGTCGACGGTCTCTACGCTGGCGGCGGCTGTGCTGTCGGTATCAGCGGTCACGGGGCCAGCGGTTACCTCTCGGGGAACGGGCTGACGACGGCGCTCGGCTTCGGTCGACTCGCCGGTATCCACGCGCGCCAGTCACTCTCCGGATAGCCACTGTCGAAACCGGTTCTTATTTATCCTTCTGGAGGTGACTGTGGGTTGTTCACAATGGCCACTGACGACGTAGACACTGTGCTCGCTGGAGGAATCGTACTGACTGTCGACGAACAGCGCCGTACACTCGACCCGGGTGCCGTTGCAGTCGCCGGAGACCGAATTGTCGAGGTCGGCGACCGGGAGGAGGTGCTCGCCGCGTACCCGAACGCCGACAGAATCTCGCTCGAAGGGTCGGTCATCATGCCGGGACTGGTCGACAGCCACGGCCACGCGGGCCACGCGATGACCAAGAATCTGGCAGTGGCCGAGGAGGAGTGGCTCGAAGTGGTCGAAGACGTCTACTTCCGCGGGTCAGACGAGCGGTTCTGGCGTCTCGACGGCTACATCGCTGCCCTCGAACACCTGGAGGTCGGTGTGACCACGTCCATCTCGTTTCCGGGTTCGAAACCCCGTGTCGACGACCCAAAGTACGCCAGCGCAGCAGCAGAGGGGTACGCCGACCTCGGTCTCCGCCACATCGTGAATCTCGGACCGCCGAACCTCTCGTATCCGATTCACTACCGGGACGTCGAGAGCGGCGAGGACCTGTCGGTCGACCTCGACCACGCCTTCGAGACGACCGAGGCGGTTATCGAGGACCTCGACGGGCAGGCAGACGGGCGTCTCTCGGTCTTCGTCGGACCCTCCTCTCTCGTTCCCGAGTTCGAAACCGACGACGAGGAGGTTCTTTCGGGGTTCGGCCTGCAACACTCCTCCGGAAGTGCGAGTGCACACTCTATCGAAGTGATGGAGCGTGCGGTAGAACTGGCCGACACGCACGAGACGAACATCCAGGTCCACGCCTACAGCGGGCAGATCAAAGCTGCTGCCGAGAGCGTCCCCGAGATTCTCGGTCCGCACCTGTCACTGGCACACGCGACCGGAATCAGTGACGAGGAGGTGGAGATTCTGGCTGAAACCGGAACGCACGTCTCTCACGGTCCGTTGACGAACTCCTACGCCAACGCGCGGTTTCCACTGGTCGAGGCGATGGATGCGGGCGTCAACGTCGCGATTTCGACTGACGGTGCAGCTCCGGACCGCTCGTTCGACCTGCTCTCACAGGGCCGGATTGCCGCCCAGTTGCAGCGGGTACACTTCGAGGACACCTCGCTCCTGCCCCCGGGCAAGGTTATCGAGATGATGACTCTCGATGCTGCTCGCGCTCTGGGCATGGACGACGAGGTCGGGTCGCTCGAAGCCGGGAAGAAAGCCGACATCATCGCGGTCGATTTCCGGACGCCGCGACTCCAGCCCGCGTATCGCCACGCCGAACGTCTCGTCCACTACGCGACGGGTCAGGACGTCGAGTTCGTGATGGTGGACGGAACCGTGCTACGCGAGAATCAATCGGTCGAAAGCGCCGTTTCGGTCGACGTCGACGAGATTATCGACGACGCAGTCGACGCAGCGACGGACGCGTTCAGGCGCGCCGGTGTCGAACGCTACGCTGAAGCGAACCCAGCCATCTGGCGCGACGTCAGAGGACAGTAAACTGTCTGGGTCACCGGGACGCTCATGCGGACGCTCACCGGTACGCTGTCAACTGGTCTTCGACGAACTCGCCGCCGAGGAGGATGCGGTCGATGGTCTCTGAATCGGTGAGGCGGCTGATGTCCTCGCGGGGGTCGGCCGAGAGAACCAGCATGTCGGCGTGTTTGCCCGGTTCGATGCTGCCGAGTTCGTCCTCGAGGTTGAGCGACCTGGCGGCCGTCAGCGTCCCGGCAGTAATCGCCTCTCCGGGGGTCATGCCGAGGTCGACGTAGTGAACCAGTTCGACTGGGTTCGTGCCGTGGTGAACTTCCGGCATCCCGCAGTCGGTGCCCGCTGCGATTGGGACGTCCGCTTCGAGCGCCCGCTCGAAGTTCGGGACGGCCTCCTCGCGCACTCCGCCGCTGCTGTCGGGACGGTCGCGCTCGCCGAGCGCTTCGATGCCGTCTTCCATTTTCCGGAACGTCGCCAGCGTCGGCACCAGCAGGGAGCCCTGGTCGTGCATCTGGTCGATGTGGTCGTCGGTGAGTGACTGGCCGTGGACGATGACGTCGACGCCAGCGTCCAGGGCGTTCGAGATGCCAGCCTCGCCGTAACAGTGGGCGTGAACTGGCCGCCCACACTTGTGTGCCTCCTCGGTAGCGGCGGTCATCTCCTCGACGGTCAACTGGGGGTCACGGGCACCGGTGTGTGGACTCGAAAGCGCACCTGTGGCCGCGAGTTTTATCAGGTCCGCTCCGTAGTACATCAACAGCTTTCTCGTCTCCTTGCGGGCCTCGTCAGGCCCGTCAACCTCGACGATACTCCCGCTCACACGGCCGTCGACTGCCCGGCCGCCGGAGATGGCGAGCATCCCGCCGCACGATTTTACCCGGGGACCGAGTGTGACACCGTCCTCGATTGTGTCGCGAACCGAGAGCACTGTCGTGTCCCGAGCGGCGACATCGGCGACGGTGGTCGTCCCCGACGCGAGAGCTTTCCGTGCGTGTTCGAGACTCCGGAGAGCGAGGTACTCGTCCGAAAGCGACTCTTTCGTCCGGTAATCTTCGGTCCCCCCGGTGTAGTTGAGGTGAACGTGTGCGTCGATCAGCCCCGGCATCACGACCTTGTCGCTGAGGTCGATGCGGTCGTCACCGGCCGTCTCGTCCTGCGTGACTTCGGTGATAAGACCGTCCTCGACGACGACTGTCGCATCTTCGAGGTCGTCGCCTGTGCCAGTGATGACTGTACCAACATCCAGTACCTGTGATGTCATAGATACCGTTGCACCCTCGAAGTACAAATAATCTCCGTCGACCACCGGTCTACCCGAGCAGCTGACGGCGGAGTTCGGGGACGACCTCGCCGTCTTCGGCGACCAGTTGTCCACCTTTGAACACGTACCGTCGGGTTGCCTGGCGGATGATGGCCCAGTGTGGCGACGGTTCGTCGAAGACGACGACGTCCGCCGGATTCCCCTCTTCCAGTCCGTAGCTGTCTTCGATGCCGAGGACCGCTGCGCCGTTTTCGGTGCTCATTCGCCAGAGCAGGTCCAGGGCTGGGTTGGAAGCGAAGGAGTACAGGTTGTAATCGAGTTTGAAGGCGTTCACGAGCGCACCCTGCAGTGCGTCCGGCTGGGCGTGGCGGATAATCCAGTCGCTGATGTTGTCCGACCCCCACCCGACCGGGACGTCTGCCTGGTCGAGTTCGAACAGCGGCATCCCCGGTCGCGTACTCGGATGGCACGTGACGAACTTCATCCCTGCGTCTGCGAACCGGTCGACAGCCCTGTCGAGTTGCCCATCGGGAAGGCCTTTCAGCTCGGCTGGCGTCAGTCCGGGCCTGTCCAGATGTCGCTCCAGTCCGCTCATCTCCGCCAGACAGTAGCTGTGGCTGGCCGTTACCTTCCCGCCGTAGTGACACTGCTCGGTCTTCTCGGCCAACCGGTGAAGCACGTGGACACCGAGCGTGCTTGGGTGTTGAATGTGAGGGTCTATCTGGGCGTCGTGTTCGGTCGCGATGTCGAACCAGGTGTCGAGCGTCGTTCCCGTATCCAGGTTCCGCGTCGCCGGGTCGGCCCCGCCAACGACGTCTGCCCCGAGTTCGAGACTCCGGTGTAGGAGTTCCTCGCCGTCCGGGTCGTTCAACACGCCCGTCGTCACCATCGGCGCAAACTGAATATCGACGACGTCTTGCAGTGCCTCCCGCGCGCTGAGCATCTGCTCGATGACGCTGGTCCCGCCGATGTCGCTGCCGACGTTCACGTGTGCCCGGATGTGGAGGGTGCCGTTGGCCGCGGCCTGGAGACCCAGCCGAATCGCGTTGTCTCGCAGCGTCTCCGGGGCGACGGTGTTCTGATACTCGGCCCCGAGCGACGTGGCCGCACCGAAGTCCGTCCCAGTCTCGTTGTATTTCGGGAATCGTTCACCGGCTGCGGTGTACGCCTTGTCCATGTGAAGATGGCTGTCAACGAACCCCGGCGCGACGAGATTTCCGTCTGCGTCGATCTCTCTGTCACCGCGTTCATCGATGGACGGTGCAATCCGGTCGATTCGTCCGTCCCTGAGGGACAGGTCCACGACGGCGTCGCGGTCGTATACGTAGGCGTCTCGGATAACCGTGTGTTCGGTACCCATACAGTGGGGTATCTCACTGCGGGTATATAAGTGCTCGCCGCCGCCCAGAACAGCTACTCTCAGCGCTGGGCCAGTGCTGTGAGTCTCCGTGGCGTCTCGGGCTGTCGTGCGCTCTGCCAGAGCTGTTCCGTTCGCTCGGGACCGAGAAGGGGTGACACGAGCATCTCGAACTTCTCTCGGAGCTGTGATTCAGAGAGCGGTCTGTGTTCGCCTCCCCGGGGCGTACGAACTTCGCGGGCTATCGTCCCCGAGGTCGTCTCGACGGTCACGTTCGCCCCTCGTTGCTCTGGAGCACGAGCGGCGACCTCCTCGTCGACGGTGACAGTGACACACTCCGCCAGCTCCAGAACCGCAGGCGGGATGGCGTCGGTCGAGAACGCGTCCGGGTCGGTGTTCCCACGGTGAAGTGCAGTCCCGACGGCGAACGGGATGGAAAAGCGGGCCTGCAGGGCGTTCTGTGGTCGTGTTTCGGTTAACCGCGCCGCTGCAGGGTAGGTGCCAACCGTCACCGCCTCGACCGTTGCTGGGTCGATGTCCTCGCGCATCGACAGAATCGCGTCCAGCACGGCGTGGGTGTACCGACAGGCGGAGTGAACTTTGAAGTAGCCACGTTCGATTTCCCAGCGCTCGCCGAGCTCCCGGCTCAGCGCATCTTCGCTGACGCCCTCGGCCGATGCGAGTTCGAGATGTCGCAGAACGCCCCCGTCGAGTCCCGAGAAACCAGCCATCGCCTGGTCGACAGCGACCAGCGAGGCGAGGTTGCTCATCCCGGCGTAGCTGTTGCGTACTGTTGCACCCTCGGTGGCTGCCTCGAAGCGCGTGTGCTGGGCGTAGTTTGCCGCAATGGCCATCGCCGTCTCCACCTGGCTGGCTGACAGCCCACGGCTGGACGCGACGGCCGCCGCGCCTCCCACTGCTCCCCAGACACCGTGTGTGTGATATCCCTCGGCGAGCGGCCCGAGCGCCTCTGCAGTTCGAACCGCCACCTCGTAGCCTGCGACGAACGACCGGAGCAGGTCCTCGCCGCTGGCGTCGGTCTCCGTGAGCAGTGCAGGGAGAACGTGAATCGCAGGGTGGCCCGCCGCGAAACGGTGCCCCTCGTCGAGTTCGAGTACGGTCCCTGCGGTCCCGTTGCAGAACGCAGCCAGCTGTGGGGCAGTTCTCACACCCTCGGTGCCGAGAATTGCCGCACTACCAGTCGTCTGCTGGCCCCACTCGCTGGCGAGTGAGCGGACTGTTTCGTCACGCGACCCGCCGAGAATCGCGCCGACGGTGTCGGCGATGGTCAATCCAGCGCGGTCGCGCACCTGTTCGGGAATATCCGCTGTTTCGAGGTCTGCGACGAATGCTGCGAGCGTCTGCTGGGCTGTCATCGACAGAGCCTCCTCACGGTTGCGTTGGCCATGGAGGAGAGTCACGATACGTCGAAATAAACGTTTCCTGCAGGGTCATCCAAATAGTTATTACGCGACCGAACGACTGCTGTCAGTACAGATGTCAGACGTAGAGACGCTACTGACAGGTGGAACCGTTATCACTGTCGACGAGGATCGCCGGGTACTCGAACCAGGCGCTGTCGCCGTCGACAACGGCCAGATTGTCGAGGTCGGAGACAGGGACGAACTGGTGAGTCGCTACTCCAGTGAACGCCAGATAGACCTGCCCGATGCCGTGCTGTTGCCGGGACTGGTCGATAGCCACGGCCACGCGGGTCACGCGATGACCAAGAACCTGGCCGTGGCCGAGGGGAAGTGGCTCGACGTCGTGGGCGACGTGTACTTCCAGGCATCCGATACGGAGTTCTGGCGCGCCGAGAGTCACCTCGCAGCGCTGGAACATCTGGAGTCGGGAGTGACAACGTCGATTTCGTTCACCGGGTCGTACTCCCGTGTCGACGACCCAAAGTACGCCGTTGCCGCAGCGGAGGGCTACGGCGAACTCGGACTTCGACACGTCGTCACACTGGGTCCGCCGAACCCGCCGTTCCCGATGGAGTGTTACGACGTCGAGGCAGACGAACCGACGGCGGTCGACCTCGACGGCGCTTTCGAGACGACGGCGACGGTCATCGACCGCCTCGACGGCACCCGAGACGGGCGGCTCTCGGTGTACGTCGGACTGAGTCAACTCGTCCCCGAGGTCGAGGTAGACGGCGAGACGATGGCGACGGGTTTCACGACCGACGGCGAGATAATCGGCTCGCCCGAGTCGGGTGACGTTCGGGCAACCGAGCACTCGTGGAACCAGATGGAGACGGCTGTCGCACTTGCAGAGGAGAAAGAGACGAACATTCACGCTCACGCCTACGCAGGCCAGGTGGACATCGCCGTCGACAGCGTTCCCGAGATTCTCAGCCCGCGCCTCTCGCTCGCACACTGCTGTGGGATGCGAGACACGGAGCTCGAAACGATGGCCTACCGCGGCGTGAGCGCGTCACACGGCCCGCTGACACACGCGTATGCACGAAAACGGTTTCCGCTGGTCGAGGCGATGGAAGCAGGCGTCAACGTCGCCATCTCGACCGACGGTGCCGCTCCGGACCGCTCGTTCGACCTGCTCTCACAGGGTCGGATTGCCGCCCAGTTGCAGCGGGTACACTTCGAGAACACCTCGCTCCTTCCTGCGGCCAGAGTCCTCGAAATGATGACCATCGATGCGGCCCGGGCCCTTGGCATGGACGACGAAGTGGGGTCACTCGAAGCCGGAAAACGAGCAGATATCATCGCCGTCGACCTCAACTCGGCGCGGTTACAGCCGTCGTATCGACTGCCCGAGCGGGTCGTTCACTACGCGTCTGGTTCGGACGTGTCGTTCGTCATGGTTGATGGGAGCGTCCTTCTGGAGGACCGCGACTTTGGAGACATCGACGTGAGCGGGATACTCGAAGACGCACAGACGGCCGCAAAGGAGACGTTCGAACGGGCCGGTGTCGCGGAGTACGCGGCTCTCCCCTCGAACGAATAGACGTCGCGCTCTCGCGTCGAACGTATCCCATCCGGACGTGATTTATTCAGGCCATGCCGAGACAGAGGGTGTCGCGTGCTGAACGCAGGAGTCTCGTACCGTGGCGCACGAGAGAGTCACGTTCACGTCCGGGTGGAACGGAGGATGTTGCGTCGAGGTCGAGGGTACGGAGGACATCGCATCGAGAACCTGTCTCTGCAACGTCGACGCATCGAGAACCTGTCTCTGCAACGTCGACGCATCGAGAACCTGTC
>LFFM01000287.1_pt1 | contig 34015 bp, 28 predicted proteins | sample 643131 | NCBI WGS metagenome assembly LFFM01 (sample SAMN03777445, study PRJNA286221) | soda lake metagenome | biome: soda lake; feature: Kulunda steppe; material: water; isolation source: sample Tc-Br brine of Tanatar trona crystallizer | place: Russia: Kulunda steppe | collected 2011-07
ATTATATTAATGATAATTATTTTTGATAATAGGGGATGGTCAAATGACATTAAAAACTAAGATCTTTATATCTGTAGCAGTTTTAATATTGCTTGTATCTGCTGGGTTGATTTTTTATTCTGTTAATCAATCTTCAGATATTTTATTAAATGAAGAAGAAGAGCAGGGCAGAATTAGATTGAGTTTTATTCAGGATGAGATGGAAGACCAGATTGATGCGGCGAGATTAAATACTCAGACTCTGGCAAATAATAGAGAATTACAGAGGTTATTTGCAGAAAGAGATCGGGATGGACTTTTAGAAGTTATAGAGCCTGCTTTTAATGCTAATCAGGAAGAAATTCCAAGAATACATTTTCATGAGGAGGATTCTACTTCTTTTTTAAGGGTTCATAATCCAGATAATTATGGTGATGACCTTTCAGGTTTTAGAGAGATAGTTAATGAGGTTAATGAGCGTCAGGTGATGCTAACCGGTCTGGAAGAAGGTGGATCTGGTTATGGTTTTAGAGTTGTTGTTCCGATTAGCTATGAAGGTGAGCATGTTGGCAGTATGGAGGCTTCAAGTTCTTTTGGCCAGTCTTTTATTGAAGGTATCCAGGAGAGTGTTGGGGGCGAAATTTTTATTTATACTTTTGAGAGAGATGATAGTGCTGCCTGGGAAGCTTCAGATAATGGCCTACTTTCAGGAACGGCGGAAGATAGATGGCCTGTTGCTGACGAGGCTCTAGCTAATTTAGAAAGTGGGGAAGAGGTTATAACTCTTTCTGATGATGAAAGTCATTTATTGAGCTTATTGCCGTATCAGGATTATACCGGTGAGATTAGAGGTTATATTAAATCTGTTCAGAATCGAGAGGCGGTTATTGCTCAGGCGGCTTCAATTCAGAGGAATTCTATTTTAATTGCTATTTTAGGTGCAGGTTTATCTGCTATTATAATATTTTTCTTATTAAATATATTATTAAAACCGATTGGAGTTATGGCTGATTTTACTCAGGAAGTTGCTAAAGGAGACCTGACTCAGAAACTTAAGATTAACTCTAAAGGTGAGCTTGGAACTTTGAAAGATTCTATAAATTCGATGATTGAGCAGTTAAGGAATATTATTTCTGAAATAAATGAGAATTCGGATTCTATGGTTCAGGCTGCCGGAGAGTTGAGTATTGTATCTGATGAGACTGGGCAGAGTGCTGAAGAGATTGCCAGGAGTATAACAGCTGTTGCTGAAGGTAGTGAGGAGATAAGTCGGGAAGTATCTGGTATTGAAGAAATAACAAATGAGCTTGATACTAGAAGTAATAATCTTGAAAAGAATGTTGAAAATAGTTTATCTACTGCTAGAGAAACTATGGAAGCTGCAAATAGTGGTGAAGAGTCAGTCCAGAAAGCTATTTCACAGTTAGGGGTTGTTACTGAGACTGTTGATTTTGCAATGGATGCAATTGAAAATCTTGAGGATCGTTCGGGACAGATCGGAGAAATGGTTCAACTTATAGAGGGAATTGCCTCTCAGACTAATTTGCTTGCATTGAATGCTGCCATTGAGGCTGCTAGAGCCGGAGAACATGGTTCAGGTTTTGCTGTTGTAGCTGAAGAAGTAAGACAATTAGCTGAAGAATCTGCTGATGCTGCCGGAAAAATTACCAGCTTGATAGAAGATATTCAATCTGAAACTAAGGCAACTATAAATTCAATGGATACTAATAAGTCTGAAGTTGAAAAGCAGGTTGCTATGATACAGAGGGCAGGAAAATCTTTGCAGGAGATGGTGAAAACTTCTCAGATAACTGAAAATAATGTTCAAGAGGTGCAGAAGTTTGTCTTAGATCTCGAAGAACAGATTAAAGAGGTAAATTCTTATATTGATTCTATTGCCGGGGCTGTTGAAAATAATGCTGCCAGTTCTGAAGAAGTTTCTGCTCTTGCTGAGGAGCAGAGTGCGACAGTTGAGGAGGTTGCTGCATCTTCAGATGAGCTTGAAAATATAGCCAGTCATTTAAAAGGTTTGATTGATCAGTTTAAAATCAAAGAAGATTAATTGGTGGAAAATTATATAGAATAATATTGGAAAGCTAATGAATGGCTCCTTCTTGATTTGATAGGGAAGGGGTCTTTGTTTGTTAATAGAAAAACCCTGCCATTAGAATTTATTCTGGCAGGGCTGATTAGACCTCTTTAATTTTGTAAAATTTCTCTTATTTCTGCTTCAATTTCTATTCCAAAGATCTGGTTAATAATTTTCTTGATTTTAAGTATAACAGTCTATTTTTGAGAAATATGGTAAATGAAGAACACTGATATATGTATAATATGCAATTAATCAGTATATTTAATGCATAAAAACTTTGTGAAATATGCAAAGAGATAGGACTTGGTAAAAGTCGGGTATGGAGGGGGTATGGAGGGGGAGTTTTGTATATTTATTCAACTGGCAAAATAGTTTGATTAATGTTTGCGAAATAATTCGTGATCTAATATAATGGGGTGAAAGATATTGAGTTGCTAATGAGAGGTTTAGGCAGGGATATATTGAAAGTAACGGCTAGTTATAATAAGTATTTTCTTATGTTTTTGCAGGATATTTGATGATGGCAGGGAATAGTAATTAAAGAATGGAGTTTCTTTATTTTCATCTGCACAGGAGGAGAATAATAATTTTGACTATAAGTAAGAGGGATTTATGTAGAAAATTTTTGATTTCGACTATATTATTTTTGTTGGTTTTTATTTCAACCTCAGCTTTTTTTCCTGGTGATACAATATTAGCTGAAGGTTCTGGTGATTTAGATAGAGCTCAATATATAAGTAATTACGCTGATATTACTTTAGAAGCAGGGAAATTATTGATACCGGATGATTCAGTGGAATTTAGAAGAAATCTAATTCTGGCCAGTCTATTTTCTACCAGTTTTTTATTTGATCAAGGAGTTAGAGATTTTATTCAGGATAATTTATATTCAGGAGAAAATATTTTGAGTAGAATTTTATATAATATGGGTGATCCAGATTATGTTCTGCCAGGATATTTACTGGCTGGCAGTTATTCATATTTAAGTAATGATAGGTATTTTCAGGATAGCCTGTTATTATCATTGCAATCTTTAATAATTACTCAATTTTATACTGAGCTCTTTAAAACGACTATAGCCAGAACCAGGCCAAGAAATAGTGTTGATAATCCATTTGAGCGGGGTGAAGGTGGTAAGTCTTTCTTCTCAGGACATGCTTCAGGTTCCTGGGCTGTTATGACGGTTTTTGCTGATAGATATCCTGATTACAGTCTGCCTTTTTATGGCCTTGCAGCCGGTGTTGCTGGTTCAAGAATTTATGAAGATGCCCACTGGTTTTCTGATGTTCTGATTGGATCAGTGGTTGGCTATGGAATTGGGAGGTTAACTATTAGTATGAATAGTAATATGGATGAAGGCATTGAAATAAAGCCTGTTTTTAAGGAGAACTTAGCAGGGTTACATTTTAAATATAGTTTTTAATTATACCCCCCCAGTGATAGTTTAACTGGGGGATAATTTAATTTAAAATAGCAATTAATTTGTCATATCTTCAAATATTTTGATGACATTTTTTCTGGCATTTTCAATATGACAGCGGACTATTTCTTCTGCCTGTTTAATATTGTTATCTTCAAGGGCATTATATAATTCTTGATGTTCTTTAAATGCCTCATCCATACGGCCTTTTCTGCTAAAGCTCTGGGATCTAAATCTGGTTATCTGTTCAAAAAGAGTATCCAGTACTTTCTGGAGCCAGCGATTATCTGCTGCTTCATATATAATCTGGTGGAAGGCGATATCTACCTCTATGCATTTTTCCAGGTGTTGCTGGCTGGTGGCAGCTTCTAATTCCATTAGATGGCTTTTTAGCTGAGATTTTTGTTGCTCAGTTAAATTAGTTGCAGCCAGCCTGACTGCCAGTGCTTCAAGCTCGGCCCTAACCTCAAATATATTATCAATCTCTTTTTTTGATTCAATGCCTGCTACAAAGATTCCCTTTTGAGGATGGATTTCTATAAGTTCTTCTAATTCCAGCATTCTTATAGCTTCTCTGACTGGAGTCCTGCTGACGTTTAGTTCTTCTGCGATTTTAACTTCTATTATCTTTTCGCCAGGGTCCAGCTTTCCTGTTAGTATTGCCTCTCGTAATACCTCATAAACCTGCATTCTAAGAGGCTTATAGCTATAATTATTTAATGATGGTAGGTTATATTCTGTCATTTTTGACACCTCTTTAATTTTGTATACTAATATATTACATTATAATATTATCTGCTGGCTTTGTAAAATTTAAAATCCATGTATACAGGTATTTAAAAAGCAAATCGATTTACTTTAACCCTTTAATTGCTTATAATTTTAATAGTCTTAAAGGAGTTGAGTAAAATGGAGAATCAGATGAAAAAGGATAAAGTTTATTCTGGTTGCGCGATTGCAGCAATTATGGATAGAAGGAAAAAGAGGTTTAGTTCTGATAGGATTGTAGAATCAATCGCCAGCATGAAACCGAGATCGAATGGCTTAGGTGGCGGCTTTGCAGGCTATGGCATATATCCAGAGCATAAAGAAAATTATGCTTTACATATATTTGCAAATGATCAAAAAGCTGAGTTAGAGCTGAGAAAATATCTTGATCGATATTTTGAAATTATTGAGGAAAGACCTTTTAGGATTAATAGAAGTATCAGCCTGGATAATGAGCCTGAGCTTTTAAGGTTTTTTGTTCAACCGGCTGTTAGCGAGATTAAATCAAGTGGTTATTCTAATATTCTTGCTGAGGAAAATTATATTTTTGAGAGGATTATGGAGATTAACAGTCAGCTTGATGGAGTTTTTATTGTTTCATCTGGCAAGAATATGGGGATATTTAAAGGCCTGGGTTATCCTGGAGAGGTTGCTCAGTTTTACAGACTTGAAGAGTATTCAGGATATCTATGGACGGCCCATGGTCGGTTTCCAACTAATACTGCAGGCTGGTGGGCTGGAGCTCATCCCTTTGGGCTTCTTGGCCGTTCTGTGGTTCATAATGGTGAGATATCTTCTTATGGCACAAATAGCAGATATGTTGAGATCTTTGATTATAGATGCAGTATGGCAACTGATACAGAGGTTATTGCCTATCTTCTTGATCTGTTGATCAGAAGACAGGGGATTTCAGAGCAGATTGCCTGTCAGGCTCTGGCAGCTCCCTTATGGGATAAGATAGCCAGACTGGATGAGCCAGAAAAGAAACTTTTGAAAAAACTAAGGATTATCTATTCAGATGTTTTATTAAATGGTCCATTTTCGATTATTGTTGCTGATAATGATGGCTTGGCTGTATTAAATGACAGGATTAAATTGCGGCCGATGGTTATTGCTGAAAAGGGAACCAGGTTTTATGCAGCCAGTGAGGAATCTGCTATCAGGGCGGTTGAACCGAGTCCTGATAAGGTTGAATTTCCAGCTGGTGGGCTGCCTGTAATTGAAAAGGTAGAGGCAGGTGAGATGGTATGGCAGCAGGTAAATTAAACTCAAAATATAGAGTAAGTATTAATCAGAATAGGTGTATAGACTGTGGAATTTGTGAAGAAGAATGTCCTTATGGGGTTTATGATTTTAGTGATGGTGGGCCTTTAGAGATTGAAGATGAAAAAGAATGTGTTAACTGTCAGAGATGTGTTAGTTTCTGTCCTAAAAATGCTATTACTATCGAGGAAGATAAAAATAAACCGGCTAAAAATAGTCACTGGTCTTTCAATCATATTGATTATATCAGGCGGCAGGCTAATGGTGGAGGAATTTTATTATCAGGTATGGGCAATCCAGAACCTGGTAAGATTTACTGGGACCATCTTAATTTAAATGCCAGTCAGGTGACCAATCCGGCTATTGATCCGTTAAGGGAGCCGATGGAGTTAAAGACTTTTCTTGGTCGGAAACCAGATGGACTGGAATTTAATGAGAATGGCAAGCCAGAAGAGCTGCCACCACAACTGGAGCTTGAGACCCCAATACTCTTTGCAGCTATGTCCTTTGGCTCTATAAGCTTAAATGCCTGTAAGGCTCTTGCCAGTGCTGCCAGTCAATCTGGCATAATGTATAATACTGGTGAAGGCGGGCTTCATAAGGACCTTTATCAGTATGGAGATAATACTATCGTCCAGGTGGCTTCAGGGAGATTTGGTGTCCATAAGGAGTATCTTGAAGCTGGCAGGGCAATCGAGATAAAGATTGGCCAGGGTGCTAAACCTGGGATTGGTGGTCATTTACCTGGTGAAAAGGTAAGTCAGGATATATCTGAAACAAGGATGATACCGGAAGGAACTGATGCCTTATCGCCAGCTCCCCATCATGATATCTATTCGATAGAGGATTTGAAACAGTTAATTTATGCTTTAAAGGAGACGACAGCCTATGAGAAACCGATAATCGTTAAGGTTTCAGCTGTCCACAATGTGGCAGCAATTGCTGTTGGTGCAGCAACTGCCGGGGCTGATATTATTGCAATTGATGGCTGGCGAGGCGGTACTGGAGCTGCACCGACTATGATCAGGAATAATGTTGGGATTCCAATTGAACTGGCTCTGGCAACAGTTGATGATAGATTGCGGGAAGCAGGGTTAAGACAGAATGTTTCAGTTATTGCCTCTGGTTCAATCAGGACTAGTGCTGATTTAGTTAAGGCTATAGCTTTAGGGGCAGATGCCTGTTATATAGGGACTGCTGCTCTGATTGCTCTAGGTTGTAGTTTATGCCGGAACTGTTATTCAGGAAATTGTAGCTGGGGGATAGCAACTCAGAAACCGGAACTTTATAATAGACTTGATCATGAAGCAGGTGCTGAGAGGCTGGTTAATCTACTTAAGGGCTGGTCTTATGAGATAAAGGAGATTCTAGGCGGTATGGGACTTAATTCCCTGGATAGTTTAAGGGGTAATCGCTTGATGTTAAGAGGTGTTGGCCTGAATTCGAGAGAGTTGGAGATATTAGGTGTTAAACATGCAGGTGAAAGTTAAGATGGAGGAATTGAGATGATAATAAAAGAGAGTTCAGTTATTAACGGTGATGGGCTGGATCATAAAGCATTAAATCAGTTAATAAGGGATAAGATTGCAAGTGGTCAGAAATATATCCAGTTAAATGTTATTAATGGCCAGCGTTATATAGGTAGTGGTATTGGTACAGGAGTTAAGATGGAGATTAATGGGTTGCCAGGCAATGATCTGGCTGCCTTTGCTGATGGTGTTACTATTAGGGTTAACGATAGCGTGCAGGATTGTGTCGGTAATACTATGAATGCTGGCATTATTATAATAGACGGTCATGCCGGGGATTTACCTGGTTATTCCCAGAGAGGTGGCAGCATATATATTAATGGTGATGCTGGTTATCGGGCCGGGATTCATATGAAAGGTTTTAAGGATAAACAGCCATTACTAATGATTGGCGGTAAAGCTGGTGATTTTACTGGTGAATATATGGCCGGTGGCCGGATAGTAATTTTAGGGCTTGGGTTTGATAAAGCAGGCTCTGATTTGATAGGTGACCATCTTGCACCTGGTATGCATGGTGGCGAGATATTTATCAGGGGTAAGTTGAGTCCTGATCACTTAGGACCTGAGATAAAATCTGGAGAATTAAATCAATCTGATTTAAAGTTTTTAGAAAGAGAAATTGCTAACTTTAAAGATTATTTTGATTATGAAAGTTTGAATTTGGATTTAAATAGCTTTAGTAAGGTTATTCCAGACTCAGATAGGCCCTATGAGAATATGTATGTATAGAAAAAGTCCTGGAATTGGTTTTCCAGGACTTTTTTTGATTATGATTTAATAAAGTCTTAAATAATTATCTAATTCCCACTGATGGACTTCAGCTTTATATGTAGACCATTCAGCCTGTTTGGCCTGAACAAATTTGCTGAGGACATGACTGCCAAGAGCTTCTCTGATTACATCGTCCTCCAGCAGAAGGTTTACAGCTTCCATAATATCACCTGGTAGACTTTTGATGTTTTGTTCTTCTTTTTCAGATCTGGTCATACAGTAGATATCCTCCATAACTTCGGCTGGTGGCTCTATTTGATTTTTAATGCCATCAAGGCCTGCTTTTAACATTACAGCTGTTGCCAGATACGGGTTGGCTGAAGGGTCAGGATTTCTTAATTCCAGTCTTGATCCTTCGCCACGACAGTCAGGGATTCTAATTAATGCACTCCTGTTTGAACTTGACCAGGCGACATAAACAGGTGCTTCATAACCAGGAACTAATCTTTTATAGGAATTAATTGTTGGATTGGTTATAGCTGTTAAGGCTCTGGCATGTTTCATCAGGCCGCCGATATAATAATAGGCTATATCGCTTAGATTAAGGTCATCATCAGGGTCATAGAATGCATTCTGGCCATTACTGAAAAGTGACTGATGAACATGCATTCCTGAACCATTTTCACCTGAGATAGGTTTTGGCATAAAGGTGGCATGTAAATCTTCCTGGCTGGCAATAGTTTTAGTAACAAACTTGAAAGTACAGATATTATCGGCTGTTCTTAAGGCATCTTCATATTTAAAGTCTATCTCATGCTGGCCCGGGGCAACCTCATGGTGGGAGGCTTCTATTTCAAAGCCCATTTTTTCCAGGGCAAGAATTATATTTCTCCTGGTATCCTGGGCTTGATCCATAGGGGAGAGATCGAAATATCCACCATCATCATTTGGGATAGTTGTTGGATTGCCATCTTGATCGTATTCAAAAAGAAAGAATTCTGGTTCCGGACCGACTTTCATTGTATAGCCCATTTCTTCAGCTTCTTCTAAAACCTTTTTTAAAATATATCTGGGATCGCCGGCAAAGTGGCTACCATCTGGACAATAGACATCACAAATAAGTCTGGCAACAGCTCCATTTTCCTCCGGGCGCCAGGGGAAAAGACTGAAGGTATCTGGATCAGGCCTTAAATACATATCGGATTCCTGGATTCTTGTAAAGCCGTCGATTGAAGAGCCATCGAACATAATTTCTCCGTTTAAAGCATCCTCTAATTGGTCAATTGTAATTGCAACGTTTTTTACTGTTCCTAGAATGTCGCTGAACTGGAGTCTGATAAACTTTACACCTTCTCTGTCTGCTAACTCTAAAACATCTTCTTTTGTCATCTTACTCATCGTATTAATTCCTCCTCGATTCTTATATTACTTATAATTATCATATTAACATATTAAAGTATCTGGACTAAAAAGTAAATGAATATAGGATTTAGATACATGTATACAGGGATATTAACGACTATATTAATATTTATTCGCATTAATGAAAAAAATTAAATTTTTTGCAGGAGAATTATACTTAATAGCGAATATTATGTTACAAATAATATTTTGCCTTTAATAGCTATAATATTTGTTATGTCAGTGTTTATAGCATAATTTATGCTCCCATTTTACAGCAAAATTCCTGGATTATCTATTACTAAAATTCATTCTGGCAAAAAATAGTTCTAAAGGAGGTGATTGGAGAATCAGGACAGGGGGGTGAATTTTAATAGTCAGGTCAGTTTGGAGGTATTGTGCAGGCAGAATTACCTTTAAAATTAATAAAAAGGGGTGCACAATAATGCTAAAAGTGAAAAATGTTTTAATTATTGGCCTGTTAAGTTTCTGTATTGTAGTTGGGCTTGGCCTGGTTGGATCTGCAGAGGAGGTCCCTTATGGTGGCTGGTTAGACAGGATTGTTGCAGAGGAGGAGGCGTCTACAGCTGCCGGTGTTACTAAACTGGGAACTGGTGACCTTGGGGTTTATGCCTATACAATATCTGAAGTAGATATCTATGAAATGATACTTGATAATCCAGAAATATCATATGCTGAATCTTTTGGCTCTTATAGTGAATTATCATTTAACCCTTCAGGTCCTATCTTTGAAGGGACTGGTAAATTGAATCCCTTTGCTGTTCCAAGAGTTAGAGAGGCTATGAACTGGTTAGTTGATAGAGAATATTTGGCTGAAGAAATATTTGCTGGTATGGCAGTTCCAAGATTATTTCCGATAACTTCAGCTTTTCCTGATTATGCAAATATGATTGAAAAAGTTAGAGAGCTTGAGGTTATGTACAGCCATGATCCAGATAGAGCAGAAAGTATTATAACTGAGGAGATGTTAGAGTTAGGTGCAGAAAAGGTTAATGATATCTGGCATTTTGACGGGGAACCTGTGATTATCAGTATATTAATCAGAACAGAGGATCAGAGAACAGAGATTGGGGATTATGTTGGTATGCTGTTAGAACAGATCGGCTTTAGAGTTGAGCGGAGATATGCTACTGCTGCAGAGGCTTCTCCAATCTGGCTAACTGGTAATCCAGCAGATGGGTTATTTCATATTTATACCGGTGGTTGGATAACAACTGTAGTTGATAGAGATCAATCGACTAACTGGGAGTTTTTCTATACAGATCGTGGTCTTGGAGTACCGTTATGGCAGGCATATCAGCCAAGTGAAGAGTTTGATGAGGCATCACTTCGATTAGCCCAGCGGGCTTTTTCAACTATGGAGGAACGGTATGAATTGATGGCTAAAAATATGGAGCTAGGCCTTCAGGATAGCGTTAGAATCTGGTTGGTTGATGAACTTTCTATTAATCCATATAGGTATGATGTTCAGTTGACTGCTGATCTTGCTGGTGGAATATCTGGTTCCTGGCTCTGGCCTCAAACTATTAGGTACGTTGATGAGGTTGGAGGGCAGATGAATATTGGTATGCCGTCAGTATTACCAGAACCCTGGAATCCGCTAGACGGTAGTAACTGGATTTATGACATGATGATTATTAGGGCAACCGGTGAATTGGGCTATAAAAATGATCCTTACACTGGCCTTCATCACCCTAACTTTTTTGAATCAGCAAAGGTTGTTATTGAAGAAGGGCTACCAGTTACAAAGAATCATGATTGGGTAGAATTAGAATTTGTAGAAGGTGGAACAGTGGTGCCGGAAGATGCCTGGGCTGACTGGGATCCTGTCGAACAGAGATTTATCACTACTGGAGAAAAGTTTCCAGATGGGGTAAATGCCCGTCGGGCGGTCACCACAATTTATCCTGAAAGACTCCAGGAGAATTTAAGATGGCATGATGGCAGTTCATTTTCAGCTGCCGATATTGCCTGGTTCTATATAATGCAGTTTGATAGGGCTTTTGAAGAGAGCGATTTCTTTGATCAGGCTCAGGTTTCAACCTATCAATCATTGATGGATGTTTTAAAAGGGATTAGAGTTATTGATGGTGATCCAATTCAAGTTGAATATTATACAGATCTTTATTATCTTGATGCTGAGTTATTTATCCCTTCTGGATTCCCTTATTATGCTCAGGGGCCAGGAGCCTGGCATAATTTAGCTATTGGCTATCTTGCAGAGGTAGCTGAAGAAGTTGCATTCTCAGCAAGTAAAGCAGATCTCCTTGAAGTTGAGCACCTTAATATGGTCGGCGGGCCAAGCCTTGAGATTTTAGAGAGACATCTAAATAGAGCTATTGAAGAGGGTATAATTCCTTATGAGAATACACTGGCTGAATTTATCTCAGAGGAAGAAGCCTATGAGAGATACAATAATTTATATGACTGGTATCAAGAAAAGGGTCATTTCTGGGTTGGTACTGGACCGTATTATTTAGATGCTGTTTATCCAGTTGAGGGTATAATCGAGCTGGTTAGAAATGAAGATTATATGTTTCCTGCTGATCGCTGGGATATCTTTGTTGAACCAATAATACCTGAAGTTGAGATTAGCGGTCCAGGTGCTATTAGAATCGGTTCAGAATTTATAGTTGATATTAATGTGACTTTTGATGGTGAACCTTATTCAGATGATGATTTAGACACAATTATAGTTTTGATCTTTGATGAAAATAATCATCTGATTGAAACTATTGATGCCTATTATATTGATGAGGGTTATTATCAGGTAGAGGTTGGAGAAGATATCACCTCCAGGCTTATTTCTGGAACAACACTAGTTGAAGCTGTTGTTACATCAAGACTTGTTGCCTTACCTTCAATGGAGTCGCTCTCAGTAGTAACTTTTAGGGCTGATAATTAATTGCCTGTATCCTGAGATTTTCCCTGGCTGCAGAGATTAAATCTCTGCAGCCTCTTATAATTGATTAGAGGGGGTGTAAAAATGGATCAGAAATTTGAAGATCCTGAAATTCAGGAACAGGAGATTGATCTAAAGGCTAAAATCAGAAGAAGAAATAATTTAGGAAGGATAATTAAGTATTTTGGGTTTCGCTTACTGGCTCTCTTTATAACTGTTGTAATTGCAATCTATATTTTAATATTAATAGCAAATATGGGCGGGGCAGTCGATGATATCAGGATGGGTCAGATACGTGAGTCTGTTGGCATGACGATGATGGCCATGTCATCTGAAATGGCTGAATGGCCCCTTGAACGGAGGAGAGAATTTGAACAAAGACTGGTTGAACAGGAGATTGAACGACTTGGCCTGGATCAGCCTTTTATTATTAGGAGTTTTTATTATCTCTGGGATGCTATAACTTTAGATTTAGGCAGGGCTGAGCGGATGACCAGTGATGCCGGTTCCAGGAGAGTTCAGTTAATAATTTTAGAGCGGCTGCCACCGACTTTGATGTTGATGATGTCATACTTTTTATTAATGTTCTTTATGGCTTTATTTTTTGCTTTATTTTTATCCAGGAGATATGGCAGCAAGCTTGATAGATTGGTGGTCTTACTTGCTCCAACTTCAGCAGCTCCAGGCTGGTTTTATGGGATTTTTCTGATTCTCATTTTTGCAGTTATTTTTGGCTGGTTGCCCTATGGAGGCATGGTGGAAGCTCCACCTCCAAGAGAGACCCATCTTTATGCATTGAGTGTAATTCGTCATCTTATATTACCTGTGGTTTCTTTAATTATGGGAGCATTTTTTATTAATGTTTATAACTGGAGGACATTTTTTTTAATCTACTCCAGTGAGGATTATGTAGAAATGGCTAAGGCTAAAGGTATAAAAGATAGGGCAATTGAAAGAAAATATATTCTCCGGCCGACTTTGCCGCCAATAATAACTTCATTTGCTTTAAGTATGATTGTTATGTGGATGGGGGCTGTAATTTTAGAACAGATCTTTAACTGGCCTGGATTGGGCAGAATGCTTTTTGAAGCAATCGGGCTCTTTGATGTACCAGTAATAGTTGGAGGTAATGTGATTTATGCCTATTTATTAGCTGCAACTGTCTTTGTTCTGGATATTATTTATGCTGTGCTTGACCCAAGGGTTAAGATAGGTTTGGGTTCAGGAGGTGATAACTAATGCGGCTAAGAAAATATTTAAGTCAAATCAGGAGATATCCATCGGTTATTATTGGCCTGACTATAATTGGCATTCTTGTCTTTACTGCGATTGCAGCATTAATTATCATCCCATATGAAGAGGCTATAATTCTCTGGCGAGGCGGAGATATCTGGGCTGAGAGTCCTAGAAATGCTAGACCTCTTTATGTCGACTGGTTTACCAGAGATGATCTGCCTAGAACTGAAATACTGGATTCCAGAGACTTCCCTGAAAATAAAGTAAAAGAATCATTAAATGGTGTTTACCAGTTTGAGATAGTTCTACCGATAAATTATCAATATGATGGTTTCCCTAAAGAGATCAATTTATTTTTTGAAGCAAATTATGCAGAAGTAAGACCAAATATAGCTATTGAGATTTTAACTCCTGATGAGCGACAGTATCGGACATCTGATATTTCAATAACCAGAAATTCAGTTATCAGAATGGAGCAAAGAACTGAATTAAGAAGGCAGATGGGTAATCAGTCTCCTCGATTTGGGATCTTTGCTGATCCAGCTCAGGAGGAGCGAACTCCACTGAAAGGGGAGTATCAATTTAAGATAAGTGGTTATCTTTTTGGGGCAGATGATGACCTGGATCTTCGGCTGGTCTCTTATGGGCAGGTCCATGGGTTTGGGGGTACTGATCATAGAAGACGGGATCTTGGCGTTGCTCTACTCTGGGGAACACCGGTTGCCTTAATGTTTGGTGTGCTGGCTGCTGTTGGGGCCAATGTTACAACCTTTATAATCTCTGCAATTGGTGTCTGGTATAGCGGACTGGTAGATTCAGCTATTCAGAGGATTACTGAGGTTAACATGATTATACCGACATTGCCTTTACTGATATTAATTGGAATGTTTTATTCCAGGAGCCTCTGGGTGATGCTAGCAGTTGTTATTGTCAAAGGGATCTTTGGGCCGGCAGTTAAAACTTACAGGGCGATGTTTCTTCAGGTTAAAGAACTGCCCTTTATTGAGGCTGCAGAAGCCTATGGAACCAGTAATAGAAGAATTATATTCTTTTACATGCTTCCTAAAATCATCCCGACATTGATTCCACAGTTTGTCACTGTTATACCGACTTTTGTCTTTTTAGAGGCCTCCCTTGCTGTATTAGGACTGGGTGACCCTGTATTACCGACCTGGGGTAAGATGTTAAATGATGCTTTAAGTGAAGGAGCATTATTTATGGGACATTTCTACTGGGTCTTGCAACCAGCAGTTCTTTTGATTATTACTGGTTTAGGTTTTGCCATGACAGGTTTTGCCCTGGATAGAATTTTGAACCCCAGGTTAAGGAGGCGATAGGATGGCCCAGAATAATTTATTAGAAGTTGAAAATATGCATCTATATTTTAAGACTAGAAATGGAATCCTTCAGGCTGTTGATAATGTCAGTTTTGCTCTGGAGCGGGGCAAGAGTATGGTGATTGTCGGGGAATCTGGCTGTGGCAAGACATCTTTAGGCAGGGCTATTTTGCGCCTGTTGCCAGAGAATGTCTGTAGATATGATGGCCGTTGTCTCCTAAATGGCGAAGATATTATGGGATTATCTGATGAGGATTTTCGGAGAAAGATTCGCTGGAAGAAGGCTGCTCTGGTGCCTCAATCATCGATGAATTCACTTAACCCTGTGATTAAGGTCTCTGAACAGGTTGCCGAGCCAGTTCTACTCCATACTAAAATCGAAGATAAAAATGAAGCCTTAAGAAGGGCTGCAGGTGCCTTTAAAAAAGTTGGGATACCAATTGATTTTCTTGGGCGGTATCCATTTGAGTTGAGTGGTGGAATGAGACAGAGGGTGGCAATTGCAACTTCACTAATCACTGATCCAGACTTTATAATTTTGGATGAGCCGACATCGGCTTTGGATGTTTTAACTCAGGCCAATATAATGAATGTTTTGACCAGACTTAAAAAAGAGATTGATATAAGTTTTATTCTGATAACACATGATGTTAGTACATCCAGTGAGATTGCTGACATGGCAGCAATTATGTATGCCGGTCAGATTGTTGAATTCACTGATGCTAAAACATTTTTTGGAAAGCCACTTCATCCTTATTCAGAGCGGTTAATGGAGAGTGTTCCGACTTTGCAGGCTGATGATAAGCTTGGCTATATACCAGGCCAGCCGCCAAGTTTGATTAATCCACCGACTGGCTGTCGGTTTGCTGATCGCTGTAATGAGAGATTTGAGCTCTGTAGCGAGAACCCACCAGAGTTTATGGTTGATGGAGGCCGGATGGTAAAATGCTGGCTCTATAAGGAAAGCGGTGAGCGCTATGTCAGCTAATAAAAAAGAGGTATTGCTTGAGGCCCATGATTTGAGGACCTGGTTTGAGATAAAGAAATGGGGTTTTCTCCATGTCGGGTTTGTCAGGGCAGTTGATGGTGTTAATTTTAAGCTTAATCGAGGTGAGTCAATTTCTCTAGTTGGAGAGTCTGGCTGTGGCAAGAGTAGTCTGGCCAAAACGATAATCGGGATCAATCGGCCAACAGATGGTGAGCTGGTTTTTGAGGGGAAATCTATTAAGGCTGTTAATGATGGTGATATGCGTCAGTATAAATCAGAGGTAGGCTTTGTTCAGCAGGATCCCTATGGAGCTCTGCCGCCATTTATGACCATTCAGAGGATTTTAGAAGAGCCGATGATTGTTAATGGGATTAAAGATAAAGCAGAGCGGCGAGCCAGACTTGAACAGGTCATGACTGAACTGAAGCTGACTCCTATCGTAGATTTTTTAGATAAATACCCTCATATGTTAAGTGGAGGCCAGCAGCAGAGGATTGTTATTGCCAGGGCGCTGGTGCTTAATCCAAAGTTGATAATGGCTGATGAGCCAGTTTCGATGCTTGATGCGTCTGTAAGAGTTGAAATTCTTGAGTTATTTAGAAAGATTCAGGCCAAGCGGGAGCTTGCAATTATATATATTACCCATGATCTTTCAACAGTCAGGTATTTTTCTGAGAGAATCTGGGTTATGTATGGTGGCAAAATTGTTGAACAATCTCCAGTTCGTGAACTTTTGCTGGAACCGGCTCACCCATATACAAGGGCTTTACTGGCTGCTATTTCTGAACCAGATGCCAGTAATATTGATCGATATAAAAAGGTTCCGCCAGGAGAACCACCGAGTCTGTTGAATCCACCTTATGGCTGCAGGTTCCATCCCAGGTGTGAATATATGATTTCAGGGCTCTGTGACCAGGAAGAGCCGCCAGATTTTGAGCTGGCTAAAAATAGATTGACTGCCTGCTGGCTCTTTAAAGATAAGGAGGATGCCAGTGATGTTGCGATTTAAAAGTTCTAGAATGATATTATTAAGTCTTGTATTAATTGTTGCTGGTTGGTTGCTGGTTTTTGCCATGGTAATTAATCTTGTAAAAGAGACCTTTCTTTTAAGTTTTATCGGTTATGCAATGGGGCTGGCTGGTTTTTTTATCGGTTTTATGGCTATCTCCTATCACTGGAATCTGATTAAGGATAAACAGGATAAAAAAGAGCTCAGGGAATATAAAGATGATGAGTAAAAAGAAATGTCTAAGTGCTTATAGCTTGTAATCTTAATCTAGCAGATGCTTTAGATTATAATTGGGGACCTTTTAGGTCTCCAGTTTTTTGTGAAGAGCTACTTTTTTTATCAGTTAAAATCTGTTAAAATTAATGCAAGACTATATATAAAAATAAATTTAATAGAGAAAGGATATTGATATATGGAGAAGAGTAGAACTAATAACAGGAAACCATTAAAGATAATTATTACGCTGGTATTCCTGGCGATATTACTGGTAATTTTGAACTTTGCCCTGGGATCAATTATTGCCAGGAATTTTAGGGATGGCTTGCAGGAATCATTAGGCGATGATATTTTTCTAACCAGGGGGAGTTTTTCAGCTAATCCGGCGATGAGATCTCTGGAAGGTGAAGGCATAGAGATTTATGGCCGGACTGGCAGAATGACTGCAGATAGGTTGGATATTTCAATGAGTTTCCAGGATATGATAGCACTGGCCTGGGGTGAAAATATTGACGATGATTTTCTTAATACTAAAGATCTGAAGTTATCATTATTTGAATTACGGTTAGAGGATAATGATCAGAATCTGTTGCTTGCAATGGACCAGTTTGATATGGATTATACAGGCAATGCAGATTTAGAAGAGGAATATCTTGATTTTGAGGCTGGCATAAGGGTTAGCCAGATCGATTTAAATCCTGTCAGGAGTAATTTGATTGAATCAGGAGAAGCCGATGAGATTCATTCAATGGTCGGGATTGATGTAGAGGAGTTGAATCTGGTTAATATTGTAATGAGGGCCAGCAGTCAGGATTTCTTTCCTGAAGGAATGGAAGAGAGATATGAGTTTAAGATTGACCAGCTTGATTTTGAGACTAACTATCTGGATCTCTTTTCAGAGTTTGATCTGGCCTATCATCTTGAATCAGAGGAAATAGAAGTTTTTGATTCCAGGATTGAGATTGAATTTGCCAGTCAGGAATTGCGCCAGGCAATTCAGTTCTTTGCTATGATCTCTGGAGTTCAGCTGAATTTTGAAAATGATCGCTTGATCTTTGAATTTGAGGGTAGATATTAATGTTGAGTGACAGGAGGGGTTTATTATTGAGCTTATCAGGAACCTGGTTGGCGAGATGATACCATTAATTTACAGGCAGTATTTAAGGTTTTGTGGTCTGATATCGGAAAATATGATTTACAAACCCTTTCAGGTTGTTACTGTGCCAGTTGAGTTGATTCAGGAGAGCATTAGCCCCTACCCTGAGTATTATCTTGACTGGCTTGAAAATGGCCATCTGGTTAAGACCCCAGAGGTTGAAACTGTGCGGAAGAAGAAGGTTCTCTGCCAGGATGATATCAGGTTTGCCGGGAAGATAGCCGGTGGTGACTGGGATCTGGCCAGACAGGATATAGAATCTATGATCAGCTATATTGCTTTTAAGGAAAGGTTTTTTGATGGTCTGGACTGGGAAGATACTGTCTATTACAGGTTTCTTGAAGAAAAAGCTGCAATTGCCAGGTCTCAAAATTTAGAGCTGCCATTTCCTGATAATTTTGATAAACCGAGAACTCCAGATTATTATTTTGATTATTATCTAGGGAAGCTTAAATACTGGGAAGAGTTATATTATGAGATTAAGGGGGGCGGGTATAAGAACCAGGCTACTGGCAATAGTTTTCCAAGGTCTCTCCATTCCAGCAAGGCTACCTATGAGGGTCTGGCTGAGAATGAGATTGAGATAGCTGTAGCCAGGGATGATGAATTGCTTTTTGTAGATGGACGCCATCGCTTTGTAATTGCTAAGTTGCTTGAGGTTAAGGAAATTCCGGTAATAGTTAATCTCTGGCACAGGGAATTTATTGAAAAATTTAGAGCTGAATCTGGGCAGGAAAAATTGACTCCCTCTGTTTTAATGAACTGGCTCTTAGGGAATATTAAAGATTAGGAATTTGTAATAGTTGAATGAAAGGAAGAGATAATGATTGTTGATAAATTGAAGATTGTGAGATTTACAAGGGGCTTATTAATTGCTTTTATGGTGCTGGCTATATCTGGCTTTGCTTTAGCTGGTGTTGAGGCTGGAGGGTTTTCAGAGGAGGTTATGTCTGAATTAGAAATCGGCATGGCTGAATCTGATCTGCTGGAGCTTGCAGGTGAGCCTGCTTACAGGGCTCCGACTGGTTATGGCTATGAATGGCTGGTCTATAATCAGGATTATGCCAATTATTTTCAGATTGGGGTGACTGATGACCAGGTTGTGGCCATTTACAGTAATTCGTTTAACTGGGGCTATCAGGGTGTTGAGATTGGAACCGGTCTTAATAGCTTTAGATCGGCAGTTGATGCCGGCAGGCAGGTAGAGTTTGAACATGAGCATGTAACGATTACGTTAAGCCCGCCTGAAGGGGCGGAAAATTCTATTTTTTTACTTTATGACCCTGGGTCGGAGTCGGTTGTTCATTATTTTATAGATATTCACAGGGAGCGGTTGACATCGATTCTGGTTTCTGATGTTGAAACTACCATGGCTGCCAGTAATTTGAATTATAATATAAGCTGGTCCAGTGGTTCCAGACCTAATTTTGAGCCTCCTGAGATCAGTGATTCAAAACAGGAAGAGATAGATTATTATACTGGCAGGCAGTTTCAGGATCTTGTTAATTCTGTCCGGGTTAGAAACGGGATTGAAAGACTGGGCTGGTATGGAGCTGCAGCTGAGGTTGCTATCGAGCATTCCAGGGATATGTATTATAATGGCTTCTTCTCCCATGAGTCGCCGACAACGGGCAGTCCTGGTGATAGGGTTAGCGCTGCTGGCATAGACTTCCGCTATCTTTTGGAGAATCTTTCTTATGGTTATACCGGGGCAGTTTTCGCCCATGAGGGTTTGATGAATAGTTATGGCCATCGCCAGAATATCCTTGACCCTGATGTTAATGCGATTGGTGCCGGAGCTTATCAGAGCGAAGCCTATACCCAGTTGTTTTTGAGGCTGGATTAGAATTTTAATTATTTAATATTGTTATTAAAATAATTATCTAATAATTTTGAATCTAAAGAGGAATTCCTGCATTCCTGTCGAATTACTATATTAGAAACAAAATAAGTTTCTAAGGTGGTGATAAGAATGTATTATAAAGATTACTGGGATAATTATATCAAAGAGGATATTATTGATGAAGGGCTAGATTCTGCAATCTTAAAATCCTGGAAAGTAGCTAAAGAAAACAAGATAAATCCTTTTAAAAAGGAAGTAGAAGTTAATAAGTTATCTGAGCAAAAACTAGCTGAAAGAAGAAATGATTTGAAAGAAGAGTTAAAAATTATAAAGCAATATTTAAATTATTTATTTGAGTTCACTAAAGATAATGGCTATCTATTATCTTTTATAGATAAGGATGAAAATATTCTTGAAATATTCGGGGATGAAGAGACAATTGATATATTTAAAGAAAGATATAGTTATGAAGTTGGTGTTAAATGGTCTGAAAAAGAAATAGGAAATAATTCAGGTAGCCTTGCAATTAGAAAGGATGAACCTGTACAAATAGTTGGGGCCCAGCATTATAGGCAAAAATTTCATGATTTAGGTTGTTCTGCAGCTCCTATAAAAGATAAAAACAATAAGATATTAGGAGCTTTAAAAATCATAGGTTTTAGCAGTAAAGTTAATAAACATACTCTTGGAATGGCTTTCACTTCAGCAAAAGCAATTGAAAATCAAATAAAAATGCAAAACCTTAATGAAAAGATATTAGAAAAAAACCAAATGGAAAATGCAATTGTAAGCTCTATATCGGATGGTCTTCTTTATGTAGATAAAGATGGTATAATTAAGTTTATCAATAAGTCCGGGGCAGAAATATTAAATGTTAATAGAGATGAATGTATAGGTAAGCATGTTACTGAAATAGTTGATTTTAGACCAGTAATATTAGATGTTTTAAAAACTGGTGTAGGTTATGAAGATAAAGAATTTTATCTCCGTTCAAAGGGAGAACTTCTACATTTTGTAAAAACAACTAAAGTTTTAAAAGATAATAATGGCAACATAAGAGGTGTCGTCGATTCTTTTAAAGAGATAAAAAAGATCAAAAAAATAGTTAATAATATAACAGGTGCTCAGGCTAAATTTAGCTTTAATGATATATTTGGCGAGAGTAAAATTATGTTAGACACTAAAGAAAATGCTGAAATGGCTGCTAATACAGATTCAAGTATCTTTATTGAGGGAGAAACCGGGACAGGTAAAGAACTTTTTGCACAGGCTATTCATCAGGAATCATCAAGAAGTGAAGGCCCCTTTGTCGCTGTTAACTGTGCTGCTTTTTCTCCACAATTAATTGAGAGTGAATTATTTGGCTATGTAGAAGGTTCATTTACTGGAGCAAGAAAAGGTGGGAGACCAGGAAAATTTGAAATGGCAAATGGGGGAACTTTATTTTTAGATGAAATAGCTGAAATGCCACTAACTATGCAGGCAAAATTATTAAGAGTATTACAGAGCAAACAGATTATAAGAGTAGGTGGAAATGAGTATATTCCTGTTGATGTTAGAGTTATTAGTGCTACTAATAAAGACTTATTAGAAGAAGTTAATAAAAATAATTTCAGGCAGGATTTATATTATCGTCTTAATGTAATAGATCTAAAGTTACCACCTTTGAGAAAAAGGGGAAAAGATATTTTATTATTGGCGGAAATTTTCCTGAAAAGAATTTCAAATAAATTTAATAAAGATATCTTAGGTTTTACTGAATCAGCAAAAAAGTATTTGCTTAATTATCAATGGCCAGGAAATGTTAGAGAACTTGAAAATACAATAGAAAAAGTAGTTAATTTTTGCGATAAAGATATGATTAAAAAAGATGATTTTCAAAAATTTCATCAGGCAAATCAATCAGAGAAAGATGAAAAGAAACTTAACTCTAAAATAATGCCTCTAGAGGAGATGAAAGCTGAATATATTAAGAATGTAGTTGAAGAATGTAACAATAATATTTCAGAAGCAGCTAATATGTTAGAGGTAAGTAGAAAAACAATTTATAAGTGGATTAAATAAGTGTTACTTTTTTTAACACATGTATAAATAAGTAACAGATTGATGTGTAATTATTACACATCAATCTTTTTGTATTTTAAAAAGCCTGTGGTATCAAGGAGTTATTGTTGGCACAGAAATTGCAATATTTAAAAGTGAGTGAAAATTACCAATATATTTATTCTGATTTTTACTAAAATTTTATGGAGGTGTGAAAGTGAGTTTATCAAAAGAAAAATTACTTGAATTACATGAAAGAATGACGTTGATTAGGGAGTTTGAAAGAGCTGCTGAAAGAAATTTTTTGGATAATGAAATTCCAGGTTTTATTCATCTTTATATGGGAGAAGAAGCAATTGCAGCAGGTATTATCAGCCAACTTGAAAAAGAAGATTATATTACCAGTACACACCGGGGACATGGACATATGCTTGCTAAAGGGGCTGACCCTAAAGAGATGATGGCAGAGCTCTATGGAAAAGAGTCAGGGTGTTGTAAGGGCAAAGGTGGCTCCATGCATATTATGGATTTTGATTTAGGAGTATTTGGAGCAAATGGAGAGGTTGCTGGAGGTTTACCTATAGCAGCAGGAGCAGGATTTGCTATTAAAAATATCACTAAGACAGATCAGATTGTAGTTTCATTTTTTGGGGATGGTGCATCTAATAGAGGCCCATTTCATGAAGCATTAAATTGGGCATCAATTTATGAACTGCCTATTTTATTTGTGGCAGAAAATAATTGTTATGCTTCAACTATCAAATGTGATAAGACCACATCTATAAAGGATATTTCTGATAGAGCACAGGGTTATAATATTAAAGGTGTAACAATCGATGGTAATGATTTGATGGAAGTTTATAATACCGCCAATGAATTAATTAAAGAAGTTCGAGAAAAGAAAAAGCCAATACTATTAGAATGTAAGACTTATAGATTAAAGGGGCACTTTGTTGGTGATCCAATGGAATATAGGCCAGAAGGTGAAGAAGAAGAATATTGGGATTCAGAGCCGATTGGAAGATTTGAAAATTATCTTTTAGAAAATGAGATTGCTACTGAAGAAGAAATCAATGAAAGCTGGGATAAGAGTGAAAATACTATTGAGGAAGCTGTAGAGTATGCAAGAAATGAAGAATTTCCTGCGGCGGAAGATGCTCTAGATGATTTATTCGCAGATGATACAGGCTATCAATATTAAAGAGTGAGGGGGAATTAAAGAAATGTCAACAGAAATGATTACATTCTCCGATGCAATCTGTCGGGCAATAGAGGAAGAGATGGATAAAGACCCAACTGTATTTACCTATGGTGAGGATATTGCTGAACAGGGTGGAATTTTCGGGCAGTATAAAGGTTTATTAAATAAACATCAGGATAAAGTTATTGATACACCAATTTCAGAAGAGGTTATTTATGGATCAGCTGTTGGAGCAGCACTGGCAGGTGCCAGACCAATAGTAGAATTTCATTTTTCAGATTTCTTATTTACAGGAATGTCTGCAATCACAAATCAAATTATGAAAATCAGGTATATGTCTGGAGGACAAAGGGATTTACCGATAATATTAAGAGGTCCAGATGGACGTTCTAATTCTGCAGCAGCACAACATTCACAGAGTATAGAGACAATTTTTATGCATGTTCCAGGTATAAAAGTTGTAATACCTTCAACGCCAGCTGACGTTTATGGGCTTTATAAATATGCTTTAAATCAGAGAGATCCGGTTATATTTTTTGAGCATAAACAACTATATGGCATCAAAGGTGAGGTCTCAACTGATGAGTATGAGATTGAGTTTGGTAAAGCTGATATCAAAAGAGAGGGGGATGATATAACTGTAATCACAACAGGAAGAATGGTGCATGAAAGCCTTAAAGCAGCGCAAAATCTAGAAAAAGAAGGAATTTCTTTAGAGGTAATTGATTTGAGAACTCTAGTACCCTGGGATAGAGAGACTGTCATCAATTCAATTAAAAAGACTGGAAGAATGATGACTGTTCATGAAACATGGAGAAGAGCAGGCTGGGGAGCAGAAGTAGCCGCATATGTTCAGGAAGAAGCCTTTGATTACCTTGATGCACCGATATTAAGGGTTGGTGCTAAGAATGTTCCGAATTCATTTTCACCAGATCAGGAAAATTATATTATGCCAGATGCATCAAATGTAGTGGCAGAAGCAAAGAAATTTGATCTTTACTAAAAAACTTAAATAAAGAGGGGATTAATAATGTTAAAAAAAGCAATCGTTATTAGTATAGTCCTGGTTTTTGCTCTATCGGCACTTTCTGTAGTGGAAGCTGATTATAAAGATGAATTTTCACTTAGTTATAATGTTTCTCCTGCAATGCCCTGGGGAGTAACAGTTGAGTATTTTGCAGACCGTATTCAGGAAGAGACAGATGGAAGAATTAATATTAATGCAGTCGGTGGTTCTTCATTAGCCGGTGGTCAGCAGACAGAAGTATTTTCCTTATTAAGAAGAGGCGCAATTGATATGGCAATAGAATCTACAATTAACTTTTCACCTCAGATTCCTGCTATGAACCTCTTTTCATTACCATTTTTCTTTGAAGGTTATGAAGATATAGATGCAGTACTAGAAGGTCAGGCTGGACAGATGATTCTTGATAGAATGGAAGAATTAGGCGTTGTGTCAGTTGGCTGGGGAGAAAATGGTTTCCGTCAGATTACTAATGATACAAGACCTATTCATAGTCCAGAAGATTTAAGTGATTTGAGATTTAGAGTAGTTGGTAGTGAATTGTTTATTGAAACTTTCCAGGCTTTAGGTTCAAATCCACTAACTATGAACTGGGGAGAAGCAACAACTGGTTTCCAGCAGGGAACAGTTGATGGACAGGAAAACCCTGTAGTTGGAGTAGCTATACCGGTTCAAATCTGGGATTTCCATCAGTATATGACTCTCTGGGATTATGTTGCTGACCCATTAGTTTTTGGGGTTAATGAGCAGATATTTAATAATTTCACAGAAGAAGATCAGCAGATATTATTAGATGTTGCTGAGGAAGCATTAGAATTTGGAAAAATGCTAGCCAGATATGGTTTAGATGATGGTGCAGCTCAGGAATATATCGATGCTAAAATTGAATCTGGAGAAGATCTAGGTTACGCAGAGAGCTTTTTAGATAATATCAGATTAGAAGATGGTTCAATAGATCCAATTGCTTTCCTTGAAGAGCAGGGCATGGAAATTAATCAATTAACTGAAGAAGAAAAAGATGCCTTTAGAGAATTAACTGAAGAAACTTATGAGAAATGGATTAATATAATAGGTGAAGATCTATATGAAGCAGCTTTACAGGATATGGGAAGATAATTAATATATAAATTGTGGAATAATAGATCCGGAGGAGGATCTTCCTCCGGGTCTCACAATTATTTACAGGGTGGTGAGTTATCATTAAACTTCTAAAACAGATATTTTTAAATTTCGAAGAATATTTTGCAAGTATTTTGTTGTGGATAATGGTTACAGTAGCTTTTGTTAATGTTGTTTCCAGGTTTACTTTTAATTTTTCAATAGCTTATGTTGAAGAGTTAACTGTTAATCTTTTTGTCTGGCTGACTTTATTTGGTGCTGCAATTGCATTTAAAAAATGGAATCATTTAGCAGTTTCAATAGTTGTTGATAATATGCCAGATAAAATGAAAATGGCAGCAGAATTATTCGGGAATGCTGTTATAATATTTTTCTTTGTGATGTTATTTTATTATGGTATTGAACATGTACAGGATGAGCTTTTTATGGGCATAAGATCTACTTCTATGGGTATTCCCAGGTGGAGATATACAATAGGGATGCCTATTGGAAGTGTAATTATAATTATTAGGGTCCTCCAGCGGAGTTATAGAGTTGTGAAAGGGGAGGATAACTAATGGCTTTATTTGGTAATGTTATTTTAACAATATTTGTTATTCTATTTAGTCTATTGATATTAAAAGTACCTATTGCAATAGCTTTAGGTTCGGCAGCTTTATATGGTGTTTATGCTTCTGGATTAAGTTTTTCTATGATTAGTTATAATTTCTATGGTGCTATAGCCTCATTTCCATTGCTAGCTATACCTTTTTTCGTTATGGCAGGGGTAATAATGGAGAAAGCAAAATTAGCAGAAAAAATAGTTGATTTTATAAAAATGCTAGTAGGTCCAATTCCAGGAGGGTTAGGAATTGCGGCAGTTATTGTGGCAATTTTCTGGGGAGCATTATCAGGTTCAGGTCCTGCAACTGTTGCTGCCTTAGGAATTATTTTAATACCTGGAATGGTTAAGGCTGATTATGATAAAGGCTTTGCAACAGCTGTTGTTTCAGTAAGTAGCGGTCTTGCTATAATCATTCCCCCAAGTATAGCTTTTATTGTTTATGGAATGGTTGCTAATGTTTCGATTGGTAATCTATTTATTGCTGGAATTATACCTGGCATAATAGTTGGTTTGGCTTTATGTATTGTGGTTTTTATAATTTCTAAAAAAAGAGGTTATCGTGGAGAAGAATGGGCTAGCCCGAAAGAGATATTAAAGGCGTTTAAGGATGCATTCTGGGCATTTTTAACACCAGTAATTATTTTAGGTGGTATTTATGGTGGTATTTTCACACCAACTGAGGCAGCAGCTGTAGCAGTTTTTTATGGAATATTTGTAGGGATGTTTATTTATAAAACAGTTGATATACCATTATTATTTAAGATAGGTAAAGATGCTGCTAATACTACTGCTGTTGTAATGATTGTTTTGGGATGTGCAAGTCTTTTCACCTGGGTTGGTACTAATCTTGGATTTATTAGAAGAGCTTCTAATCTTTTAATGGGTATTTCTGAATCAGAATTAGTTGTTCTATTTTTTATCAATTTAATTGTTTTAATCTCTGGTATGTTGTTAGATCCTGTATCGATTTATTATGTTTATGTACCTATATTATTACCAATCATGGCACAAATGGGCTGGGACCCAGTCTGGTTTGGTGTTATTATGACAGTTAATCTTGCTATAGGTCAGGTGTCACCGCCGGTTGCTGTTAATCTTTATGTAGGATCAAATATTTCAGGAATATCTCTGGAAAGACTATCAAAAGAAGTACTACCTTTTATTGGGGCTGTATTGGTAGCCTTAGCTATACTTGTACTGTTCCCTGCAATTACAACATTTCTTCCGAAAATGTTAGGTCTTATGTAAATAAAATAGAAGAGGTGATATTTAAATATGTCAAAGGAAATTAAAATGCCCAAATTAGGATTAACAATGGAGGAAGGCGAAGTAGTTTTATGGCATAAGAAAGAAGGAGATAAGGTATCTGCTGGTGATATTTTGGTTGAAATAGAAAGTGATAAAATAAGCAATGAAGTTGAATCAGAAATAGATGGAATTCTTGCTAAAATACTTCATGAACCTGGTGATGTCGTAAAAGTTGGAGATCCACTGGGGATAATTGCTGAATCAGAGTCAGAGATAGAAGAGATTAATAAGGGGCAGGAAAATAAAAAAGCAGATTTAGCTGAACCTGAACCTATAGAGTCTTCAGAAGAAAAGCTGGGAAAAGAAATAGATACGAGTACTATTAAAAGATCTCAACTGGCTAAACCTGCATCACCAAAAGCTGTCAGGCTGGCCAGAGAGAAAGGGATTGATATAGAAAAAGTAGATATAAATAAAGGCGTTAGGATAACATCAGAAGATATTGAAATTTATGAAGAAAAAAGTAAAGATATTAAAGAGGATAAAGTTAAGTATACTCCAAAAGCAGAAAAGATAGCTGAAGCAAAGGGATTGGATAAAGAAAAAGTATTTAAAGAGTCTGATAAGACCAGGGTGAGATCAGAAGATTTATCAGAATTTATTGTTGATGATCAGAAAAGTGAAGGTAAGGTTGAAAAATTATCGCAGATGAGAAAAACAATATCAAAACGCTTACAGGAAAGCTGGAGAGCTCCACATGTTTATCTAAGATCAGAAATTAATATTGATAATTTAATTAAGTTAAAAGAGCTTTATAATGAGAAGAATTACAATATATCATTGACAGATTTAATTTCTATTGCAACTATAAAAGCTTTAAAAGATCATCCAGAATTAAATGCTCATTTTGAAGATGATAAAATTATTAAATATAAGGATGTTAACTTAGGAATAGCTGTGGCCGTTGAAGAAGGCCTGATTGTACCAGTAATTAGATCTGCTGACAAGAAATCATTAATTAATCTGGCTACAAATATTGAAGTTATGATTAATAAAGCTAGGTCAAATCAATTAGATTCTGAAGAATATAGTGGAGGAACTTTTACGATAACCAATTTAGGAATGTTTGGAATCGATGAATTTACAGCTGTTATTAACCCTCCTCAGGTTGGAATACTTGCAGTAGGGAAAAAGAAAGAGAAGCTTATCTTAAATGAGAATGGAGAAATCTGTAAAAACAACATTATCAACTTTACCTTAGGTATTGACCATAGAGCTATTGACGGGGCAACAGGTGCAGAATTCCTTCAGACTTTAGAGTCTTATATAAATGAGCCTCTTTTAATGATTTAATAATAACCTGAAAGGGGGAAGTAAATGACTGATTTTAATTTAGCAGTAATTGGTGGAGGTCCAGCAGGATATTCGGCAGCTATTAGAGCATCTCAACTAGGATTAAAAGTCGTATTAATTGAAAAAGATAAGATTGGAGGCACCTGTTTAAATAGAGGTTGTATTCCTACTAAAGCTCTTTTGCAGGGGGTCGGATTGAAAGACGAAGTTGAAAAAGCTTCACTTCTTGGTATAGAGGCTCCTAATTTAAAGTTGAATTTTAATAAGTTAAAAGACTGGCAGAAAAATTCTGTAGAGACTTTACGTAATGGGGTTCAGGGAATATTAAAAAAGCATGAGATAACAACAGTAAATGGTACAGGCCAATTGGTTCATAATAATCAAATTAAAATTATGGAAACTGGAAAATTAATAGAGGTAGAAAACATTTTATTAGCTATGGGTTCAGAACCATTTATATTGCCGATACCTGGTCATGATTTGCCCGGGGTAATCACCAGCAAAGAACTCTTAGAATTACAAGAGGTTCCTGAATCTATGATAATTATTGGTGGTGGTGTAATTGGTTTAGAATTTGCCAATATCTATAATGGATTAGGAACTGATGTAACAATTATAGAATTAGAAAAGAATATTCTTCCATTTCAGGATAGGACTATTTCAGAAAAAATGGAAGAAATTATGAATAAAAAAGGAATTAATATAGTTACTGGCGAGAGAGTAGAAAAAATTCAAGAATCGCAGGAAGGACTTAAAGTTCTATTTAGTGATAAAAGTATAAGTGGAGAAAAAGTATTAATGGCTGTTGGTAGAAAACCGGCTTTAGGTAACACCTTAAAAGTGGGTCTTGAACTCGACAATAATTATATTAAAGTGGATAAATATTTTGAGACATCACTAAAAGGAGTTTATGCTGCAGGGGATATTTTAGATACTCCTCAGCTGGCACATCTAGCAACAGCAGAGGCAAATACTGCAATCCATAATATTGCAATAAGACATTTCAAAAGTTCTGATGAGAAATTGAAGACTGTAAATTATAAAGCTGTTCCAGGGGCAGTTTATACAGACCCGGCAGTTGCTTCAGTTGGTTTAACTGAACGAGAAGCCAGGGGGAAATATAATATAGAATCATATATATATCCCTACAAAGCTAATGGAAAAGCGATTACAATGAATAAAACTGAAGGCTTTGTAAAAATAATAAAAGAGAATACCTATAATGAGGTATTAGGTGTTCATATTATAGGTAATAATGCTTATGAGTTAATAGCAGGTCCAACTTTAGGAATCAATTTAGAAATTACAACAGAAGAATTAGCTGAAACTATTCATCCACATCCGACAGTTTCTGAAATATTGATGGAAGCAGCAGAAATGGCTGGTCCAGGGGCTATTCACTGGACTTAGATTGAGTAATATGAATGATTTAATTAAGCCTGCCAGTACTGGCAGGCTTATTAAACTGGAAGAATCATTAAATATGGTTATGGTGGTGTAATTATGAATCCAGAAAATATTATAGTTATTAAATCCAAATCAACAAATCCATATTATAATTTAGCTTATGAGGAATATTTATTAAATGAATTGGATAAGGAAGATTTGATAGTCTTATTCTATAAAAATCATAATTCAATAGTTATAGGCAGGAATCAAAATCCCTGGCATGAAACAGCTTATTCAAAGTTTATAAATCAGGGTGGTAAATTAGTCAGACGTTTTTCTGGAGGAGGGACAGTTTTTCATGACTCTGGCAATTTAAATTTTTCTTTTTTATCTTCAAAAAAGAATTATAATTTAGATTGGAATTTCAAAATTATTCAGAAGACATTAAGGTATTTTAATATAAAAAGTCAACTTACAGATAGATATGATCTTTTTATTAATCAATATAAGTTCTCTGGTAATGCTTTTCATCTAAAGAGGGATAAGGCCTGTCATCATGGAACATTGCTTTTTAATTCAGATTTAAAAAATATTTCTAAATATTTAAAGTCAGAAATACCAATAATTGAAGGGAACTATATTCCGTCAAAATCATCACCTGTTACCAATTTAAGTAGTTATAATAGTGATCTTACTGCTAACAATTTTATTGAAAGATTTATTGAAACTTTAAATTTAAACATAAATAAAAATAAAGTTATTGAAAAAGAAGTTGATCCAGAAAGTATTACTATGAATAGAGAGCTATATTTTAAAAATAAAAGTTGGGATTGGATATATGGCAGGACACCTGATTTTTCAACAGTTATTGAAAATAAATATATTACATTAAAATTAAAAGTTAATAGAGGCATAATAAAAGATATTGCAATAAATAATTTAGATTTAGATATATTTGATTTAAATGAAAATCAAGTGGTTTTATATTTAAATGGGTTTTTATTAGATGAAGAGTTTAATCCTGAAAAAATATATTCTGTATTAAATTTACTTTTTAGTGGTTACAATAATAAGACAGAAACAATATTAATAAATTAAAGTTGTGATATATTTCTAATTGATTTCAGATTTTGCATATATAATCAGTCTATAGAGATAGATAGTTTTATTTAGTTTAATGTAGACGGAAATATATAAAAATTATTAAAATTATGAAGGAACTTTTGAGTCATTGTCGAATTAAATAATAAGAGTTTATTTTTATCATTTTTCGGTAATATTGCGGCTGCGGGGCCTGTAGAATTAATTTTCTACAGGCTCCTTTTAAGTCTGACCTGTAAAATTAAATAGGAAAAGTCCTGGCTATGATGAAATAGATGATGAGCTTTGCCGAGAATTGTATGAAGATCAACTTCAGGGTGATGAATATAGGTTAAGAATTTTAGTTCAGGGATCGATCAGTCCGACTGCTGAGGCTGATCTAATATTTGAATAAATTATGGTACTTGTATGACAATTCTGGATCTTTGGTATATCCTGCTAATTGTAAAATCATACCTTGACAATATAGCTTAAAGGTATTACAATGGTCGAGGCTCATATGAATTTGCCATGTAATATTTTTAAACTTATTATGAACCATCAGATATATTGTTGAAAGGAGTGATTTTTGATGGATAAGATTAGCAGGATTTTTACTAAAGATTTTTTACTTAGGTTTGGTGTTTTAATGCTTGGGGTATTCCTGATTAGCTCAGGGATTTACCTATTTATCAATTCTCAGATGGGCTCAGACCCTATTACGGTTTTAATAGATGGTGTTGCAACAACTTTTGGACTTTCATTTGGTCAGGCAACCTTTGCGATTAATATCGGTATTGTTTTGACGTTGTTGCTCTTGACTGGCAAGAAGTTTGGTCCAGGGACAATTTTAAATGCGGTTTTTGTTGGGGTTTATCTTGATACATTATTTTTTCTTTTTGGAAGTATAACCCCTGAATTAATGGTTTATCGATATCTAATGCTTTTAGTTGCAGTGATCTCTCTTGGCAGTGGGATTGCGATCTATGTTTCTGCCAATATGGGAGAAGGACCGATTGAGGCATTGATGATGGTTTTAAAAGATAAGACTAATTTTTCTTTGAAGTCTGTTAAGATATCAATGGATTTCTGTTTTGGTGCTGCTGGCTTTTTAATGGGAGCCACTTTGGGCATTGGAACTGTTGTCGGTGTTGTGGCAGTTGGTCCTGTGACTCAGACGGCCTTTAGTTTTGTCGAAAAAATTAAGAGGAGATAGAGTCGTATATTATTGTAAGATGTCGCTAATACTTTGTGAAATATGCAAAGAGATACTACCTGGTAACCGTCGGGTAACCGGCAGGTCCCCAGGTTATTTAAATGTCGAATTGTTTTGTTTTGGCTATAAATCGACAAAATTGGATATAGTTTTAGTTTGAATACGGAGGTGAGATTGATGGAAGCAATGAAATTAATGGTCACTAATTATGAAGAAAAGACAACTGAGGAAAAAGCTGAGAAAGTTAAGCTAGAAGTGATGAATGAAAATAAGAGCGGAAGTTTAGTTGATGGATTTTTAAATCTAATATAAGTTTTTATTAACTCCTCTGGCAGTTATTTGAGCTGTCAGGGGATTTTTTTATTAAACTATTAAATTCTTTCTGGTATCCTAAAGGATAATGTATTATAATTAACATAAGCATGACTATAATTATAACTGGAGGCGATATGATGAGTGATAATATGGATAAGTTTTTTGAAGATGTCTTTAAGAAGTTTGATAAGGATATAGTTGATAGGATTTTACTTATGATTCAGAATGACCGTGAGTTAATGGATAAATACTTAAAGCAGGTAGCAAATAGCAGCAAAGAAACTGTTAATGATGCCTTAAGTAAAAAGATTGAGGAAAAGTATGATCTTCAGTTTAAGGGTAAAAACTATCAGCCTAAATCAACACTGGCTACCTATTATGAGGAACATTAATGTCTGATAATTTAAACTTTTAATTTTTATTAAATAGTCCCTATCCCTTGATTTCAAAGAGGATAGGGGCTTTTGATATTTTAAGTTATATAAAATATGAGATTTTGTTTGACATCAATTGAAATTCTGTTACAATAGAGAGCAATACACATATATTTTAATTCAATAAATTATTAAACAGAGAAAGGGGGCTGTATCATGCAGTTATCAAAAAAGATGGAAAACTTAGGAACAGAAGTGGCATTTGATGTTTTAGAAGAGGTGACAAATCTGACCACGGCAGGGAAAGATATTATTAGTCTGGCAATAGGGGAACCTAACTTTACGACCCCTGAAGTCATTAAAGAAGCTGGAGTGGCTGCAATTAGAAGCGATAAGACTGGATACAGCCCTTCTGCTGGTATTTCAGAGTTGAGAGCAAGAGTAGCCGAGTATTTATCTGAAACTAGAGGTATTGATTATTTAGAATCTGAAACTATCGTTGCACCTGGTGCCAAGCCTTTGATTTTTTATGGTTTACTTGCATTAATAGAACCAGGTATGGAGGTAATATACCCGAATCCCGGGTTTCCTATTTATGAGTCAGTTATTGAATTATTAGGTGGGATTCCTGTGCCATTACCTCTGAGAGCTGAAAATAACTTTGAATTTTCTCTGTCTGAATTAAAGGAGCTGATATCCCCGAATACCGGTGGTATTATTATTAACTCACCTCATAATCCGACAGGCTCTATTATTTCCAGAGAGAAGCTGGTACTGCTGGCCGATGAAATTATTAAGCACGATCTCTGGGCTATTTCAGACGAAGTTTATTCAGAACTGGTTTATTTAGATGAGGCTTTTAGTCTGGCAGGCCTGCCAGGTATGCAAGAAAGAACTTTATTAATTGATAGTTTTTCAAAATCATATGCTATGACTGGCTGGAGAATAGGTTTTGCCGGTGGCAGTAAAGAATTAATCGATGGAATTAGTAAATTAATTACAAATTCTGTCTCATGTACTGCGACTTTTACTCAACTGGCGGCCCTAACAGCTTTAGAAGAAGCACGAGATGATCTTGATCAGATGAAGAAGAAGCTAGAAGAGCGGAGGGATCTGGTCTGGCGACATCTCAATAGAATTCCTGGCCTTAGTTGCCAGAAACCAGCCGGTTCCTACTA
>LFFM01000288.1_pt1 | contig 34005 bp, 24 predicted proteins | sample 643131 | NCBI WGS metagenome assembly LFFM01 (sample SAMN03777445, study PRJNA286221) | soda lake metagenome | biome: soda lake; feature: Kulunda steppe; material: water; isolation source: sample Tc-Br brine of Tanatar trona crystallizer | place: Russia: Kulunda steppe | collected 2011-07
GAACTGATGTCGGCCCCCGGTGGATTTCTGTGGTGGTACCTCGATGTTGTCGACGAAACCGGCAGTGGACTGGTCGTGATCTGGAGCTTCGGCCTGCCATTTCTTCCGGGATATATCGACGCCTGCCGGCGCAACAGACCACAGCTTCCCGCCCAACGGCCGAGTCTCAATGTAGCGGTCTATCGACAGGGGGAACCCGACTTCTACTTGCTCAAAGAATTCGACGGCGACGACGTCGATTGGAATCTTCGGGCCGACGGCGACGACTGGCGCTTTGGCGACTCCCTTATCGAGAGTACCGTCGACGGAAACCAGCGAACCCTGCGCCTGCGACTGCGTCTCGACGTCCCCCACCTGGATTCGCGCACCGATATCGACGTCGTCGCCGCCGGGCCGGGAATCCACCGCAGCGGCGAGGTGCACGACCCCAGTGCCCGGGACTTTTCACCGGATACCCGGCACAACTGGACGCCCCTTCTGTGTAATCAATCCGCCTCGGCAACCGTCGATATCGGTGGCGAAATACGGCGGCTATCGGGCCGCGTCTACCACGATCGCAACGGTGGCTACGCCCCGCTTCACCAACTGGGGATCCGCCACTGGAGTTGGGGCAGAATTGCACTGCCACAGCGCGAATTGATCTACTACGTCCTCGACGGCCGCGACGACACGACCCAGACCCTGTTGTTGACCGTCGACTCCGCCGGCTGCATACGCCGACTCGACGACGCAGCCCTCATACGCCGCGGTTCTCAGACCAACCGCGGCGGGCTGCAGTGGTGGTCGTCGATGACCGTCGCCGTCGATGGGCGCCCCTGGCTCGATATCGAGCATCGAGATGTCGTCGACAGCGGTCCATTTTATCTTCGCGCCATCCTCACCGCCACCGATCAGCGCGGACGAAGCTCCCGCGGCGTCGCCGAGTATTGCGAACCGGATCGCATCGACCGCCACCGCCATCGCCCCCTTGTCCGGATGCGCGTCGCTCACCCGGGAGATGACAATTCGATGTGGCTTCCCCTGTTTTGCGGTCCCCGACGGGGACGGATACGCCGCATGCTCCGCTCTCTTCTCCCCGATACTGGAGGCCCATCATGAGTCGACATGCCGTCATTATAGGAGCTGGAGTCGGTGGCTTGTCGGCGGCGGTGACCCTGTCGAGTCAACCCGACTGGGAGGTCACCGTCGTCGAGGCCCGCTCTTCTCCGGGCGGAAAAGTGGGCGTCGAGCACCACCGAGGTATTCGCTTCGGCACCGGCCCCAGTCTGTTGACGCTGCCGTCGATCGTTGGCGACGTGCTCGCCGAGCATTCCCTGGAATTGGAAGCGGAACTCGATCTATTTCAACCGTCGCCGGTCACGCGCTACCACTTCGGCGACAGCTCGACCCTCGATGTCGCCGCCGACCTCGAGCAGACCATCGAAAACGTCGCTCATGCCTTCGGTGAGGACGCCGCCGGTCAATTTCGGCGATTTACCGACTACTCACGGAGCATCTGGGAGGCCGCAGCTCCTCATTTTATTTTCGGGCCGTCGCCGACGGCCATCACGGCCGTAAAACTGGGGCTGACGGCCATGCGAGACCTGATGGCCATCGACTCCAGCTCGACGATGTTGGAGGCCGTCGACGAACGCATCGACGATCCCCGGCTTCGCGACCTCTTTTTGCGCTACGCCACGTTCAACGGCTCCGATCCGCGTCGAGCACCGGCCACACTGCACTGCATCGCCTGGGTCGACCTGGGAATCGGCGGCTGGGGCGTAGAAGGCGGGATGTTTGAACTGGCAAAAGCCCTGGAAGACGTCGCGACTCGTGCAGGCACAAGGTTTGTGTACGATTCGCCGGCGACCTCCATTCGACGCCGTTCTGACCAATTTCAGGTCGCCTCCGAACGCCGACGCATCGACGCCGACGCCGTCATCGTCAACGCCGACGTCCGCCACTTCATCGACGATCTCTGGACTCCCGACGGCAATCTGGACCTCTCCGTCGATGCCCCGCCATCGATGTCGGGATGGAACGCCGTCGTCGAGGCCCGCCGTCGCCCACAGCAGCGCCGCCCGGCCCACAGCGTCGTCTTTCCGGACCGCGACTACATCCGGGAATTCATCGATCTCTTCGACCGAAGCCAAACTCCCGAAGATCCCATGCTCTACCTGTCGGCGCCCGAAAAAGCCCACCGTACCGACACCTGGGATGACAGTGAGCCACTCTTCCTTATGACCAACGCCCCGCCCGTCGACGAAGCGACGACACCGACGGACTGGACGGCCCACGAACAGCGCGTCCTCGACAAATTGCGCCAGCTCCAACTCATCGATGACGACGATCACGTCATCTGGCGGCGCACCCCGCGCCAGCTGGCCGAAGCATTTCCGGGAAGCCGCGGAAGCATCTACGGCGCGGCCTCCAATAGCCGATGGGCGGCCTTTAAACGACCGCCCAATCGCGTCCCCGGCGTCGATGGACTCTACCTGGCCGGCGGCTCCGCTCATCCCGGCGGCGGACTCCCACTGTGCATCCAATCCGGCCGACGAGCTGTGACCGAACTCCTCGACGATTTTCAGTGAAGTCTGAACACCACCACGCTCCTCCCCAGAGCATGACTCGCTTCTGCGAGGCTGCGGCTCGACTGGCACTCATACGAGCATAAAGGAGGTGGGCGTCGGCGCTGTTCAGCCGACGCTCGGAGGGGCGTCTCCAGCAACCTCATTACGACAACACCAAGCCCCTCCACCGCTCGCGGGGAGGTGGCTGAGAGAGCGTATGCGAGCGAAGTCGGAGGGGTCGACAGTTATCTCGATCTCACGGATCGAGCACCGACGGCTTCTCCCGAACCACCGAGTTATGCGACGACACAACCGAAAGCGGGGACGCTTCTGTCACCAACCTCACACCGCCGCCGGCAGGAAACAACCGAGGCGTATAGCAATACTGTCGACTGCGGAGAGGCTCTCCGCGCTCCGAATTCTACGCAACGGACAGCGCCGGGACGAGCACAGCGAGCTCCCGGCGCTGTCATCGTCTGCAACAGCAGCGACCGAAGTCGGAGGGTCTGCAGTAGCCTCTACGGCATTCGGACGACTCCACCTACTCGTCGCCGATATATCGAAGACATGTTCCGTTGTCGCCACACTCGTAATCTTCCCCGCAGTCCTCGTCGTCCCAGCAGGGCTCCCGAAGTGAACAATAGTCTTCGGACTGGCTGCGAACCTCGTCGGGTTGGCAGGCGTAGTCCTCATCCCCCGATAACTGTTCGCACTCGGCGGGAAATGTTTGTGCCTGCCGAACACAATCCGCATTCTCGCAGTCTCCGCTGTGCAGACACCACTGGGGATTACACACGGAACCACTGCACCGCTCGTCGTCGTCACAGGAAATGACACAAGAGGTATACAATTCGTCGGTATTCCGACATCCGTTGATGCTATTACCGGGAGCATTCGGGAGAAAATCAGTACAATGTTTGCCGTCATCGCAGTCCCCGTCGCCGAGGCATTGTTCGCGGCAGGCATCTTCTACGCATAGACCGGTGGCGCAATCGAAATCGGATTCGCAGTACTCTCCCTCCTCGAGATCGCCGAATTCAAAACAGATATCCTCCAGCGCCCTCATACGTCCACAAATCGTACCGCGTGGGCAATGGATATCGTACATGCAACTCGTTTTCGGACGGCACACTCCGTCGTCCCGATCACAGACATCACCTAACGCAGGACAATCGGCACTGGACTCGCAAAACGGTCCGCAGTCATCGCGCTCACCGTCACAGACGCAATGGGGAGCATCGATGTCGTTGTCATGGCAGGTATAGCCATCCGGACATTCTTCGCCCTCCCCGCACTCGATTCCGGGCCGGCCGCATTTGCTCCGGCTGCATTTGTCATCCGGGTCGGCGCAGTCGCAATCCCTCCAGTCCGGCGCATTGTCCAAGGTCTCGTCGTCGTTGTTTTCGCCCCCGTCGTTGCTGTCGCCTGCATCGGACCCGCCATCGTCGCCGGTCGAGTCTCCCGCGTCGCTGTCATCTTCGACATCCTCAACATCGTCGGCGTCAGCGCTGACGTCTCCGTCATTACTACTGGCATTTACGTCGTCCAGAGAGGTGTCGTCCGTACAGCCTCCGATCGTCACCGCAATTGCAGCAGCAACCACACATGCGACGGCAATCCATCTCAACGACCACCGCTGTTCGAGCGGCGATCCCGCTCGGTCATTGGTCGAATAATCAGCTATTTGAACACTCATTCTTATTGTCCCTCCTAACCCGCATTATTCATGAGACGTCGTGACGAGGCAAAATCAGCATCGAGAGGCCTAAGTCGAGCCCCGCAGGCGGTGCAGCGCACCGTCGAGGAGAGAGATAACGGCCTCTCGGTGCCTGATGCGCCGCAGTAGACGGGTCATGCATAATCGGGGCTAAATTGTATTGCCCTTCCGCGGAGTACTACACCTCGAGCACTTGCAGACCGTTCGTCTGGCGCGTCAAAATAGAGCTTCGCCCCCGAAAGAGTTCCTCGCCTCGACCAGTCATTCGCATGAGACCAATCGTGTTCGAAGTTGCAGTAAACTTCAACCTCATCCCACTCCACGCCGGGTCGAGCAAAAGCGATCTCCCCCGGATGAACCGACGTTTCGGGCTTCCGCTCTACCTCCGGAAATGCCCCTCGAATACTCGCATACCCCTGCCATTACTGACTCATGCATCTACCTCGGAGATGCATCTCCTCAAAAAAATGTCGCCTCCTCCCGGGCCCCTCCCAGACTCGGGCCCGCTCGTCGTCGACTGCGGAGAAGCTCTCCGCGCTCCAAATTCTAAGCGCCCGTGTTCAGCAAAACCCACAGCAGTCGCATACCGCTATCTAAGGAGCCGATGACATCCCCGCGACGGACGAGCACAGCGAGCTCCCGGCGCTGTCATCGCCTGCAACAGCAACGCCCGAAGTCGGAAGGTCCTCTCCAGCAATCGAATAACAACAACACCGAACTCCTCCACCGTTCCGAGGCACCCATACGGGCATCAAGGAGCAACACTATTCCGGAACACCACAACGCCCCTCCCCCGAAGCCGACTCGCCGCTGGCGAGTTGGCGCCTCGATCGGCACTCATACGAGCATAAAGGAGGTGGGCGTCGGCGCTTTCCAGCCAACGGTCGGAGGGGCGTCTCCAGCTATCTCATCCCACCGATGACATCTCCGGGCCGGGTCTCAACGGCCCACATGTTGCGGCGCTCGTATCACGTCCGTTGTCATCACCGGAATTGAACAATCTCATGGGCAATCATAAACTCGTTTTGCCCCTACTCTCCGTGTCGCTTAAGGGAATGACCATCCGCTCCAAATCCGACCGGAGGTGACGTGGGTTCGGGGTGTTGGTGCCCCGGCCATCTCGACGCTACCGCATCCCCCCGGCCCTCTGGAGCTGACTGCGATGGATCGAATTTCGATCACAAAAAAAGACTACTCCGCGTTGGAGAGCGCCCGAATCATCTGGAAGGCGCTGCGTTCCGAAGATGCCGGCGACCGGTGGCTTGGATTCGACGACATCGTCATGTTGACCGGGCTTCCCGAAGGCGACGCCCGCCGGGGAGTCCTGATGCTCATCGGTCTCTCCGATGGCAGTTTCCGGGAGCAACCGGACCGGGTCGAGTTTCGATTCGAGCCCTCCGACACTCCTCTGTGGTTTCTTCGACTCCCTCCCAAAATTCAACGACTGTGGCGGTGGATCCGCAGGGCACTGGCCCGGACCTATGCTCCGATACTCATCGTCGGGGTCTTGTTATTTACCATCGGATGGATGGCGAGCCTGGAGCCGTTTATAGAACTCTTGGCCTCAGAGGCTCCCGATATTATCTCCAGCTATGCCTACTACGCGGCCATCGCCGGGTGGTTGGTCTGGAGCCCCTGGGTATTGCTGATCGGTTTTATGGCGGCGGCGCTGTGGATCTTAGGGGTCATGACCGTCGAGCGAGGTGTCGTCGGGCTCCTGATGTCACTGCCCGGCCCGATTGCCGTCGGTGCCCTCAACTGGTATTGCATCCCGCGATTATTTCGGTGGTACAGTTGGGTCTTCGACTTCATCATCGGCGGACTGCGGACATTTTCCGACCCCTTTAATTTCGGCCGAACCCAACGCCACCAACTCCACGACGAGCGGGTCTTTCTGTCGCTACTCCGCGAGCGCGACGGGCGCCTGACACTGGGCGACTTGATGGTGCTGTACGGCTGGACGCGCCAACGGGCCTTCGAGCAGGTGACGCAATTGCTGCTCGACTACGGTGGCGATATCGAGATCGACGAACAGGGACGGATGGTCTTTAATTTTACGGAACTGGTTCAAACACGCGATATCGAACCCCAGAATAACGAAGTCCCACTTGCCTACCGCACAGAAAAGCCGCCGACAGAGATCTTCGACGTCAGAGCGAAGCTCTTTGACTTCTTCGCCCTATCCCTCTGGATGGCGTTAACCATCCCCCACTTATGGCTGCTGATCAGTGATTTCCAGGCAGTTGCCAACACACTGCAGGCGTCGCCGCTTATCAACCAGGTATTCTGGGCGGTGGCCGTCGTATTGACCCTGGTGGTCCCCATCTATGTGCTGGTCCGACGACTCGTCGTCGCCTGGCGCCAGTGGAAATACGCGGACCGACGCCGGCTTCTCGACTGGCTTCGACGCGCCGACCAGGCCAATGGCCGCATGCACCTTGCGCCCGACGATATCGACACCGAAATGATCCATGCACTGGGCGCAACCGTGGGGATCGAACCCGACGACCAGGGGCGACTGCCCGTCGACATTCCGGCCATGCAACTCCCCTCACAAAGTCAGGCTGTAACCGCCGTCAGTACCGGTCCCGACTGACACACTCATCTCAATGAAACGAGGCGCGATTGATCGAGCGGTCGAACCGGCGTCGCCAGCGGCCTCAATTATTAATTCTCACCCGCGTCCCCGAGACTGACGGGCCAGTTGCTGGACTTTCTCCATGCCCCCGGCGGCCTCGATCCGATCTTTGAGTTCGGTGTAGCCGTCGTCGACTTCCTCGCGTGGAAGATTCCCCTTTTCGAGGCGCTTGTCGGCCTGCTTGCGGCAGGTCTCGTAAAAGGCGGCCCCTCGATGCAGAATTCTGGGCTCGTCACCAGCGACGTCCAGCGCCTTCCAGAGGCAATCCTCGCCATCGGCAAAGCGTCCCAACTTTTCGTAATACGAGATCAGGTTGACCTGGCTGACGACGTAGATGCGCAGCACTGCCTGCCCCAGCGTATCGAAAGCCCGCTCCGACAACTCCTCGGCGGCCCGCCCCCAGTGCAAGGCATCTTCGAAGCGCTCTTCTTCAAAGAAGATAACGCTCAACTGCTGGCAGCCTTGGGCGAGTTGGGCCAGGTAGTTGGGCTGGCCGGCGTCCGCCAATTCGTCGGCGAATTCTCGGGCTTTGGCCATCGTTTCGTTGGCCTCGTCCCATTGTTCACGGCGCGCGTAGATCACCGCCAGATTCTGACGAGCCCCGACGTGAAGCGGATTCGGTCCCGCCTGTTCGGACTCCTCGTCGTCAATTTCATCGAGGAGCCCCAGTGCCTTCTCGCCACATTTGAGCGCTTCGTCGGCCTCTCCCAATGCCAGCAAAGTGCTCGACAAATTGAGATTTGTCGCCGCCGTATTCGACGCAAAATCGACATCGCGCGCCATCAACTCGTCGCACATCTCGGCAGCCCGGGCGTGGGCCTGACGGGACTGTTCGGGCTCGCTTCGACGCTGGTGGACGACGCCGAGCTCGTTAAAGACCCGGGCCCGCATCTTGAGGAGGCGGTCCGTTTCCCGCTCCGCCATATCGAGAATGACCTTCGCCTCCTCCAGTGCCTCGGCACCCCGGTCGGTCTGGCGCTGGCGAAGCGCCTTGCTGCCGACATTGACCAGTTGGCCGGCGGCGTCGATCTGGGCGTCGAGCCAGCGCTGAACGTCCTCTACGTTTTCTGACATATCTCTCCTCTGTGGAACTTGTGGCATCCCGATTGTTGGGCCGCCAAATAGTTACGTCCACTGACTCAACGCGTCAAACCGCCATCCCATCGATGGGCATCACCTCTCGCCGGATCACGACGGTGGACAATCGCCTCGTTGAATCTGATCGAGAAAATCTCGCGCCTCCGAAACCTCCTCCGAATTGGGATAGTCGGCGACGACGGACTCGAAAAATAGCTCTGCGTTGTCACAGTCGCCCAGATTCATGAACACCTCGCCGATCCGGCGCGTCGCCCGCGCCTGGCGGGTCGTCGAACTGGTATCATCGCGCAAATCGCGAAATACATTGACGGCGCTCTCCCACATCTCGGACTCAAAATAGACCTCTCCGAGTTCGAGCCGGGCCTCCGAGACCAATTCGTGGTCTTCATGGTCATTCAAAAACTGCTCCAGTGATCGACGGGCCAGGTGATACTCTCCATCTTCCTGAAACTCTTCGGCCTTCTCGAGCAACCGATCCGGTTCGGTATCGGCAAAGCGGGTATCCATGTCTTCGCGAAAGGTATCGAGTGCCTGCTCGAGGCGGCGATGTTGAAATTCCAGTGTCTCCAGTTGCCCCCGCAGCTGACTCAATTCCTGCCGCGACTGGGCGACGTCGGCCCCCAGTTCGGCACTGTCGCGCTGCAAGATATCTCTCGCCTCCTCAAGCACGTCCTCCAGCTCGTCGATTTCGGTCTGTGCCTCTTCGATCATCTCCGCCAATTCGCGCTCGCGCTGCTGGGCCTCTTCCTCCAACTCCGCCTGGCGCACTTCCATCTGCTGGAGATCTTCTTCCATCTCCCGGGCCTGCCAGATTGGCAGACACCCCGTCAATAGCAGTGAAGCGATCACCGCCAACGCGACGGGAGCAGTCCACAGACCGAATTGATACGTCAACAACGGACGTTGCATGGAGAACTCGTTGCTTCAAAAAATCGGCGTCGGCGCATCGCAATGCCGACGGTGGTTAAACCAAAAAGGACCCGCCACTGCGGCGGGCCCTTCGGCGTGCGTCATCCACTCGTTACTGGATGTTGAAGACCGCACGGCGGTTTTCTTCGTGACAGTCCTCGGAACCGTCCGATCCGCAGCGACGCTGCAACTGCTGGTCTCCGTAGGATGTCGTCGAAATTTGATCGGACGACACACCCATCGATGTCAGGTAGTCGCGAACCGAGTTGGCTCGACGTTCACCGAGCGCAAGGTTGTACTCCGTGGTCCCTCGCTCATCGCAGTGACCTTCGATCTGAATCGACAGATCGCGCTCCTGGATGCAATCGGCGTTGTCCTGCAGCGCCGAGCGGGCATCATCGGTCAGATTGGAGCTGTCGAACGGGAAGTGAACCATACTCAACTCGCAGGTCTCTTCCGGCGGCTCAACGCACTCGTCGTTTTCGCAGACCATATCGCCGTCGCAATCGGCATCGAGCGAGCATTCGGCCTCTTCGACGCAGCTTCCGCCCTCACAGACTTCATCGACGCCGCAGTCATCATCATCGAGGCATTCCGGGCCACATTCATTGTCGCGACAGACCTGGTCGCCTTCGCAGTCGGCGTCGGCCTGACAATAGCCTGGAATCGCTTCGCAGGAGCCGGCAGCACATTCTTCGCCTTCCGCGCAGTCATCGTCTTCGGCGCACTGCTGACACAGGCCGTTGACACAATACAGGCGGTCTTCTTCCTGCCCTTCTTCAGAATCCTGACAGTGTTCGTCAGTATCGCAATTGGGGAAATCGGGAGGACAGCCCGTAGTGACCAATGCCACCAGCAAAAGAACGGATAGTAGTGCGAAGATACGTCTCAAAGACATGACGAGGCTACTCCTTGAAACAAGGGGATCGGGCTGGTGATTTCGGACAACAAAGTGATTGTGCGCGGTGTTCGGAAGTCTTTTGAGTTCTCAGAAGCGGTCCAACAAGTCTCGCTCGGTCCGCTTTCTTACCTCTTCTCGATTCGGTTTCGAACCGACAAAACAAGGCGAAAATTATGCTCTGGCCTCGGCGACGTCAAGTCCACATTCGTTCATCTGGTGCCCTGACGGACCGCCGTCTTCCAGCGAAAACATTTCGAACGCCAATTTCCAACCGGTCGTTACGGTACTGGTCTCCGGTCACATCACAACTCGCTCAAATCGCAAAAAGTGACATCGCAACGGCCATCTACTCCCGAGGTAAACCTCGGTCACCATCGCCAGTATAGGCTGGCACAACGCAATTCGAAGTCAAGATTTGAAACTATTGCTGCCCTTCGAAACTACGCCGGGGCTTAAGGCGGTGCTGAACGACGATGGCTGTGTTGCGGCTTCTCGACGATGCTAAGGCATCGCCTCGTCACCGCGCCTTGCCATCCTCGCCCAGTCCTCGCCGGGACCACCCACGTACTTCCAGCGGTCAGCACTATGCGAATCGAATGCTTCTCCGGGACCATCGGAGGCGCTCTCCATGGCTGGAGGTTCGACGATATTGGTATGGCACAACAGGGTAGGTCAACCCCTACTGCTCGCCTCGCGACCTCGTTGCCCTGCTTGGCATCGCTGCCGGCTGACGGGGACGTGCCCCCTCTGGACGCAAGTTCGGGGCGCGCGTTCGCCGACTTTGAAATGCGATGTGCCTGCGGTACGTTTTAGAAGCGGTTAAAAAACGCGGCCCGAGCGAGACTTTTTTGACCGCTTCTTCGCTGGCGCAATACAACATCACGGTCTTGATGCGCGGTTTGGAGTTCACGATGAGTGCCCGGGCAGTCTTGTACCTTCCGCAGTTGCCATGACGACAATGGAACGATTCAGGTCGATGCTGCGGTTTCGAGTGCTGTCATCTGCCCTGGTATTTCCCGCCCTTGTATTGCCGACGCTCGTCGATCTGGCCTTCGTACTGCGTGCTGCCGACTCCGGTCCCGTTGAGACCCTGGCATCGCTGGCTCCGGCCCTTGCCTTCCTGTGGTTATTGGGCGGGTTCGTCGTAGCGTACCATATCACTGAGCACCACACTCCCGATTCACCACAACGCCCGATATTCTCCGTCGTGCCCCTGGCCGTGGCCAGTGTCGCGGCGATTGCAGCCTGGATGCTTGTCGTTCCGCTATTCGACATCATCACCGGCGCTGCTGGTATTTCCCGGATCGGCCAGAACTACGCGCAACTCCGACTCACGGGCCTTCCGATTCTGGCAGCCCTTGTGCCGTTGCGCCTCCAGTTCGATGGCCACGGCTCCTGGTCGCCTGTATTATGGGGAGCACTTGCGCTCAACGCCCTCAATATCGGCCTCAATGCCGCCCTTCTCGACGGCCATATTCCTGGGGTCGCACCATCGGTCTCGGGCCTGGCCATCGCTACGGTCGTCTCCTACGCAGCCGGTTTGGCCGTCGCCATTGGGGTCGCCATCAGGCGAAATATCAAATTCTTCGAGTTGCACTGGCCATCGACGAAGTCCATCACCGATGACCTGTGGAAAAGAACTCGCAGCGCGTCGCTTCGGGTCACCTGTTGGAGCATCCCGTTGTTGAGTATCGTCGGCCTGCTGTCGCTGGCGATAGCCACCGATCGGGCAGCGCTTGCGACCGCCGTCGAGTGGGCCACAACATCGGCGCCAGCCCTCGAGTTTGCTCCATCCCTTACCAATTCACTCGATGCGGGACCTCACCGACTACTCATCGCCGACTGGACTGCTGAATTAGCTCGCAGCCGACCGCCGCTGTATCTGGCCGCCTCGACACTTGTCGTCGCCGCTTCCAGCCTCGCTGTCGCCTTTGCCGTCGGTGTCGCCGACGCCGCGACAGGGACACGAAGTAACGGCGACGGCGGCAGCGAAATATCTGGAGCAACATCAGCGCGCGACATCGCCACGGCGCTGGCCGTCATCATCTCCGTGCCCGCCCTGGCCATATTTCTCGCTCCGCAAGGGCTCCTATCGCCACTGACGACCGATTCACACCTGATGGCCACCGCCGCTCCAGCCCTGCGCATCGTCTTCGCATGGCTGCCCCTTGTTGGCATCGCCACCGTCGTCATCACCTCCAGTGACAACACTGCCAAACGACGTCTCCTCGGATTTATCACCCTCGGTTCGGCAGCCAGTCTCTCGACGGCCTATCTGCTTTCGCTGGTATTGGAAGTGGGCTTTATGGGAATCTGGTGGGGCTTCACACTGACCTCCGCCGCCTGGATGACGGCGATGACCATCGACTACTTTCGGCGCCCCGACCCTCGAGATGACTGACACCGCGCGACATCTTCTGGCATTGATGGCCGCCGCGCTGGTGCTCTCGTCCGTCGGCTGCGGTAATATCGAACCCGAGCCACTGACCGACGAAGATGGTGAAGCCATTCCCCAGCCCGACCCCGGTGAGGAGTGGCTCTTTGTCGTCGCAGCCGACCCCGAAGAGGAAATTTCGACAGACGCCGTTCTGGCACTGGAATTCAACCAGTATCTCGATGTGACGACGTTTTCGAATTTCTCGACAATGCGCCTCGTCTCCGGCGGGCGCAACGCATTTGGCCGCGTCGACTACCGAATGACACGCAAGACCCTGTTGTTTCAGCCCTACAATCGACTCGATAATAAATTGACCTATTCCGTGGACTGGCTGGCCGAAGACATCGAAAGCGTCATCGGCTCCCCGCTCCATCCCCGCTCGGCATTTCCGTTTTTCGAGGCTCGAAGTGACCTGGACCCGGTGGAGTCTTTCGAGCGCCCGGACGTGAGCTGGGACGATGTGGCCCCCCTCTTTCAGAGTTACTGCAACGACTGTCACGGCGAGGATCGATGGGGTCTTCCGGAGTTGACGCCAGACGGTATGATCGGAACCCCGTCGACCCAGACCGATACGCGGCTCGTCGAGCCCTACGCCCCGGTCCGCTCCTATCTGATGCACAAAATCTTGCCCGACTATCCGCTGCGACGCCACACCGTACAACCACCACCGTACAGCGAACACGCCGGAGCGCTGTCGACAGAGGACATCGAACTCATCGAACACTGGATCGCCGGCGGCGCCCGCGACTGATCATCATCGCCGCCGCCGTCGATGACACCGCCGGACACCCACCGCGGGGCGTTGTTGTTGGACGTTATTCCTCGAGTTCGGAGCCGACCCGCGCCGCCAGCGCATCGCCGCTGAGCCGCCCGGTGTAGCGCTCACCATTGATAAATATCGTCGGCGTCCCGGTGACACCGGCCTGCATGCCCTCCTGGCGGTCACCGGCGACATGCCCGGTGATCTCTTGGCTATTCATATCTTCCTGAAAACGCTCGTGATTCAGCCCCAGACGCCGCGAGAACTGCTCGAGCTGTCCCCGATCGATATTGCGCTGATTCTCGAAGATCAATCCGTGCATCTCCCAGAAGCGATCCTGTTCGGCTGCTGCCATTGCCGCATGCGCCGCCTGTTCGGCCACCGGGCCGGTCCCCGGGAAGTGTTTGAAGAAGATTCCGACATCATCGCCGAAACGCTCGTGAACCACGTCAATTGCCGCCGCCGCATCTCGGCAGTGCGGACAACCGAAATCGGCAAATTCGACGATGATCACATCGGCGTTGGGATCGCCTTTATGCGGGGCCCCCTCCAGATCGAACTCCTGGTCTTGGCCGGCCTCGGCTCGCTGTTCGGCGCGTCGTTCGGCAGCCTCCTGCTCGTCGGTGCTATCGGAGACGACGTCCACCAGGGCTGCCGCTTCCTCATCGGCCTCCTCACAGCGCTCGTCTTGCTGCATGCACTCGTGGAGGCTCTCCTGCGAGTCCTCGCAGGGACACAATTCGACGAATGCCGTCTCCGCCAGCGACATACGCTGGTCTTCGTCGAGTTCGTCGAGATCAAATCCGGGGTAGTCGAAGTCGGCATCGATGTCGGCCAGTCCTTCGGAATCACCTTCGTCGGCGCCGCTTTCATCGGCCCCATCATCCTCCTCGGTCTGCTCGTCGCCGTCGTCGGCGGCCGGCTCGTCGTCGGCCTCCACCGATTCCGCCTGCTCGTCGGTGTCGCCGGACTCCTCTGCGTCGCAGCCGGCGGCCGCGATACCGATTACCAATGCCAGAACAAGCGCCAGATATTTTCTCACGTCGATACTCTCAGTTTGTAAAACGTTGTCACTACCGTGGGCTTCCCGCAGTTCATCGTCCCCAACAGACTGCGAAGCCACGCTATTCAATGAGATTTCCTTGATCGCCGTCAAGGTCCAACGATTTCGCTCCCTCAACAACCCTGGTTTGGCAGGCGACGACCTCCTTCCCTTTACGCGGAATCTACTTTCGTTTTATCTGTTGGCACCATGCGCGCTCAGGCGCTGTTTTTCTTTGTTCCACATTTGTTGCTTTCAGGAGTTGTCGATGGCCGACGAACAATCCAACGCAGATCGAGCTGACGAATTGTATCGCATTCGTCACTCGACGGCCCATATCATGGCCGCCGCCGTCCTCGAGATGTTTCCCGACGCCAAACTGGCGATCGGCCCGCCGATCGAAAACGGGTTTTACTACGACTTCGATCTTCCCCGACCGATCAGCACCGAGGACTTCGGCGAACTCGAAGGCCGGATGATCCAACTGTGCAAGCAGGACGTCCCCTTCGAAAAGGAAGAGTGGTCAAAAGACAAGGCCCGCGATTTCTTTTCGGACCAGCCCTACAAGCTGGAACTCATCGACGGCATCGAAGGCGACACCGTCTCCATCTACAAAAGCGGACCGCTCACCGACCTTTGTGCCGGCCCCCATGTCGACTCATCGATCGCCTGCGAACACTTCAAGCTCGAGAAGGTCGCCGGCGCCTACTGGAGAGGCGATGAAGATCGCGACATGCTCCAGCGCATCTACGGCACCGCCTGGAAAACCGACGAACAGCTCGACCACTACCTGACGACGCTCGAGGAAGCCAAAAAACGGGACCACCGCAAACTGGGTCAAAAACTCAAGTTATTTCACTTCCATGAGCACTCTCCGGGCAACGTCTTCTGGAAACCCCGAGGATGGACGGCCTATCGCGAATTGGAGTCCTATTTTCGCGAAATCGAGCGCGAGCAGGGCTACGAAGAGATCCGAAACCCCTCGTTTTACCACGAAGATCTCTTCGACCAATCCGGCCATCTGGAGCACTACGAAGATTCCATGTTCACCATGGATGTCCACGGCGAGAAGTACTGTCTCAAGCCGATGAACTGCCCGGATACCATGCTGTATTTCGGCAGCGAAAAGCGCTCTTATCGCGAACTCCCCCTTCGCGTCGCCGAATTCGGTCAACTCAACCGCAACGAACGCCCCGGTGCTCTGGGCGGCGCAACGCGGGTCCGCCAATTTTGCCAGGACGACGCCCACATCTTTTGCGCCCAGGAACATCTCTTTGACGAGATCAATCTCTTTTTGGAGATGGTTGATGCCACTTACAGCCTCTTCGATATGGAGTACGAACTCGAGTTGTCGACGCGCCCCGACGACTTCATGGGCGATCTGCAGATGTGGAACGAAGCCGAGGACTCGTTAAAACGGGCCCTCGAGCAGGCCGACAAGCCATTTACGATCGACGAAGGCGACGGCGCATTCTACGGTCCCAAAATCGACTTCAATGTCCTCGATTGCCTGGGACGCGACTGGCAATGCGCCACCGTTCAGCTCGATTTTCAGCTCCCGCGCCGCTTCGATCTGACGTATACCAGCGCCGACAACGACGAAGAAACCCCGATTGTCATCCACCGCGCCATCGCCGGCAGCCTGGAGCGCTTCTTCGCGATTTTGGTCGAGCACCTGGCCGGCGTCTTCCCGACCTGGATGGCCCCCACCCAGGCCCGAGTCTTGCCGATCAGCGACGAGCAAAACGACTACGCCTTCGATGTCGCCGAAGAGCTTGAAGAGGCCGGTATCCGCGTCAAAGTCGATCACCGCACCGAGAAAGTCGGCAAAAAAATTCGGGAAGCCGAAAAGATGAAAATCCCCTATATGCTCGTCGTCGGCGACCGCGAAATCGAAGACGGCACCGTTTCGGTGCGCACCTATCGCGAAGGGCGCCGCGGTGCCATGGATGTCGACCAGTTGCGCGATGAGATCGTCGACAAGATCGAGTCCCGCGAACTCGATGTCGATGTCGCCCTCACCGACCTTTCGCGTCCCGATGACACGGGAACCGTTGGCAAGGATATGGAAGAGCGCGGTTATTGACCGCACCGTCTCGAAAAGAGACACGTGAAGCCGCAAAGCAGCAAAAGAGGCAAACCCAACCCTCGTTTGATTGGGGCAGTGCTTCGGTAACCCATTGCGGTGGGCGATATTCGTGAAGCGAAACCAATCGTACCCGGGGCAAAACCCCGGGTACTCGGACGCCCTTCGCAGCTTTTCATTCGCCGTGAATGATCCCCACGGCGTCCAGATCAAATCCGCGCGACGGCTCACCGCCCAGCCCCCAGACATCGCGAATTCTCACATATCGAGCTCGATTGACGCCAACATCACTGAGATCAAAGGCGTCACCGCCAGTCTCATCGGCGTCGACGGGCACCACGTCATCGGGTTCGTACTCGAGTGTCGGTGTCCACCCGGCACAGCCATCGTAGGGCGGTTCGTCGTCGACGTCGTAATCGCACTCAAAGGCATGCCAGGTCTGGCCGTCCGGACTGACCGAGACCTCGCCCAATTCGGCCCAGACCTTCTCCGGGTCCCCGGCCTCCCAGAAGGGATTTTCGTAGACCACGAAATCATCGCCGTCGCCGTCTACGATTGCCCGGTCGCCGAATCCGATGACGATTTCGCCGCCATCGCCGAGGCTGACGACCTCCATGCTACCGGCCCCGGTGCCTTTTCCATCGGGAGGGCCGAGGACCATCTCCGGGAGCTCTTCCTCATTGAATCCCGCTCCCTCCCCTGGCTCAAATGATACGACCTCCGCGGCGTAGTAACCCCACCACGCAGGTCTCGGTTCGTCGTCTGCAACTTCTCCACATCCACCGGCGGCGACGGCATATGCCACCGCCGCCAGCAGACCAATGATCAGACCGTCAGAATCAAGTGACGTCATTGTCGCGTCATCTCGGTCCAACCAAATCCGTCCTCTCCGCACCCTTCCTCCAGGTCGGATTCATCGGCCGCACTCTCGGCATTTCGCGCATCTTCTTCCGACTCGGCACCGAAGACATCTTCGCAGTAATAGAAGGTGCCATTTTCGATCTCGGTCCACACAATCCGGCTGTAGGTGCCGGCAAAATCGTCTTCCTCGTCATCGGATTCCGGGTTCTGGGTGATCGCCTCCCGTTCACCATTGTCAAAATCGATCATGGTGCGGAACCCCCAGGCGTCGTCGGTGATCACTTCTTCATCGCCGAAATCGGTCTCCCAGGCGCCTGCGACTTCAATATCGAATTCGCCGTTATCATCGTTGTCGTCGTTGTCGTCGTTGTCGTCGTTGTCGCCATTGTCGTCGTTGTCGTTGTGCTGGTTTTGCTGCTGATTTTGCTGGTCTTGATTCTCCAGCTCATCCATCTCTCCGCAGGCCATACTCCCCGTGGCCACAAATGCGAGAAGAATGAGGGCGGCAAGATACTTCGATGCTTGGTCACGCATGGTGTAGATCTCCTTACAGAACAGAAACAGAAAGTCCGCCCGAGTTGGAGATCGAAGACAGGTACGGCGATGCACCGCACGTATACAGCAGCGGCGGGATGCCACTGCGATGCGATATCATCTGTAGACCCGTTCGCTTCCAACCCGAAGCGATGACGTCAAGCACTGGAACGGCGGTACGCCGTATCCAGGCGTCGAACTGGGTGTCGTCGCAAACACGGAGCAATATCCTGGCTTGTCGCGGGTCCACTTTCCTCGTCGCCTTCCCGGACCCGGTGGGTCCAGTGGCATTTAACGAGGTCATCGCCGCATCATTCACAGTTACGGGGGCAGCGCCGGATTCTCACCGGCTTCCTGCTCCGTCAACGACGGGTCTGACCTAGCACCCGAATCGACAGCGCGTCAATGTCGCATCTCTAGAAAAGAACAAAGCCCGCAACCTCTCGGCTGCGGGCTCTGTCATCGTTCGACCCTCGGGCGGTCAGCGCACACCCTGTACCTGGTCCGCTGCTTCCTCCCGGACCTGACGGGGTGCCAGGCCAGTGGTCACGCTGACCGCTCAGGGGTCGAACGGGCCGGAGAGTATGGAATCTCTACCGGTGACTGTCAACCTTCCAATTGCCGCCGCCTGCGTTCAATCCGTCGACGACGACAACCTATTTCGACCACAAGGCCGAAACAAAGCGGAGAGAGAGGGATTCGAACCCTCGATACGCGTAAACGTATACACGCTTTCCAAGCGTGCGCCTTCAACCACTCGGCCATCTCTCCCATACAACAAAACAACGGAGGGGGAGGGATTCGAACCCTCGGTACCCATAAAGGTACACCTGATTTCGAATCAGGCGCCTTCGTCCACTCGGCCACCCCTCCTCACAGAGGATGATTCTTCATCCGATTTTTCGTTCTCCGATTGTTCTCGCCGCTTCTGGCGAATGGATCGGAAAAAATTGGTCAAAATATCTCCGCACTCATCAGCGAGCACGCCCTGACGGACGTCGACGCCGTGATTTAAGCGCGGATCTTCGGTCAGTGCAAATAGGGACCGAACGGCGCCGGCCTTCGGATCAGTCGCACCGAAGACAACCCGGTCGACCCGAGAGTTGACCAGCATCCCAGCGCACATCGGACAGGGCTCCAGTGTTACGTACACCGTACACTCACAGAGCCTCCAGCTTCCGATCGCATCGGCCGCCCGACGCACGGCAATCAACTCGGCGTGAGCCGTCGGATCTTGCCAGGTTTCGCGTCGATTGAAGCCTTCGGCAATGATGTCACCGTCGCGAACGACGATGGCTCCCACTGGAACTTCACCGACTTCTTCGGCCTGTCGCGCCCTATCGAGGGCCTGCTCCATAAATCGCCGATCGGTGTCCATTGCCAACTGCTTCGTTTCGATGTGCACAAAATAAAAACGCTCTCTGAATAAATCCAAAGAGCGCCGATCGCTACTCGTACGTTCAACGTTTGAGCGACCGATGCCGACAGCGTCGACATCGGTCGTTCAAAGCGGGCCCGAAAGGACTCGAACCTCCAACCTACGGTTCCGTAGACCGTCGCTCTATCCAGTTGAGCTACGGGCCCATTGCAGTGCTCGCCGTCTCCGGCACCGTCTGCGAGACGTGGGTCTAACACCACTTTAAGGACAGCGCAAGTGCTGTTTGTATTCCTCGCAACAACGGCATCCGCCGGCTGGCAAGCAAGCGGAGAGGGAGGGATTCGAACCCTCGATACGCTTAAACGTATACTCCCTTAGCAGGGGAGCGCCTTAAGCCACTCGGCCACCTCTCCAGACAGTCATTTCGTATCGGTCTTGTCAAAGAACTCAAACCGTTCACCGGCTCCACATTCGCAGAGCGGAGGAGGTGGGATTCGAACCCACGAAGCGTCGCCGCTTGCCGGTTTTCAAGACCGGTGCCTTCAGCCACTCGGCCACTCCTCCAGAACGGATTGTTGCAGAACGGTCTCCGTCCCAGGGCCGGAGAGTGTACCCAGGAGTCGACAGCCGTCAAGGTGTTTTTGCGTCACCGGCCGAAATCGATCCGCCGACCCACCGCTCTCCCCCGAGCTCCGGCGCTGACGACGGCCCCGGGTAGACGACAAGGCGGCGATATAGTATACGAAGATCGCATGTGGAACTGATGTTTGGAATCTGAAGTGCGATCGATCGAGAGTTACCGGGACTGCAGGTCGTGCGCCAGTAGTGGTTGTTCGCCGCGCGCGTCCTCGTAATTTGCGCAACCCGTTGTTGCCTCCCCGATCCTACCACGCTACCAGGGCCCTTACTCCGAATTCGATCGACCCTTCTTTTCTGACGTACGCTGAGGCAATTATGATGGTCCGCGCCGCCGTAGGAGCTGTTACACTCTCCGCCGTCCTTGTTTTGAGTCTGAACGCATCGGCCGACGATACCGACGCCGCCACCGATTCGGAGGACGACCAACCCGATGTCACATCACCGATGGGCGCCGGCTTCGCCCCTGCGTACCACGACCCGGACACCGACGTGCGCGTCGCCGGCGGTGACGATGCGCCCTGGACACTCGATATCGGCGGCTATATCCGCTCCGGCTACACTCACATCCAGGCCGACCCGGACTATGAACTCTTCGGGCGCAACGACGGCTTTGTGATGTCCGACGCCCGACTGACCAATCGCGGTCAACTCGACAACGGGCTCGGCTTTGTAATGACCCTCGATGCCGGAAGTCGCCTGGTCCGCACCACACCGGACTCCCCGGTCCAGGAGCTGGCGGTGCGGATGACCGACACCTACGTCTACTACTCGCCCTTCGAGGAATCGTGGCTCGAGTTAAACCTCGGTCAATTCAAAGCCCCTTTTGACGCCGAGGATCTCATCTCGGCATCCGATCTACGATTTGTCAATCGATCGGTCTTTAACCGCGGCGTCCAGGATGTAGAGGGCTTTAACGTCGAGGGCATGTCCCAGGACCGACAGGTGGGCCTGCAGGCCCGCGGAACCCTGCCAATTCTGGAAGTCGACGGACCGGAAGGCGATCCGCAATCACTGGCCGTCAGCTACGCGGCGGCCGTCGCCAACGGAAACGGGCCAAACCAGTCGCTCAACGAAAATAGTCAACTCGCCACCTACGGCCGACTCGTCGCGCACTGGGGAGACGTCGTCGCCATTGGCGGCGCCGCCTTCTACAACCCTCGCACCTTCGGCGACCCTCCCGATCAGATCGATCGCGACCGCACGGGATGGACCGCCGACCTTCAGGTCGACCTCTTTGGCTTTTCGCTGTTGACCAATGTCGTCAACGAAACCCGCACCATTCCCGACTTCGACGAGGCCCAAAACCCCGAAACACGGGGACTGGGCTATCAGGTCCAACTGGCCTACGAAGAACCCTTTTTCGGCATCGAACCCGCCTACCGCTTCGCTCACTACGATCCGAACGAAGTCGACGAAAACAGCGAGACCCAGGACGATTTTTTTGAACACGACGCGCTGACCTATCACACCCTGGGCCTCAACTATAACGCCCAGGACTACCCGGTTCGCCTGATGACCAATTACACGATCACCGTCGAAGAAGAGGCCCGTCAGATCGAGAACGACCGCCTCGATCTTCTGCTTCAACTTCAGTGGTAACTCCAGAGTCCACCCATGCCACAGCTTAACCCTTTGGCGATCCGACCGCAGCGTCGGGTCTTATTCGCCCTGTCATCCCTGGCCCTCGTTGTCGGTTCGCTACTGGCGACCACCGGCTGCCAGCAAGACGAATCAGCTCAGGCCCGGGCCTATCAAAGCACGGACCGCACTCAACTCGTCGGAGGGCCTGGCGCCCTCGGCGAAGTCGGCGACTACGTCATCGAAAACGATGAGATCCGACTGGTCATCCAAAACGACACCTTTAATCGAGGGACCGGTCTATTCGGCGGATCGCTCATCGACGCCGATCTGGTCCGCCAGGATGGCCAGGGCGACCCCTTTGGCGGCAACGGACGCGATGCCTTCGGCGAGGCCTTCCCGGCCTTTTTCCTGGAGGTCATCGACCCCGACGAAATCGTCATCCTCGACGCCGACGACTTCCCGGAGCGCGACGATATCGACGACGGCGCCGCCATTCTCGAGGTCCGCGGCGATGGTGGTGAATTTGTCACACTGGCCCGCTTTTTCAATCAGGCGATGGTCAACGCCTACGAACCGGATTTCAGCGACATCCTCAGCGGCGAACTGCCGGACTCCGACGGACCGGCGCTGGTCGAATTTACGGCGCGCTACATTCTGGAGCCCGGCGATCGCCATGTCCGCATTGAATCCGAATTGACCAATGTCGACGACGGCGACCTCCCTTTTCCCAACCCCGTCGTCGAATTACTCATCGATCAATTCCTCGGCGACGAAGACGGCATCGACATCGAATTCGACGATTTCTCGGTGCCCACCGGTCTGGCACTGGGTTTCGGCGCCATGAACGACCTCTTTATGCCCGGATTTGGGTACGACGTCCGATTCGGTCTGGAAGATACCTACGACGAACAAGACATCGACCTTCCCGCCCTGCCCGGCCACCTCACCGAGGTGTTGGCCACCTCGAGTACCGACGGCGTCAGTTACGGCTTTGCCACCGCCCCCGACGAAGACGCCAACTTCCCGTACAACAAACAACAATCCCAGGGCGCCGCCGAGGACTACTACGGCGACGACGTCGAACCCAACGAGATGCTCTTTGTCTTTGAGGCCGCCGGCTACGGCGGAGCCTTCACCCACGAATTGCCCGATGTATTGGAACCTGGCGAGAGTTTTACAGCCACCAATCACTTCGTCCTCGGCTCCGGTGATGTCGCCAGCATCCGCGATGAAGTCTACGAGCTCCACGAATTCGACACCCACACCGTCACCGGTCGCATCTTCGACGACGCCACCGGCGAGGCTGTCGGCGAACACGCCGACATCTTTACCTACGAAGCCACCGACGGAAGCTGTGCCGCCGACGACGAGCCCTACATCATCAACCAGGCTCACACCAACGCCGACGGCTACTTCGAGTTTGAACTCCCCTCCGGCGACTACTGCTACCGCACCCAGCACCGCGGCGACACCGGAGATTTCGAGTCCTTTACCGTCGACGACCAGGCCGTCCAGTTGCAGGCCACCGCTCCCGGCCACGCCTACGTCGAGGCCTTTATCACCGACCACACGGGCAATCCGATCCCCGCCAAAATGACCATCGTCGGCACCTACGAACCACGGGCTGATATGCAGACCCGCGAGTTTCTCTTTGACCTCAGCGTCGGAGAGCGCTGGCGCACCAGCGAATCGGTCGACATCGATCCCGACGACGGCTCCGCCGAATTTATTGAAACCATCGAATTTTCTGCAGCCGACGGACGAGCCTCGGCGCCGGTCACGCCCGGCGAGTACACCGTGTACTTCAGTCGCGGATCCGAATACGAATTGGTCGAACAACAAATCGACGTCGGCCCCGGCGATGTCACCACCCTCAATGCCGAAGTGGAACGACTCTACAACCCCGATGGCTACCTCAGTGGCGACTACCACATGCACGCCGAGGGCTCGATCGACAGCGGGCTCGACTACAACGACCGGGTCATCAGCATTGCCGGAGAGGGCGTGGAAGTCGTTGTCTCCTCCGACCACAACTACATCGCCGACTACACCCCCTATATCCACCGCAATAACCTGCAGCCCTTTTTGCGCTCCATGGTCGGCCTGGAGTTGACGACCATGGAAGCCGGTCACTTCAACGCCTTTCCGCTGCGCCAGGACGTCACCTCCCAAAACCGCGGCTCCGTCGCCTGGCAAAATGATCCCCCCGACCAAATTTTCGATCGACTCCGTGATACGGACTACATCGGCACCGAAAATACGATCATTCAGGTCAACCACCCCCGCGACAGCATCCTCGGCTATTTCAGCCAACACAACGTCGACGCCCTTAGCGGCGTTGCCGAATTGCCGATCAACGCCCTCGATGACAGCGCCGGCACCCAGGACCGCGCCCTGGCCGCCGCCGCCAGTCCCAGCGGTCCGGCCTTCGCAAGGCGCGGTGTCGATGGCGAAGAAACGACCTTCAGCTATGACTTCGACGCCATCGAGATTTTCAACGGAAAGCGCATCCACCTCATCCACCACTTCCGGATGCCCGAACACAGCGAGCTCAGCGACGACGACCTCGACTTCTTTCGCGACGACGACGACGAAAACGAAGATGACGAAGACCTGGATATCCCGGAAGCCGGTACAATCCTGTGTGACGGCGACGACGTCGCCTATCCGGGCGGGCTCGACGACTGGTTCAATTTCCTCAATTACCGCCGCCCCGGCGACGGCGATGAACCCGGCGAGTACCGCAAATACACGGCCACTGCCAACTCCGACAGCCATCACTACGGCTCTCCGGACGACCCGGAACCGGGTTTTCCCAAGAACTACTTCTGGGCCGGCCACAACGACCCGCAAAACCTGCGCCCCGGCGAATTGTCGGAGGCCCTCCACGACAATCACAATATCGCCACCAACGGGCCCTTTGTGACGATGTCGGTCAACGACGAACCCGTCGGCTCCACGACTTCTACCGACGACGGTCAGGTCACCATCGACGTCACCGTCAAAGCCGCCGACTGGGTCGTCGGCGACGAGGGACTGACCCTCGATGTCGTCGCCAACGGCGAGCGCATCATCGAAGACATTCCTGTCGAACTGCAGGACCACCGTTGGGACGACCAAATCGAGATCGACCTCGACGACTACGATTTCCTCCATCACGCCGACGATGGCGACATCCGCGACACCTGGTTTCTCGTCGAAGTCACCGGCGATAACAATATGTTTCCCGTCGTCCAGCCCGCCGAAATCCCCATGGTGCCCTTCGACGAAGCGCTGGGCTCGATTGCCGAACCCTTTGGCTTTGGTGATACTCCCGAATCGCTGGCGCCCAGCGAAATTACCGACATCCATCCCATTGCCTTTACCAACCCCATCTGGGTGATCGACAACGAAGATGGCGAGGAGCGCACCGAATTTGAGCCCCCCGAACCACCGGTCGCTCAATGCGTTGACGACAGCTTCCAGCCCAGCGAATTGGCGGCCCCCGACCACCAGGAAGGGCTCCCCTTCGGCGAGCGGCGTCTCGACGCCCGAAGTATCGAGTTGGACCACGACCATCCGAGCCTCATCGAACGCGAGCAGGGAGAATTGCGCGACGTCCGCTCCCTCTTTAATCACTGGCACGACCACTGAGCGTCCACGATGCGTATGCGCCACCTTGTTGTTGTAGCGTTCGCCGCCGTCATCGCGATCCCACTGGCATTGCTGGCCCCCCGTCCGGCGGTGGCGCACGACTTTGAACCGCAGCGCGAATTGCTGGTTCAAGTCTTCGACGAGCACGTCGATATTATGGTCGTCTACACCGAGGCCCCCGGAGAACGCTCCAACTTCTTTCTGGCTCAATTTGGCTTCGACGTCGACGGCGAACTCGGCGAGGCCCTCGATATTCTGGCCCGACGCGCCATCCTACCGAGGGTGCTCGACGGACTCGAATTCGAGGTCGCCGGCGAACAACCGGAGACCGGCGAACCCCAGGTCGAACTCCGGGACGAAGACGGCCCCCTGCGCGCCGCCGCCTACGTCCGCTACGAACTGGAATCGCTGGACGACGGCGAACCCCGAACGATGATCATCCGCGCCGAAGATCGCTCCTTTTTGCCCACCGAAACACTGGTCTACCCCGGAGGGGACCTGATGCTCGCCGACGACGAGCGGTCCGGCGAAAGCGACGCCGCCGCCAGCTTCACCTTGCTGCGCGACGGCGAGTACTCCGTCAATTTCGTCCTTCCCTGAAAGACCGCGACTCCCGCACCACGGCACCCATCCGGGCCTAAAGGAGGTAGCTGAGCGAAGTCGGAGGGGGCGACGTGGGATCAGAGATTTGCGTCGACCCCATCGACTGCTCGTTACACTTCACTCGCAGCCACTTCCCCGCTCGTCTACTCGCGGGGAAGAGCGTAGTTCGTCGATCCGAAAATTTTACATCCAACGCTCCTCCCCAGAGCATGACTCGCTTCTGCGAGTCTGCGACTCGACTGGGGAGGTGGGCGTCGGCGCTTTCCAGCCGACGCTCGGAGGGGCGTCATCAGATACCACAAAGAGACAGCCGAAAGCGGGGACGCTTCCGTCTCCAGCGAGAGGCGTCAGCAGGAAGCAAACAATTGCATTACAACGTCCCTCCCCCAAATAAAAAACCCCCGACTCCGAAGAGCCGGGGGATCGATACGAGCGCGATTTTTATCGCACTCATATTTTCATCAGATCAGTTCCCTACAAACTCAATGTCTTCGACGCGCATATTTTCGCTTCCGCCAAAATTGTCGGAATCAAAACCGTAGACCCGGAAGGACTCGATTTCGTCGTCTGCGTCGATGGCGCCACCATCAAATGCTACCAACACATCCGAGGATGCGTCGACACTGTGGCTCGAGCTTCCGGAGGGAAGGTCGAGGGCGTCTGGAAGATGGGCAACCGTTCCGTCATCGAACTCGGCTACAATCTGAGCCTGAGTCGGCCCGGTGGACGTTCGCTGAAAATCAGCGTTGATGTTCACCTGGTCGAATTCACTGAAGTCTTCGGAGTTAAATTCGAAGAACTCCCGGTCGGCGAAGTCGCTGTCCGGAAAGTCGGGCTCCGTGCTCCAGTAGCCCTGACCGACCCAGTGCGATCCGCCAGGACCAAAGAACGTACTCCCACCGACCGGCTCTTCGAAGGTTCCGTCACTAAATCGAGCCCATCCATTACCGACGGGGGGACTGAGAAGCCGATCTTCTTCGTCCTCGGCATCAAAATCCCAGTGGACAATGACCGACGCCGCCTCCGAGACCTCCATGAATCCGGCGTCCACATCAGCGTCGTAATCCGCCAGATCAAACATCCCTTCCAGACCGCAATACGACCACTCCTGGCCGTCGACGGTCATCCGATAGATGTAGTCGTAGTCGCCGGCATCGACGGGCCCCAGATCAGCCATGAAGGCGTCTCGGCTGTCATCCCAGTCGAAGTCCTCGTCGAGATCGGCTTCCGTCCAACTCCAATCGGTTTCCGACGGCTCCACTCCGACATCGCCCCAGCCCAGTTCGGCGCCGTATGTATCGGGCAATTGACCGCCCTGCTCACCGGTGTAGCCGTCGACTTCGATGTGACCGTAGACGGTGGTCGATTCATCGTCATTTTGCTCGATGGATTCCGGATGCTCCACATTACAGAAGTCGATCTCGGGCTCCGGAAGCGGTTGACCACCGGCGCAGATGATAACCGTTTCTTCACTGGTTTCACCGGCAGCATCCTGAGAGGTAATCGTCAGCTCTACGCCGCCTTCGACGCAGGGACCGGTCGGATCGGGATCCAATTCCACGACGTCAATACTCGGCGAAACGCCGTCTTCTCCGTCTTCGCCATCTTGACCATCTTCTCCGTCCTGGCCGTCTTCTCCATCTTCTCCGTCCTGGCCATTGCAGACATCGACGGGATCGGCATCGCCAACGGTGATGCTATAACCTCCGGCGTCGCCGCAGTTATCGGGTTCACCGATGTCAATCGCCGGTGTGTCGCCCTGCTCGCCGTTGCACAACTGGAAGGGCTCTTCTTCACCGATGGTCACGGCAACGCCGCCGAGGTCACCGCAGTCGTCGGGATCTTCTTCGATGGTGATCTCGGGAATCTGCCCCTCGCCGTCTTCCCCGTCGCAGACCACGGTCTCGACCTCGCCGTCGACGAGAATGTCGACACCGCCGGCCGGGCACTCTTCGTGATCGTCGTGGCGCTCGGTGGTCACCTCCGGCGTCTCACCGTCTTGCCCATCTTCTCCGTCATCACCAACCGAGCCGCTCTCTCCATCACAGATGACGGAAGTGACTTCACCGTCGATCACAATTTCGGTTGCCGCACCCGGGCACTCTTCGTGCTCATCGACGCGCTCCGTCTGGACATCGGCATCCTCTCCTGGAGGACCCTGCTCGCCTTCGCCGCCACAACCGGCTACAAAAAATAAAATCGAAACCAACGCAACACTTCGGATACACCACTTCATGGCTACACCTCTGCGGTTTTTAAATTGCCCCCCCCGGACAGTCGATCTGTCGGGGTCGAAACAACGCTACGGGCCTCATCGGTAAGTCTCGCCGACCCGACTGTCAAGCTCAAACGGGCGGTGAAATCGGATCGCAGTCACTCGAATCGACTGCCGCCGACCGTCGAGCCAACTCCCACATCTCGGCACTGGAAGGTATACCCAAAATCTGTTTCGATGGCACCGATGCGCAAGATCATTCACATCGACATGGACTGCTTTTACGCGGCGATTGAGATGCGGGACAATCCCTCCCTGCGGGATATACCGCTGGCCGTCGGCGGCGATCCGGAGCGGCGCGGCGTCATTGCCACGGCCAATTACCGGGCCCGGCGCTACGGCGTGCACTCGGCGATGGCCTCGGCCCGCGCCGTGCGCCTGTGCCCGGCATTGGTGATTGTCCCGACCCGAATGTCGGTGTACCGCCAGGAGAGCAAAGCGATTCGTCAGATCTTTGCTCAATTTACCGATGATATCGAACCGCTGTCGCTCGATGAAGCCTATCTCGATGTCTCCGATTCTGACGCCTTTGGTGGAAGCGCCACCCTGATCGCCGACGAGATCCGCTCCCGCATCGTCGAGCAGACCGCCCTGACGGCGTCGGCCGGAATTGCTCCCAATAAGTTTCTGGCCAAAGTCGCCAGCGATATCGACAAGCCCGACGGCATCACCACCATCGCCCCCGGCGATATCGATGATTTCGTCGAAACACTGCCCGTCGAAGATATCCCCGGCGTCGGCGATGTCACCTCCACGAAATTGCATCGACTCGGCTTTCGAACCTGTGGTGACCTTCAGCAATTGAGTCTTCGCCAGATGCTGCGCCGCTTTGGAAAACGCGGCCGCCGCCTCCACGATCTTTGCCGAGGCATCGATGATCGCCCGGTCAAAGTTGAGCGCATCCCCAAGAGCATCAGCGTTGAAACGACGTACAATCAGGACCTGGAAGACGCCGATGCCTGCGTCGAACGGATCCCGGAGTTACTCGATGAATTACTGCGGCGCTTCGAAAATCGCGACGACCCTCCGCCGATCGACGGATTATTCGTCAAGGTCAAATTCGACGATTTTCGCCTCACCACTCTGGAGCGATCGGAGTATACCGAGCCGAGCCTCGAGACCTACGAAGCGTTGATGCGTCAGGCCTACACCCGCCACGGCCGTCCAGTTCGCCTCCTTGGATTGGGCATGAAACTCGATGCCGAACAGCGAAACCGGGCCGTACAACTCGACCTCTTTCGTTGAATCAGTCGCCTACGACCGGCGCCACTACAAAAAAATAGCGGCGCCGACAACTTCACGTCGACACCGCATCGTCAGCCATTGAACGACCGCTTAGCGCGCCGGTCGGGGTCCGCAATCGGAGCAGTCAGTGCCGTAGTCACAGAGGTCGTAATCGGAATCTGGACCGCCATCGTCGCAGTCGCCGTCGTTCGCATGCTCGCAGGTATCAGTGCAGATAATCTCGTCGTTCTCAATGGGCGGACGCTCTCCACAGTCGTTGCAATCCGTCCCGTAATCACACAGGTCGAAGTCGGAACCTGGGCCGCCATCGTCGCAATCGCCATCATCGGCGTATTCGCAGGTATTGCTGCAGATCATCTCCGAACTACTGTGTGAGCTATCGCTATCACTACTGCCGTCCTGCTGCGGCGGGCGCGGACCGCAGTCGGCGCAATCGGTACCGTACTCACATAGATCGAAGTCGGCCCCTGGACCGCCGTCGTCACAGTCTCCGTCGTGGGCATGCCGACAGGTATTGCTGCACAGCATTCCGTCTTCGTCCGGTTCCGGACTCTCCGCTTGCTCTTGCCCTGCACTCTCCGACGAGTCCCCCTCTTCCGGTGCTTCGTCGGCCGGACGCGGGCCGCAGTCGGCGCAATCGGTACCGTACTCACATAGATCGAAGTCGGCCCCCGGACCGCCGTCGTCACAGTCTCCATCGTGGGCATGCCGACAGGTATTGGTGCACAGCATTCCGTCTTCGTCCGGTTCCGGACTCTCCTCGTCGTCCTCCACCATGCCGTCGTCACTAAAGGAAGGCTCTTCCTCCAATTCTACCAGTGCCGCGTCGCCGTCCGACTCGCCAGCCTCTTCGCGATCAGCGGGACGAGGGCCGCAGTCGGCGCAATCGGTACCGTACTCACATAGGTCGAAATCGGCCCCTGGACCGCCGTCATCGCAGTCTCCGTCGTGTGCATATTCACATTCATTGGTGCAGATGACATCGTCATCGGCGTCATCCGACGCGACGGCGATCGAAGAGGAGAAAAACAGCGCCATACATGCGGTCACTGTCGCGAAGCGAATAAGCCATTTCATTGCCGATCCAGGTTGTTGATTTCTCGAGAAATTACGGGCCAACTGCAGTGTATTATCGTGTTCGGGAGCCCCCCGATTACCTGAGCACCGTCGATTCACTCGACCTCCACCGGTCGACTCCGCCGACAAGCACAACTGTTCCGGCATCAGTGCCGATGCACGCAACCTTCGCACTGCATTATTTCCACTACCGATGCTCCATACCAGCAACGCTGACCGGCTGCAACCTGGACCGTTGGCATGCCAGGAACCAGTAACTCACCGGCCTCTGGCAACAGCGTCCAGAAAATCAGATCGCCAGCGGCGCGGAAAGCGGACTGTTCCCAGGCGATCGACGTCCTCTGGCTTATTTCCATGCCAGTCGTTACTGGCCGTCTTCCCGAGACCAAATTGGTCGGCCAGTCGAATAAGCCCCGCTTCCTCGACAGCATCGTGGGATGGATGGCGGACCTCCAGTCCCCACAACCCGGCGTCTTTCCAGGTCTGGAGATGACTCGAAATATCTCCGTAGCGAGCCGGATGCGCCAACACCACCAATCCACCGGCATCGGTGATCATATCGATGGCCTCCGGGACCGCCGGTTGAGCGAGCGCCACGTATCCGGGCTGTTCTCGGGCCAAAAAGCGATCAAAAGCCTCCTGAATGGCCTCCACATGCCCCCGCTCGACCAGCGCTCTCGCCAGGTGCGGTCGCCCCAAGTTCCCGGAACCGGATTGCTGGAGAACGTCATCCATCGCGATTTCGCAGCCCAGATCACAGATACGACGGACCATCTCCTCCATACGCTCCCGTCGCGCATCGACCATTTGCCGGCCGTAGTATTTGAGGTCCGAATCCTCGATATCGACACCGTAACCCAGCACGTGAATCGACGTTCCATCCAGATCGGCACTGACTTCGATCCCGGAGATGAAGTCGATGCCTCTTCTCTGGGCTTCGGCGGCCGCCGTCACACAACCGTCGACAGTATCGTGGTCGGTCAGCGCCCAGATGTCGACATGGTGTTCGTCCATCAATTCGGCCAGCCTCTGCGGTGAATATTGACCGTCACTGACCGTGGAGTGACTGTGAAGTTCAACTCTGGTGTCATCGCTCATTATCGGGCTCCGCTTTGTTTGACCGCTTCTGAGATTCCATCGCCATGTTGAATTGTTCGTTGTCGACGCCCCAGGTCAAGTCCCAGTGCTTTGAGCGACCGGTCTCTGGTTGATCGGCAGAATCCATGACATAATTGCCGATCCCGTCATCGCCGGCGACACCACTGCCGATGTCGCAGGGAATGGATCGGGCCCAGACTTCGATTGTTGATACTAAGAGCGGTGCATCGCATCCGAGACCTCGCCGACGTCCAACGCTCCATCCCGAACTGACCTTTTGGAAACGCAGCGCCCCCATGGATTTGCCTTCTCATCAACACACCGGACTCGGCATTGTGGTGCTACTGTGTGGGCTCCTGGCCGCCTGTGACTCCAGGGTCGAACTCGGCGGCGAGGCTCAGCAGCCCTCAGACGACAGCGATTCCGACATCGCCGCCGTCGTCAACGACCATGAAATCAGCCACCGCGAAGTCGACCGTCATCTCGACAAACTCGGTCAATTGTATCGCCACTCCAACCGCCGCTTTGACGAGTCGACGCGTCAGGACAAACGCCGCCGTGTTCTGGACCGCCTCATCGATCGCCAACTTCTGCACGAATACGCCGACAGCCGCGATGTAGACGTCGATACCGACACCGTCGACCGGACACTTCAGCGCCGGATTGACGCCAAATTTGGTTCCACCGACGACTTTCGGCGCTACCTCGACAGCCTCGATACCACCGTCAGCGAATACCGCGAGCGCATCCGCCGCGACCTGGCGATTGAAGAACTTATCGATGCCGATATCGACGCCGATTCCATCGATGACGACCGGCTACAACGCTACTACGAGCGCATCGCCAATCGGCGACCGGCCGACAAGCGAGCCTATGGGAGCCGACTATCGATCGATCTTCGCGCCATCGACGGTGATCACCAGTATCAGAAGGTGCGCGATGTACTGGACGACGAACTCGACGGTATCGACTCCACGGACCAGCTCCGCGATGTCAAAGCTCATGTCGAGCAATGGAGCGACGAGCGAGATCTCGAGATTCCCCAGCGATTCCGCGAACCCATCTGGTATGAACGCCGTCGACTGCGACCCGATGTCGCACAACAGCTCTTTGATGCCGACGAAGACGCCCCGGCAATCGTCGACACCTCCTCTGGATTCGATGTCTACTGGCTCGATGATATTCGACCGGAGGGCATCCGCCAATTCGATGAGGTCGAAGAACTCCTTCGCGAACGCGCCCGTCGAAGCCGCCTGAGCGAACAGCGTCGGGAGCTGATCGACGAACTCCGCGGCGATGCTCGCATCACCACCGACCCCGGTGACTCACCTGCGGAGACGGACACGGGTGAGCCATGAATCGCATCGCTCACCGCGCAGTTGTGACGGCATTTGGCGCTCTTGTTGCCGCCGCTGCGGTCGTCGCCTTCTCCATGCCGGCCGTCGCCGACGCCGATCAACCACTCACTCACCACGGCGCCGACCTCGATGCCCACTCCCTCTCCCCGCTGGCCTTTGAATTTATCGGCTTCGATATCCCCGACGACGCCTTCCCCCTGGAAATCGCCCTCGTGGGCCCATCCCCGGCCGGCCTGTCGGACGGGGAAGTCATTGAAGCCATGGAAGATGCCGCCAACCAGTGGAACGATGTCGCCTGCTCATCGGCTCGCATCGAGGTGCTCGATACGAGTCGGTCGTTCAACGAACTGAAAGACCACCAGATTCCAGTGTACTTCGACGAGTTTCAGTCCCCCCAACTGGACCGACTGGCCGCCACATCACTGCCCTCCGGCGCCGCCCCCCAGGGCATCGAGGTGCGCATCAACACCACCCGGTATCGCTGGGCTCTAGAGGCTCACCCTTTTGAGCGCCTCGACGACGATGTCGAACGGTCGACGCTCTCATTGCCCGCTGTGCTGACCCACGAATTCGGCCATGTTCTCGGGCTTCATCACACCGACACTCATCGCGCCGCCACCATGGCCGCCAACTACCTCGACGACGGCAGCCAGCGCCACCTAAGTGCCGACGACAAACTCGGCATTTGCCAATTGTATCCCGATCCCGGCGACGAATGTACCACCGACTCCGACTGTGGCAGCGCCGATTGCATCAGCGGAGACTACGGCCGTGTCTGCGACATCTATTTGGCGGATATCGGTGACTACTGCGCCCTCGACCTTCAGCACTGCCCGGAACGCTGCTATCTCGACAACGCCGATGTCGGTATCGGTTACTGCACCACTTCCTGCCGCGATCGCGCAGAATGCCCCGACCACTTCCAGTGCGGCAACCTCACCGATGAAGATGAGACTCAATACTGTCAATTCTCGCCGGACACCGGACCATCACAACAGGGGTGTTCGACGCGTCCCGCCCCCGCGTTTCCAACGTTTGCCGCGATATTCATGGTGATCGCTGCCCTGGTTCGACGCCGCATCACGGCGTAGCCTTCAGACTGGCCAGGTGTTCAGATCGCGGATGACGGCTGTCAAAAGTCCCGATGCAGACACAGTGCTGCGCTCCCGAATTCCACGACGTCAAAATTTCGCAGCGGCATCGGCGAATTCGTTTCGTTTTGGCCCTCCAGCCTCCGTCACGTCCTATTTTCGGGGGCGAATCGTCGAATTGTCGGGACGTGGCGCGCCTTGCAGGGGCTGTCTCGGGATGTGTTCCGTCGAGTCGAGACTGCCCTTATTCAACCCTGTGTTGCCGACCCGGTGGGGGTCGTCGTCTCATCTGATTACCCCTGTGAAGGGGCGGGTTTTTTCGCCCCGATTATTCATGACGCGTCTACTGCGGCGCATCAGGCACCGAGAGGCCGTTATCTCACTCCTCGACGGTGCTCCGCACCGCCTGCGGGGCTCGATTTAGGCCTCTCGATGCTGATTTTGCCTCGTCACGACGCCTCATCAATAATACGGGTTGGCGCCCTTGCGGGTGAC
>LFFM01000289.1_pt1 | contig 33998 bp, 26 predicted proteins | sample 643131 | NCBI WGS metagenome assembly LFFM01 (sample SAMN03777445, study PRJNA286221) | soda lake metagenome | biome: soda lake; feature: Kulunda steppe; material: water; isolation source: sample Tc-Br brine of Tanatar trona crystallizer | place: Russia: Kulunda steppe | collected 2011-07
CGACATAAAGTCGGATGGGGTCGACATCGGCCTGTCAATATCTCCCGGTCGGAACCGCTCTTTGAGGCCCCGATATGCCCTGCGCTGCCTGGGATTGGACCGTAGATGATACCAAAAGCCATCCTCACGTGGCCATTGACGCCGAGACCGCGCATCTGAGCCTGCGAGACGCTGGAGAAAAAGTGAACAAGTAGTATCAGTTGCGACGCAATAAAATCGTGGCTTTAAGGGCGTCGACGGCATCAATATCGATGGCCTCCGTCAACGCATCGAGTCGATCTAGCCGTTCCTGGAAGCAGTGGCGGATCGGATATTCCCGGATGGTATCCATCAAGAACCGGGCCTCGATGTCGACTCCCGACTGGCAGGGAATCTCCACAACAATCGCTCCCTGAAGCGAGGCATTTGTCGACAGTGCCTGCAGGTAGCACGGATAGAGGATGCGCTCGACCTCGGTGCGGAGCTCCGATTCGACATCATCGAGCCCGTCGGGACGCTCTTCGTCGTCGAACTCGTCGCCCCAACTCTGTCCGGTCGGTCGCCACTGAAAATGACTGATCTCGACCTGGGGGACCCCAAGGCCGACGGCATCGATCAGGGCGCTCTCGTTGCGAAGAGCCCACTGATGGCCAAATCGCGTCTGGTAGGTCGCCAACACCTCTCCACCGTCGTCGACCGACGACTCGGTATCGACGATTCGTGCATACAGGAGGTCCACATCGAGTCGCCGACCCGGATCGTCGTCGACGGCGGGACAAAAATCGGTGTCGTAGTCGCCGTGAGCAATGGCGGCGACACCGACGCGAAGTGTCACCGTTCCCATCCGCATCTGCGCCATCAGATCATGGGCCCGCTGTTCATCGAATTCGAAACTCAAGATCGTGCCGTTGCGAAACCGCAGTGCCGGCCCCCCATCGAAGGGCCGATAGTGGCGAAACCCGCTGATCGTCAGCAGTCCGCTGACCCGATCGTAGTCCACGACGTCGCCGTCGAGTTCCGACAATTCGATCTCGAAGACGTCATGGATCGCCTGGCGGCGGCGCTCGTGAAACTCCTGGCGTTGCTGACTGTCATCGGTCTCCACTTCCGAATCGCCGAGTTCGCATAACTCCTGGAGCCCATCGGCATCCTCGATCGGTGTGGCCGCCTCGGCATTGACGACGCCAACCCCGACGACACAGACCACTGCGGCGGCGACCCATACCGCCGACCACGGTCCTGTCCCGGTCTGTCGATGCCGCGATCGCGTCACAACAGACCCTCGATAATCTGGCGAATCTCGGGACGGCTCCAGTCATAGGCCCCCACAAATCGAGCCACCATCCGCCCGTCGCGATCGATGATATAGGTCTCGGGCAGCATCTCCGTGCCGTAGCGATGCATCGTCGATTCGCTCTCATTGAGCAATACCGTCATGGCGCTTCGCTCGCCGGGCAAAAATGAGGCCATAAACCGATCGATGTCATCCCAGCCCGAATCGACACTGATGGCGACCATTGTCAGTCCCTGATCGCGATATTGACGCACCAGCGACTCCATGCTCGGCATTTCCTCTCGACAGGGCTCGCAGAAGCTGGCCCAGAAATTCAAAAACACCACCTGGCCGCGATACTGCGACAGGCTGTGCGTCTGGCCCTGCCGATCCGGAAGATCGAATTCCGGCGCCGGCCGATCGACCCACTGGCCATCGAGGTCATTGACGGCATCGATCAGATCGGTGTCACCGTAGAAATTCCAGGGAGCGATGACGGCTCCGACGACACCGACAACGGCAACCGCAACCACCAGCAATTTGATATGTGTTGGGCGCATACTTTCGCCTGTGTAACGACAACAAAACAACGCAGTAAGGACGAGTCGGCAGCTTCACTACCAGTGATTTCGAAGACGGCGCACACATCGAAAGGCCGCCTCGTTGTTGCTTGCGGACTCCGACTTGGCGGCATCGAATTCATCGCCAAAGCGCTTCTCGAGTGCATTGTGCAACTCCGGATCATCGAATCGCATAAAGGCATTGTAGGCGCGCTCTCTTCCGAGGGTGGTTTTCATCAAGCGGCCCTCGTCGGCGGCCCGTCTGGCTTCCTGTAACACGCTTTCGGTCTCCGGATGTTCCGGCTCGATACTGAGCAAAAACTCGGCATTGCGGGTCGCGTAGTCGTGGCCCGGGTAAAAGACGGTCTCCGGCGGCAACGGACGCAGCACATCGCGAAAGGTTTCGAATAACTGGCCCGGATCGCCGCCGAATTTGCAGTTGCCGGCGCCGCCAACAAAAATGGTGTCACCGCTAAATAGATGGTGCTCGTACAAAAAGCTGATATGCCCCGGGGTATGTCCCGGGGTATCGAGGACCTGAAGCTCGATCTGACCGACGTCGACGGTTTCCCCGCCGCGCACCGTGGCATCGACCCCTCGCTGGTCGGGGCCGTCGAATTTCGATTGGATCCTCTCTGCATCGGCCTCCCCGCAGACCACCAGCGCCTCCGGAAAGGCATCGATGACGGTCTGATTCCCGTCGACATGGTCGTGGTGGAAGTGGGTATTGAGAAGGTACTCCAGCTCCCAGCCCCGGCGCCGAATCTCGTCGACGGCCTTGTCGCCATCGACGGGGTCGATGACCGCTGCAATGCCGTCATCATCGGCGAAGAGACAGAAAAAATTATCGCTGACATCGCTGCTTATAATCTCGACATTCATCGCCTTCTCCCGGTCATCCAATCTCTGATTGCAGCCGCTGCACGAGCGACTGGGTCGCGAACATGGTCCAACGCCGCCTGGCGACGCGTCCGATCGATGAGCTGGCGTCGGGACCGCTCGTCCAAACCGCCGGTCTCAACCACCACGTCGATCATGCCCGGTCTGCGACTCCAGCGCGCAAGCCACTTCGGCCACTCCCGGAGCGATAATGGATAACGGGCCAGGTCGCCGATGACAATTGCTTCCACGGCCGTAGGTCCCGCTCCAAGGGCATCGCCGACCTGCTCGATGAGTTCCGGCGTCGCCGCAGGAGTCCACCACAGCCGGTCGGCGGCACCCTCCGGCGGTGGCCGCCGGGGCGCAAATACGATTGTGGGGGCCCGGACCGGCTGGTCAAAGAATACGGTTCCGATTCGACACACGCCCGGACGACCATCTCGAGTCGATCGCCCCGCTGGTAACCGGTCATCCATGATCACAATCCTCTGCTTTGCAAACCCAGGTATGTGGCACATCGCCTCGCACCGGTCGATGCGCCGTGGCGGCCGTCTACTACTATTATCGACGACGGGCGTCTCGATATTGCCTGTGATCTCGCAATGGATGGACCGGCGACACCGCCTCGCCCGGCGCTGGGCCTGCGATTTGGCAACCACGGAGCGCGCGTCCGGCAGCTCTCACCTCTGCGTGGCTTGCGAGGCCGCCAATGGGGAATGCCCGAAACGACAACGAGGCCCCGCTCTCCGTTGCAATCCCGGCGCCCCCCGTGGTAGCGTTTCAGCGACTCCACTAGATCTCCGCGAAGCAGTCCCAAGGTTGCTCGTGTCCCGATGTCCCATACCGAGGACGCAATGAAACAGATTGTCACGCCCTCGCTGGTATCGCTTCTGCTCGTCGCCCTCGCCGCCGTCGTCGCCACCGGATGCACCCTCGATTTCGACGATTTTGAAAGCACCGGCGAATTCAACGATGACGTCGGTGTCGATGCCGATGATGACGACGCCGACACCACCAACGGAGACTCCGACGACCCCGGTGATATCGGAGCGGCCTGTGACGACGACAGCGACTGTCAGTCCGAGGCGTGTTTCGGTTCGGTCTGTCTGAGCGAATGCGACGGCGGCGAATGCCCGTCGGGAACCGAATGTTACGACCTCGATGACGGCCAGTGGTGTGCGCCGCGCTGCCGCGACACCGAGACCTGTGATCACCTGGACAACGACGATCTGGAATGCGTATACGTCGTGGAAACCGAAGAATTCGGCCCCTCTCCACACTCCCTACGACGCGCCTGTCTGACCGATGCCGCCGGCGATGGTGTCTTCGACGCCATCGACAATTGCCCGGATACCATCAACCCCGACCAGTCCGATCGCAGCGCCGACGGCATCGGCGATGCCTGCGCCGACGAACCGCATTGCCACAGCGACGCTGACGACGGCATCCTCGATTTTGAAGACGCCGATCTGGAGACCGGTGAGTTTTCGATTCCCCATGTCATCGACAATCGCTGGCTTCCCATCGTCGGAACCGTCGACGGCGACGAGCGTCCCAACAGCCCCATCCGTCTCCTCGACCGCCACAGCGGCCAATGGCAGGACCCCAAGCAGCTGGAATTCCCGGGCACCGAACGCTCTATTGTGGCCACCAACACCGGGGGGTACCTCATCAGCCCCGGCCTCCGCGACGGCGATCGCGAGGGCGGCTGGACCCATCTATCGGCCGATGGCGAAATCTCGTACGGCCCGGACTTCCATGAAAATATGCCGGGAACCTACGAGTTGGCCTCCCAGGCGACACCGGTGCGCTTTCCCAACGGCGAGATGCATCATCTGACGTATCGCGAAGACATGGACATCGGTTCTCTGGAGACCGTCCTGTCCTTTGGATTCGCTCAACTGAGTTCCGATCTGCTGGTCACGAGCCTCGACTTCGCCGATGGCGACATCCCGGCGGAGTACGATGATCTCGATACCGCCCCCCAGACCCTGCAACACCCCGATGGAACCGTCGGGGTGGCATGGTGGCAATCGGAGACCTCGGAGTTGCACCTCATCGACTTCACAGCACCGCGAAGCGCTCCGTATCATGGCATGGAATTGCACAGCCTCTCCATTCCCGAGCAGTGGGATGACAGTGAGGAGTCCGACAACGGCGACAGCGACGACAACGGCGACAGCGACAACAACGGCGATACTGAAGACCTCTCGGACTTCGATCCAGTCGTCGTGCCCGCCCCTGGAGGACAACTCTACGTATTTGATCGACATAGCGGCAAGGCCGGGCGATTCGTCGCCGACCGCCCCGACGATGCCGAATCATCGGCACCGGCACTCTTTGAGCGAAGCTGGGGCGAGTTCGAGCGCATCCCGGAGTACGACCTCGATGTCTTCGACGACTTCGGCACACTGAGCACCTACTTGCTTCCCGACGCCGGCGGGTTCGGTATCGTCGGCCGTCCAGACGTCGAAGAAGACGACGAGCCGCCGACCACCATATCCGTCCGCGAAGTCTACTTTGCCTGCCATCCGATAACCGATGAATTTGACTCCGCCGGCGATGGCGTCGGCGATCTGATCGATAATTGCCCTGGCGACGAAAACCCCGACCAGGCCGATCTCGACGCCGATGCCTGGGGCGATGTGTGCGATCCCGATATCGACGGCGATGGAATCCCCAACGAAGAAGACATCATCGAAGTCGAAAACGACGACGATGACGACGCAGAATCCGATAATGACAACGGCGAAAATGGCGACGACGAAGACTCCGATGGCGATGACGATGCCGAGCTCATCGACCAGTCTCGCGACAGCAATAATAACTCCATCGACAACGAAGACGACGACGATACCGATGGCGACGGCATTCCCGACCAGTACGACCCCTTTCCCCTCGATTCGTCCAACGACGGCACCATCAATCTGTGGACCACCGACGCCAGCGCCAATGAATTTAGCGACGGCGACCTTCGCGCCATCGACCTCGATCCCTACAACTTTTTTAGTCTCCCCACGGATCACGACTTCGTCTACGCCGTCGACGAAGACGGCCAGCGCACGCTGTATCGAGCTTCCATCGCCGATCCGTCGGATCGGAGCGAACTCGATATCCCCGATTCCTTCAACCCCCATGGCATCGCCTTCGATGACCCCTCGACCATCTCCTTTCTCGCCGACACTCCCGGCGAAACCGCTCGTTTTGCTCGCTTCGATCTCGACGAGCAATCCATTGGGCTCGACATCGAGCTCGACGAGGCCTCACCTCCCCTCGATATCCGATCGATATCCAATATCGACACCACCGCCATCGAACGCCTCGACGACGATGACGCCTACTTTACCGCCGTCCACCGCGGCGACGACGATGGATGGATGATCTCGGAGGTCACGGAGACCGCCGGCGGCTACGACCGCAATGGATTCGCTACGGTCAACGACCAATTCGACCATTTCTGGCATGCGCATCTCGATGAATACGGCGGCGACGAGGTCCTGTTTTTCACAGCCGCTCAGTCCGACTGCCGCGCCTGCGCAGCCCCCTATTTGTACGATGTCGAATCGGACACCATCGAACTCATCGACGGCTTCTTCGACGGTGTCGACCATGTCACCACCCACGGCTCATCGATGGCATGGACCTCCTATGGCGACGGCGAGGCCCCAACCGAGATCTTCCACATCGAGCACGGAGCAACGACGTCATTTGCCACCAGTGAAATTGACGAACAATTCGATTCTCTCTCCGATCTGGCGATCTCGAACTACGACCACTACGCCCCGGTCGATGATCGCCCCTTCGTACTGGCGTCGGTTTCGCGCTGGGACCAGACCACCGACCTGTGGTTGCTGCTCCCACACCTCGGGTCGTCGATGCCGTCCTGGAGGCTCGTCGTCGCCGACGAGCAACCGATCGTGGAGACCGCCTGGTTGCCCTGAGCTTTGATGCACTCCCGCCCGGTGATTGCTATTGTCTTCTGGCGACTTCGACGCCTCTGTGATATCAACATCAAAAATGCCGGCGTCGGTCGGCGGACATTCGGTCCCGGAGTTTGAGAAGCGGTCAAAAAAAAAGCGGACCGAGCACCCCAAGGGCACTCGGTCGCGTTGCTCCCAGCGCGCGAAGAGGCCGGGCAAATCAGCCGGCGAATGCCGATGGGAGACTTGATTGACCGCTTCTGAACACCGCTAATCTACTGACGCGCTGCACGGTCCACTGGACGGATTCACCATGGCACCGGAGCTTCCCCAACAATTCGGTTCCTACACTCTCCACGAGTTGATCGCCCGTGGCGGAATGGCCGAAATTTACCGGGCCACCATGCCCGGCATCGGGGGCTTTGAGAAGACGGTGGCCATCAAGAAAATTCTGCCTCACCTGGCAGAAGACGAAGAATTCATCACCATGCTCATCGATGAAGCGCGCATCATCGTGAGCATCGACCACTACAATATCGCCCAGGTCTACGATCTGGGGCGCATCGAGGACAGCTATTACATCGCCATGGAGTACATCCATGGCCCGGACCTGTCGGACGTCATCAAAAAGATGTCCAACCAGGGACGCACCGTCCCCATCCCCCACGCCATCTACATCGGCTCTTGCATCTGCGCCGGCCTCCACGTCGCCCACTCCAAGACCGACGAAGATGGCAATCCGCTCAATATCGTCCACCGCGATGTCAGTCCGCACAATATCTTGCTCAGCTACGCAGGCGACGTCAAAATCATCGACTTTGGCGTCGCCAAGGCCAATGTCAAAGAGACCAAGACCCAGGCCGGCGTCATCAAGGGTAAGTTGTTGTACATGGCCCCCGAACAGGCCAAATCGGACGGCGTCGACGGCCGTTCAGACCTCTTTGCGGCAGGTCTGATCATGTACAAAATGTTGACCAATCAGTTGCCCTTCCAGGGCGACAACGAATTTCAGATCTACAACAACATCATATCGAAGGACATCACACCGCCGCGGATTATCAACCCCGAGGTCCCGGAACTGCTCGACGCCATTGTCATGAAGTTGCTCGCCCGCGACGTCGACGAGCGCTACCAGGAGGGCTACGAAGCCAAAAAGGACCTCGACCGCGCCCTCCACGAAGTCGCTCCCGGTTATACGGTCAACCGACTGGCGCGCTTTGTGGACAAACACTTTGCCGCCGAACAACAGCCCGGCGCCGACTCCGGCCCCACCGACGCACCACCGCAGACGCCATCGCCGACGACGGTCAATACCGACCAGAGCGAACCGGTCGAAATTGAGGCCGAACCCATCGAAGATGACACCGTGGAGGTCGGGTCCCAACGCGTCCAGGAAGAAATCGCGCGGCAACAACACGAAGCCCAACAAGCCCAACATGCCGGCCAGGACGGTTCACCTCCTTCGCCGTCGGCTCAATCCGAAGACCAACCGCTTCGAGCTTCGGCATCCACCGGCGATACCGGTCAATTTGAGGCTCCGTCGCCGTCGCCCCAATTCGAGTCCAACGACGATGACTCCGGTATCCCGACCATCGTCTTTGCCGTCGGCGCCATGGGCCTTCTCGTCGTGGGACTCGGCGTCGGCGTCGTCGTCTCCGGCAATGGCGATGAGCCCTCCGAAGACCCTTATGCCGACCTGCCGGACGACGCCATCATCGCCAACGATGCTCCCACCGTCGATATCTCCATCGACTCCAACCCCGACGGCGCTTCACTTTATCGCGACGATGCACACCAGGGTGAAACTCCACTGACCGTCTCCGTCGGCGAAGATGACTCAGAGGACGTCTTCGAGCTTCGCATGGATGGCTTTGAGACCGAGACATTTCGGCTTCCGGCCCGAGAAGACGCCGATCACGACATCGACCTCCGTCCCCTCGGCCGCGGCGATATCGACGAATCGCTGGAAGCCGCTCGCGCCGAAGCCCAAGAATACGGCGAGGCTGCCGCCGAGGATTCAACGGACGAAAACGAAGAGGAACCAGAACCCGGAGACTCACAGCCGGAACCGGAGCCCGAACCGGAGCCCGAACCGGAGCCGGAACCCGAACCGGAACCGGAACCGGAACCGGAGCCGGAGCCCGAACCGGAACCGGAGCCGGAACCCGAACCGGAGCCCGAACCGGAACCGGAACCGGAACCGGAACCGGAACCGGAGCCCGAACCGGAACCGGAGCCGGAGCCAGACACGACCGACGATGACGACGATGACGACGAAGAATTATTCGATCCCTTCGGCTAAACTGCTCACGACCATTCCACTTGCCGGCCCTCCAACGTTACGGAACGTCTGTCATGACTCCCCTGGCGCCCCCTGATAGCACATCGATCCTCGGCCTTTTCTTGTGCTGTGCACTCTGTCTGACGCCACTATGGATCCCCGCCGACGCCCATGCCCAGGATGACTCCGAACGCCAGGCCGAAGAACTCTTCGCCCAGGGTCGCCAGCACTTCGAGGACCAAAACTACGATCAGGCCGCCGAAGACTTCGTCGACGCCTACGAAATTCTGGAAGCTCCGGAATTGCTCTACAATATCGGCCAGGCTCAACGGCGGGCCGGCAATCTCGTCGACGCCGAATATTATTTCCAGAAATATCTCAACGAGACCCAGGACCCGCCGAACGAAGATGACGTCGCGGAGATGATCATCGATATCCAGCAGCAGCTGGCGGCCCGGAAGGCCACCGTCGATGTATCGACTGATCCCGGAGGAGCCGCGATTATCGTCGACGATGAACACCAATGTGAGTCGCCGTGCAGCTTCGAGTTGACCGCCGGCTCCTACGACCTCCGAGCAGAGCTCGACGGCTATCAACCGGTCACCGCTGAACTGGACCTCGATGTCGACGACGAAATAGAACAACAATTATCGCTGGAACAAGAGCGGGTTGTCGGCGACCTGGTTGTTCAGACCGATGTCGACGACGCCACCCTCCACATCGGCGACGAGCGCCACGCCTTGCCCCACGACGATCCGATCGAACTCCAGACCGGCGCCCACGATATCTCCATCGAATACAACGGCGACGCCGTCGACTACGACATCGAGATCGAACGCGACACACCGACCCACCTGGTTGTGCCCGTTGCCGACGCCACATCCAGCGATTTTTCGCCGCTGCGGGCCTCGGCAATCGGGCTGGGCGGAATCTCGGCGGCGCTGGCGACGGCCGCCGTCATCACGGGATTTCAGACCCGTTCGACCTATCGACGTCTGGAAGCACAACAGGAGTCGGCCGGTGTCGTCGACACCGATCTGGTGGCCACCGGTCGCAGCCAGCAGTCGATGACCAACGGACTATGGCTCGGCGCCACAGCCGCTCTCACTGCCGGCGCCGGACTGCTGGCCTGGGAGTGGTACGACAACCGCGACTCCTCCGAAGAATTGGAACCGACAGAAGATCCCGACGACGAAGGGGATCCGGACATCAATATGCTGTGATGGCGCTACTTCGTCGTCCCTCCGTTGACGGCTCATCGTCGATCACACCAGAAATCGCACGCCCTGGACGCAGTGCAATAACTCGTAGGCGTCGAGGACCGTATCGGCATCATCGACGTGGGCCCACAGGGTCACCGACACGTGGCGCCCCGCCCGACTCTCCTGGGTCTCGACGTCCAGCTCCCCACTTCGCCCCATCACATTGATGGCCGCCTGGACGACCCGGCTGATGAACTCGTCGGTATTATTCCCGATCACCTTGAACATGTAGGTGTCCGGAAAGGAGTGAACGGCGGTCAACCGATCGTGCATCTCAGTTCGATTCGTCATCGTCTTGAAGGTGGCTCGAGTACTTTTTTGCGCTCCTTTAGATCAACAACCGACACTGCCCAAACCATCCCGATGTCTTCGAGTCTCCCCGTCATTCTGGCCAGTTCATCGCCCTACAAGCGCCGCCTCATGGAGCGCCTTCCGGTCGATGTTCAGACCGTCAGCCCCGGCGTCGATGAGGTCGCACTCGACGGCGAATCACCGTCTGACTTGGCTCGACGGTTGGCCGTGGCGAAAGCCAGAACCGTCGCCGACGACCATCCCGGCCGGTTCGTCATCGGCAGTGACCAGGTCGCCGCACTCGACGACGAGATCCTCGGCAAACCCGGTTCCCGGCAGCGGGCCATCGAACAACTCCTCGCCCTCCAGGGCCGAACCCACCGACTGATCACCGCCGTCGGGGTCGCCGCCTCCGACGGCTCCATCGAATCCACGGTCGTCACCTACGAAATGGACATGCGCCCCTTGAGCCGCGACCAGATCGCCGGCTACGTCGATGACGACACACCACTGGATTGCGCCGGCTCCTACAAGATTGAAGCCGGCGGCATTCGCCTCTTTACGGCGACACGCGGCAGCGATCCGACGGCCATCGAGGGCCTGGCGCTGACCCGTGTGTGGTCTCTACTTCTCTCTGCCGGAATCGATGATGGCTGAGTCTGTATTCCATCGCTATCGCGACATCATCCCCCAGTACGGCGCATTCGTCGCCGCTCTCAATCGGCCGCTGCCGACCTGTATCTGGGGCAACCCGCGAAAGACCACGGCCGACGAGCTGGAGACCCACTTTCGACGTCAGAATATCGACTTCCAGCCCGTCGACTGGCGCCCCATGACCTACCGGCTCGATTCCACCGATCACCCGGGCACCCGATTCGGTTTTCTCGCCGGCCTCTATCAGATCCAGGAAGAGGTCTCGATGCTGCCCGTCGAGTGCCTGGATCTTAAGGCCGGCCAACGCGTCCTCGACACCTGCGCCGCCCCCGGCAGCAAAACCAGTCTTATGGCGGCCACCGTCGGCCCCCGGGCCACCATCATCGCCAACGACCGCAATTTTCGGCGCATGGCGCCGCTCGGTCGGTCTCTGGATCGACTGGGCATTGCCAACACCTCGATGATGACCCATGACGCCACGAATCTGCCCGTCGACATCGGCACCTTCGACCGCGTCCTCGCCGACGTCCCGTGCTCCTGTGAGGGCACATCGCGAAAGACCACCCACCCCACAGTGGCGACCGATGCCGACTTCCAGCAATTGTGCACCATCCAGCGCGCGATCCTCAAACGGAGCCTCGAACTGGCCCGCCCCGGCGGCCGCGTCGTCTATTCGACGTGCACCTACGCCCCCGAGGAAAACGAGGCGATCGTCGACTCCATCCTCGACGAATTCGGCGACAACTGGTCCGTTGTCCCCGCCGACATCGATGGCATTGCTTCCTCGCCCGGGTGTGTCTCCTGGCGCGGCGAGCGCTACGACGACCAACTGCGCAACGCCATCCGGATCTATCCGCATCAAAATGATACCGGCGGCTTTTTTGTCGCCATCCTCCAGCACCGCGTCGACTGCCATGGTTGAATTGATCTCGCTTTCACCTGACGAACTCGATGTCCCGGTCAGCCAGGCGGCGCTCGAGCACCAGAGCATCTCACTGCTGGATCCGATGCCCATCGTGGAGTACGTCGCCGACTGTCACGGCATCGGCCCCAACAACTTCGAGCATCTGGTCTTTGTGCAGTCCAGCACCAAACACATCCGCGCCGCCGCCCGTCCACTGGAGCTTCCCAGCTCTCCGGATGTCGACCGGGCGGGCATCGAGTTTTTGCGCATCGACATGGCGACTCCGCGACTGACGACGGCGGCGGCAATGACCTGGGCCGACGCCGCCACTAAAAATGTCATCGATCTCGAGCGCCCACAGTGCCTGCGCTATCTTCGGCGCACGAATCTGGATCTCGACGCCGGACACATCTTGATGTGTACCGGTCGCGGCTTCGTTCTGATCCGCCACCTCGGCTGTGGACTCGGGGTCGGATTTCTGGAGTCGACTCGTCGAGACGACGATAATTTCGCCCAACTTCGAAGTCTCTATCCCACGGCGTTCTCTGCGGAAGTCGATGATATCAGCCCCTTTGGGAATCCCTGCTGATCGCCCTTCGTTACCGACCGAAGGCTCCGATACGCCGGCCCTCCACTGAATGCGATGGCACTGACCACAGTTCGGGACCTTGATTGTCTCGGTCTCCGTTGGTGCACTGCACTGACCTGTGACAGGCGTCGGCTGCCACCGCATTCCTGATTTGCTGATAACCAAACGGACTCCCCCATGACTGAAGCGTCGCCGACAAGCGACACCGATAAGGACAACGACGACGAACTCGCCGTCCAACAGGTCGCCACCCTCGGCACCAGTCCCGCCGGTGAATCCTTTGAAGTCGTCCGAGTCCCGACCGACGATCAATCCGACGGCGATGACCTCGTCGGCGACGCCGATGAGCCACAGCGCTTTGTCCTCAAAAAATTGACGGAATCCCGTTTCCGGGCGCCGGAGCGATTTCGCCAGAAATTTTCCGCACTCTGCCGCCTCGACCATCCCAACCTCTGCCCCTATCGCGATCTCTACATCGGCGAAACAGCGACCCGAATCACCCGCGACTACGTTGCCGGGACGCCACTCGACGAATATCTTCTCCAGCCGATTACGGAAGAGGAGCGCCAACAACTCGAGCGCCCCGCCGACGACGGCGCCCCCGACGGCGACGACAGCGCCCAGGATGACACTGACCAGTCCCCGCACAGCGAAGACATCGTCGACGGCCACAACAACGCCAATGACGACGCTCCTGTCGACACTGCCGACGCCACCGATGACGACAGCGCCGACGCCGCAGCCCCGGATTCCGAGTCCGCCGACCAGGACGGCGACAACCGCCCCTCGACACTCGAGATTCCGACGTCACTCCTGGAGGACTCCGCGGCCGCAAACCGGGCCCTGGACCTGATTATTTTGCGCCTTCAGCGCATCCTGCCCCGACTCATCGACGCCCTGGAGTATCTGCACCGCTTCCAGCACGTCCACGGCAATCTGACGCCGTCCAATATTATCATCACCTCCGACGGTCAGCCCGTACTCACGGACTACGGCCTCTATCCCGAATTGGTCATCCCCAGCGATGCCTGGCGCCGCCACGCGACCTACCACGGACCGGAAGTCGACGGCGGTAATTTTTTGCCCAAATCCGATCTCTACGCCCTGGGCTCGGTCCTCTTTGAAGCGCTCGCCGATCGCCCCTACGGAGCGCGCCGAAAGACCGAAACCCCCGACGGCTCGGAGACCCATTTCTCACCGGTCTACCTCTCCGAGATCGTGCCCCATTGCCCGGCGACATGGGTCGACCTCATTCATGGGTTACTTGCCCCAGAGCCCGGCGATCGTCCGCCTCTGGACGAAGTCCACCGCCAACTTGCGGCCACCGAGCCCCGTTCTGTCAATATTCCGGCCTCTGTCGTCGACGAACCGGATACCCTCTACGGCCGCCGCGACAACCTGGAACGACTGACCGAATCCGCCCAGAATTGCTCCCAGCACCGCCAGCTGGGCATCGCCTCCGTGGAGGGTCCGACCGGCGTCGGCAAGACCGCCGTTCTCGACGCCCTGGCTCGCCAGTGCACTCAGCGCGGTTGGGTCGTCCTCCATGGCCGCTGTTTCCACCGCGAACCCGTCGCCTATCAGGGCTGGGAACGGATCGTCGACCGCCTGGCCACCATTGCCGACCAACTGCCCGAAACGCCCCGAAAGCGCCTGACCGAAGACCGACGTCGAGCGGCCCGAATCTTCCCTCAACTCGGCGTCGACGACTCCGGTGACCTTCCCAATATCGACCGCAGCGATGCCGTCGACGGCTTTCGCAACCTCATTGCCGGCCTCTCTGACCAGCGTCCAATTCTGATCTGCTTTGACGATATCCACTGGGCGGGCTTTGATTCGTCGCGACTGCTCGCCGATCTCGCCGAATCGCCGCGAGGTATGCGACTCATGATCGCCACCACCTGGCGGCCCACCGATATCGAGCGCCGCGAACACCCCTTCTGGTCCGAAATTGAGACCGCCCCCGTCGATGTCGAGCGCATCTCCATCGAGGGGTTTACCAAAGATGAGGCCCGCCAGTACGTCCTTACACATGGGCGTCATCTGTCGCTTCGCCAGAAACAAAAAGTCCTGCGCCGCGGTGGCCTCAATCCGCTGCTCATCGACGAATTGATCCACGAATTCCAAACCGACTCCCCGGTACTTATCGACGACGACTCCGACGACGACCCCGGCGGATCCGACGACTCCGACGACTCCGATGACGCCGACGATACGTCCTCTGTCGACGACGGCGACGACGGCGACGAAGGCGCCTCCGACAGCGAAACTCCGGACGCCATCGACCACTACCTCGAGACGTTCATCGAAGAACGGCTCCGAGAATTGAGCCGCGCCGAACGACTGGTCGTCCAACTGCTGTCGATCGCCTCTGGTCCACTGGCCCCCGATTTACTGGCACGAGCCATGGATCGCGAGCTGGGAAGTCAAACCGCGGAGTTGGTCTCGGGACGCGAAGTCGCCGAATCTCTGGTGGAACAACGGCTGGCTCGCCGGGCTCGTCGTATCGAGCCATCGGCCGATGAAACGCCGCGCTACGTCGTCGTTCACGACCTGTGCCGGCGCGTCGTCCTCGACGAACTCGGACGCGACCACCACGCTCGCCTGTGCGGGCTGATCGCCGAGGCACTGGGCTCGAGCTCGACGCAGACCGACGATCTGCGCTTCGAATATTTGCTGCGCGCCGGCCGCGGTGACGAGGCGACCCGGGCCGCTGTGTTGGCCGCCCGTACCGCCAATCGGCGATTTGCCTACCACCGGGCGACCCGGCTGTGGAGTTGGCTCGACGAGGCCGGCGAACTCGATGACCGCGACCGCCCCGATTTTGCCGCCGCCCTCTTCGGCGCCGCTCAGTACAGCGAGGCCGTTGAACAATACGACCGCCTACTTCCGGCGCCGTCGCTGTCGGTGGCGCTTCCGTGGCATCGCCGCCGCATCGACGCCCTCCTTTCTGCCGGTCGCCGAAGCGACGCCATCGACGCCACCGAAGACGCCCTCCACGCCGCCTCCGTCCCCTACCAGCACCGCACGTTGACGCAGCGCCTCGGCGATGTCCGTCGGCGATTGACCACGGGACTGAGCCGCTGGTCCAACGCCGCTGCTATCGCCACCGACGAGCCCCCCGACGACGCCACCTGCGCCACAGCTCAACTCCTGGATGCGACGCTTCACAGCGGCCCGTTATTGGCCAGCCATGCCACGCCCCATATCGAGCGCCGCTTTGCCGACATCGCCTTTTCGAGTCGATACGGCCCCCTGTTAGCCCGCGATCGGCTGTGGATGATCGGCGCTCCCTGGCTTCCATTCTTGGCCCGCGACGGCAGTAAGTTCGACCGCTGGATCGACCAGGCCACCGAATTATCGGAGCGATTTGAAGACTCCGCACTTTCGGCGCGCAGTCTCGAAACTTCGGCCCTTCTGGCCCGTCACCGCGCCGATCTCGATGCCGCCGACGACTACATCGACGACGCCCGCCATTGCCTCGATATCAGCACCGTCACCGGCCCCCATATCGACACCCGGCTTATTGCACTGCGCATCGATATCGCCCTGCTTCGCGGCAATATTGAAGACGCCAGCCAACTCGTCGATCGCTTCATCCACCGCACCCGCCATAGTCAGTGGCAGTCGGCGGTCGCCCGACTCTCAGCGGCCGACTGCGCGCTTCTGGCCGGCCGCCTCGACCGCGCCGATCACCATCTGGACATCGTCCGCGACTTTATCGGCGACGACCGCAACTGCCTTCTGCACCTGTGGCTTATAGATCGACACACCCGGCTGTGGATCGCCCGCGACCAATCGGAGGTCGCCATCGCCACCTGGGACTTGCTGCTCGATCGGGTCTACACCCGCGGCATCCGACGCCGCCCCCGGGTCCGAATGCTCATTCACCTCAACCTCGGCTGCGCCCTCGCCGCCCTGGCCGGTCGCCAGAAGGCCCTCGGCGAGGCCCATCTACGCGACACGCTGCGGCGGCTGCGCCGCGCCGTGCGTCGACTCGGCGATCTTCAGACCTGGATGGGCGTCTTTGACCGCTGCCGGTTTTTTCGCCTCCAGAGCCGACTGGAGTTGCTCCGCTCCCGTCCCGAGCGGGCCCACAAATCAGCCCGGCGAGCCATCGACATCGCCGGCTCCTCGCCGCCCATTGTCGTCGAGGCCCTCAATCGCGAGGCCTGCGGCCACTGCGTACGCCACCTCGACGATGCCGACGCCCGACCGATGCTCGATGAGGCCCGCACTACCTACCGCGAACTCGGTATCACCCTCCCATTGGTTATGGAGGGCTGGCCGGTTCCCGAGGGCCACGCTCGACTGGGGCCCGACGATTGACGGCGGTGCTCGCCGCTGATCGCCGACGGGCGGCCCAAACTCTGTTGCTCACAATCTCTGCTTCGCCTACACTCGCCCCAGACCCGCCCGTTTTCCCGAGCCATACGGAGTCGCCGGTGCAAACCGACCTCATCGCACTTCTACAGCGTATCGACGAAGCCCTCGAGCGAGATGAGCCGCTCCGGTCGCTGCAGCTGATCTTGAAGAACTGGAACAACCTCGCCGATCCGGCTCCCCTGCGCGAAAAGACGGCCCTGACCTTTGCGACGGCCGGCAACAAACGCCAGGCCGCCGAAATCTACGACCTCGTCGCGCGACACTACGCCAATGCCGGCTATCCGACCCGCTCGTTGGCGGCGATCAAACAGATGCAAAACCTCAACCCGTCGTCGACTCAGTTGCTCGACCATTTTACAACCCTCTATTCGGTGCGCAGCCCATTTCTGGAGCGCGAATTGGCGCTTCGAGACTTTCCACAACCGGCTGACGAACTTCAACTTCGTGTCGACGATGACGGCGCCGACGACGAGCTCTTTTCGGCGGCCTTCGACCGGGCCACGGATGCCCAAAACATCGCCGAACGCCCCGGCTCGTTGCCGGCCCTCCCGTTGCTGAGCCTGTTGCCTCCAAAGGCACTGCGTCGGCTCCTCGATGCCATCGAGTACGAAATCTACGCCCAGACCCAGCCGCTGGTCGGCCCCGACGTCGACAGCGACGCCCTGTTCTGGGCCGTCAGCTCCGATCTCACGGTCACCACCGGCGCCGATCCGGTCCGCGTGCCGGCCGGGACCTTGCTGGGTCTCAATAACTTCGGGTCCCGGCCTGCCGCCCCGACTCACGCCGTGGTCTGTGAGCCGGGCAGCGAGGCCCTTCGACTGGGCGGCGATGATATCGACGAGTTGACCGATGCCTTCCCCGACTTTCCGAATCGCCTCGCCACCCTGTATCGCCACGGCCTGACCGAGGGCGTCTTCGACCACCACCCGATGTTCGATTCCGTCGCCGACGACCGCCTCCAGCAACTGGCGAGCCGGCTGACTGGACTGCGCCTTGAGGATCCGACGGTCCTGGTCCGTCAGGACAAAGTCAGCCCCGGCCTCTACATCATTCTCGACGGCACCGTCGACATCCTGCGTCAACAGGGCGGCGACGACATCACCATCGAGACCCTCGAGCCCGGCGATATGGTCGGCGAGATCGGCCTGATCAACCCCCGACCGGCGCTTTCGACGGCCGTCACCTGCGGGCCGGCCCACGTTCTATTCTACGAACGCCACCGGTTTATCGAATTTGCCGACGACCATCCGTCGGTGGCCAACGTCGCCGAACAACGGGCCCAGGACCGCACCAATCGCATCAAAAATGCGCTGTAACCCGGCCCGCCGCCTTTAGCGACCGGCGCCGATCGCCTATGCTTTGTGGGAACACTGCCGAGATTGCCGGGAATGCTTCCGGTGGTTATATTGGTTTTGTAGATGTGGTTGTCCGGCGGCCGTGCTCGGTGGCTGCTATCGCTTTTTTCTCAACCCAGGACCTGGACGAATGATGCGCTTACCTACACTTCGCCGACTCGGACCGGCGGCCGTCGCCGTTGGAGCCGTCATCGCCCTGTCGTCGACCGCCGTCGCCCAGGGTGCTGATACTGATACTGCCGACATCGCCGACAAAGCCCCCTTTGCGCAGTGCCTCGACGGCGCCTCGCCGACGACCGACAATGTCGAACCCGTCGACCTGTCGCAATTCGACGAGATCCCCCACGATCTCGAAGTGCTCGACACCAATCCCGATTACGACGAGGTCGTCCTCGACTTCGACGACGATCTGAGCAACGACGATATCGTCGCCTACACCGAATCCATCGGACTCGACGCCCGGCTCAACAGCGCGTTTAGCGACGACGCCAACATCTTCGTGGCCGCCGTCGAAGAAGGCGCCGTCCCCTATATCAAAGACTGCATCCGCGCCAGCGACGCCTCGGACAAGCTGTTGCACATCGAGGAGAACTTCGAGTATCGCCTCACCGGCCAGTCCGTCGATGTCGACGCCGATGACACCGCCGGATTCGGCGCCACCGACGACACCATCTCCACCGATGACGCCCCGGACTTCGGCGCCGACGACTTCGTGCCCGATGACCCGCTGTACCAGTATCAGTGGAACTTCACCCAGGTCGGCGCCGAACAGGCCTGGGATGTCTCCACCGGCCAGGGGACCACGGTCGCCGTCATTGATACTGGCGTCACCGTCGAGGACGACGCCGAACGAGGCGTCAAAGTCGGCCCCGACCTGCAGGATACGCCCACCGTTGCCGGCTACGACTTTGTCGATGATTCGGACTTCGTCTACGACGGCCACGGCCACGGCACCCACGTCGCCGGCACCATCGCCCAGGCCACCGACAACAGCTACGGCGTCGCCGGCCTCGCCTACGACGCTCAAATTATGCCCATTCGCGTCCTCAACGACCGCGGCTTCGGGTCGGTCTCCGATATCGCCGACGCCGTCCGCTTTGCCGCCGACAACGGCGCCGACGTCATCAACCTCAGCCTCGGTGGTCCCCTGCCGAGCCTGGTCCTCAAGCGCGCGCTGAGCTACGCCCAGGACCAGGGCACACTCGTCGTCGCCGCCGCCGGCAACTCCGGGAAAAAGGCCCCCAGCTATCCGGCGGCCTTTAAAGAGGCTTTCGCCGTCGCCGCCACCCAGTACGACCAGCACACCACCTTCTACTCGCAGTGGGGTGACTTCGTCGAAATCGCCGCCCCCGGCGGCAATACCCGGGTCGACCAAAACGACGACGGCCGACCGGACGGCATCCTCCAGGAGACCCATCCGCGCAACAATCCGTCGCAACACGAATTTGCGCTGTACATGGGAACCTCCATGGCCACCCCGCACGTCGCCGCCGGTGCCGCCCTCGTTCACAGCGCCGGCGTCACACAGCCGGAGGCCATCAAGGACGTCCTGCGCTCGACGGCCGACGACTCGATGCGCGAGCACTACGACGACGATGAGTACGCCCAGCGCTACGGCTCCGGCTTCATGCAGGTCGACCGCGCCGCCCAGCGGGCCGCTCAGATGACCGACGATAGCCAGCCTCAGTGGCAGGCCATCGACTGCGAACCGCGCCTCGTCGAGGTCTCGGCAGACGAGGACGACGACAGTCTCCTCGATGCCCTCGGCGCCATGGACCTGACGCGCATGGCCGGTGCCGCAGTCCTGGTGCTACTGGCACTGCTCGGCTTGCGTCGACGCGACCAATTCGACCACAGCATCAAAGAGATCGCCACAGTTGGCGCTTCGGCAACGACGGTGGCCTTCCTCTTTGGGCTCGGGGCATCGACCAATCCCATTGCCGCCAGCTTTATCCTTCCCCTCGGGGCCTACGCGCTGATGGCCGGCCATCGCGACGGCCGAAATATCGCCTGCGGCGTCGGACTCGGCGTCGCCGCCTTCTGTCTCATCGAGACCGTGGCCATGACCGCCGGTGTCTCCTGGATTCCCGGCTCTGGTGGCCTCCTCGATCGAGCGTGGTTGATGGTCAACGGGCTGATCAGCTTGGCCATTGGCTTTGTCGGATTGCGCTCCGAGTAATGTAAGCTTCGGCGCCTCATACCAACCCGAACACACCAAAAAGCCCCGCCGCGGCCTCGATGGCCGTCGGCGGGGCTTTTGTCGTTGCGGCAGCTTGCTGAATTACACCGCCAGTGCACTTCCCGGTTCGGGCTGTTGGCGCTCCCGAAGCCAGTTCCGAAGCTGAATGAAATCAGTATGTGAGATATTGGTGAAGCGGACACCGATATTTCCATCCGATTCGTAGACCTTCTCGCCGCTGGCCCAGAGCGGTTCTTCCTGCCCCGGCAGTGCAAATTGGAGCTGAATCGAATCGCCGTCGGGATCGTATCCCTCGGCGACTCGACGCAACTTCATGCCGCCCAGTGACAGGTCTTCGGCGCGACACACATTCGTATGCCCGTCCTCGACCTTGTTGAGAATGATATCGCAGTCGATTCGGCTCTGCTTTCGCTGTTCACCCATACTGACCTCCGTGTCAGATTCCACTACATCCATGTCCATTCCGTGCCTCGGCAGCTTCGCCGCCGATTCATCCACTCATTGATATCACCGATACTGCGGAACTCAAAAATTTTCCGTCCTGTTGCCTCGCAGCCTTCCGGAAACAATCCGCCGATGATATTCAACAGCTCGCCTGAACAGACTCGACGTCGCCGTGATTACAAGCGAGAACATTAATACGATTCGTAGCACAGGAGAGCAGCGTGGATACCGTCGTCATCACCAATGCCTCGACTTATGTCGGCCGGAATCTCGCCACTCATCTCCTGGACGAAGGCTACGAACTTCGCCTTCTGACCTCGGAGCCGGCGGCTGTCCAACACCTCGGCACCCGAGGCGCCGAAATCCAGGCGACCGACCAACTCGATGACGGCGAACTTCGCGACCTCTTTGATAACGTCGACGGACTCTTCCATATCGCCACAACCTGTCGGCCCGACGACGACTTTGCCAACATGCTCGCCTCCTACGTCGATGGAACGCGCCGTATCATCGACGCCGCCATCGACGCTGATGTTTCTCGTATCGTCTACGCCGGCTCCGATATTGCCTTCGGCGACACCGGCCGGCGCGTCTGCGACGAATCGAAAACACACGACGGCCCATTCCACAGTCCCTACGAGCGCGCCAGTTGGGAAGCTCACCGCATTATCGAACACCACATCGATAACGGCGCCCCCATTATCGACACCCCGGTCTCCACCGTCTACGGTACGGACCGAGGGCAACTGGTCGCTGCTCTCATCGAACACCACCTGGCCCACCGCGCCGTCGCTCATGTCGCCGCCGACACCGGTCACTCCTTTCTCCACGTCGACGACGCCGTACGCGGTCTTCGCCTGGCCTACGAAGACGGCGCCACCGGCGAGCGCTATCTCCTCAGTGGTACGCCAACAACCATCGGTAATCTCCTGGAGCAGCTTTCGACCAAAACCGGAATCCCCGCTCCGCGAATGGAGCTTCCGGACGGCCTCGTCGACCACCTGGAGAAGCTATTGCGCCGGATCGGTACCCTGCCCGCCGAAGAGCGGCCCGACACCGAAACGTCACTATTGGCGAGCCGCGATATCAATCGCCTCTTCTCGAACCGAAAAGCCCGAGAGCAACTGCAGTGGACGCCTCGCCCTCTCGATGAGGGCCTGGACGACATCCTTCCCTGGTTTCAACGACGCGAATACGAGGCATCCAGACGGCTCCTGGAGTCCGCGAAAATGCCCCTGGTTGGACTGACACTCTTCGATATTGGGCTCGGTATTTCAGCCCTCGTATTTCCCGGTCTATATCGGGCGATCATGCATCCTCGGGCCGGCGATACGGATCGACGCCAATCGAGTTCGCTGCTCGCACGCACCGGACTGCTGTGGCTATTTTTCGCCTTCGTTCAGGGCGGCGCCTCCGTCGATCCCGTCGAACGGCCGGAATGGGTCATGGTCACCGGCGCCCTGCGGCTGATGGACGTTCCCGCCGATATCGGATACCTGTTGAGTGCCGATGACCTGGGCTGGCTCGGCAAGGCCGGCCTCATCGCAGCTCCAGTCTTTAATCTGGGCATTGGCACCTTTCTGGCCTACGCTGGCTACCGTGGACTGCGGGCGAAAAACGGGTAACCCATTGGATTCGACACCCCGCCCGCTCTTCGATTGAGAAGCTGTCAATTGCATCGGCACCTCGCAGACTGCTAGTCTTCTGGGGCCGACGGGGCGTTTCGCCTTCGTCACCGTGCATCAACTCCATAACTTGCAGGACCCCACCGATGAGTTCACAGATCGAGGACACAATTCGGGAAAGCCCACTTTTCAAACATCTGGCCGATTCCCAGATCGACGATTTGATCGATGCCAGTGCACTTGAGACCCACGCCGAGGGCGACCGGATCATCGAAGAGGACGGCCCGGTTCACGACCTCTACATTGTGCTCAACGGACGGGTCCGCGTCTGGACGACCGGACCCAAAGGCGAAGTCGACCTCAAGACCATGGGCCCCGGTGCCTACTTCGGCGAGGTCTCGCTGATGAGTGGCAATGAGGCCACAGCCACCGTCGAGGTCAAAAAGGGGCCGGCCAAACTCGTCGCCGTCGATCGCGACCACCTGATAGACCTGCTCGAGACCGACGATAAAGTTCGCAAAATGCTCCAGGGCGTCACCCTCGCCCGAGCCAAAGATACGATTGGAAAGGTATTCAAGTAATGCGATTGCACAACGCTACCACCACATCCGTCCTCTTCCGGCGCGCTCTTTCGGTCCTGGCACTTGTGATCGCCGCGACGATCGTCGTCGCCTGCGGTGAAGAACCGGACGACCGCGACTACGTAATGCCCCCGAGCGACGACGATCGCCCCTATACGCTCGTCGATCTGCGTCACACAGAGATCCAGAACCCCGTCGACTATCGACTCCACCGCGATCAGTACAACTACCAGGGCACCTACGGCTTTCACCGCCTCTTTGAACACCTCGAAGACAACGACTACCCTTGGATTGCCAGCGACACCCATCTTACCCCCGCCCGACTGGAACCGTTCGACATCCTCTTTATCAACCTCGTCCATGACCGCATGGACAACTTCACCGATAACGAGGTCCAGGCCATCAAAGACTTCGTTGACGACGGCGGCGGCCTCTTCGTCATCGGCGATCACACCAACGTGTACCGCCACGCCGAACGGGTCAATCGCTTCCTCAAGCCGATGGGCCTGGAGATGATGTATCATACCGTCACCGACCAGCCTCCGTTTTACTCCGTCTCCGGGCTGGGATGGATCATGATGTTCGATTTCGCCGATCACCCGATCAACGACGGCGTCGAGATGCTCTCCTTCAAGACCGGTGGCCCCATCGCCGCCGACGACCCCGATGACCACCTGGCCTTTACCTCCGAAGACGGATTCGCCGACTACTGGGATGAGCGCGACGACGGCGGCTACTACGGCACCTGGTCTCAGGGCGACGACGAAGAGCTCGAGCCCTCCGGTCCTCTGTCGGTGGCTTCCGCCACCGAGTACGGCGATGGTCGCGCGGTCCTAGTGGGCGACCAGAATATCTTCGGTGATGCCTGGCTGAATCTGGGACACAACTTCGAATTCGCCACCAACTCCTTTGAGTGGCTCGCCCACAACGAGGACACCGACCGACCGATTCGCGACGAGCCGAGAAAAGGTCACAATATCGCCTTTGAATCGCATATCAGCCACTACCAGACGGCGCGCAACGACAATCCCGGCCACGGCTACTACACCTTCTTTATCGAGACCAATCGCAACGAATCACTCACCGCCCGCGCAACCCCTGGAGTGGAAACCGAAAATACGGATACCCTCTTTTTTCTATCCTCCGATATCCACTTCGGCGAAGAGGAACTCGACGAGCGCAGCTATAGCGACAATGACCTCGCCGAAATCGCGGACTTCGTCGAATCCGGCGGCCAGGCCGTCATCACCTTTGAACCCGACAATATCCCGGAGCCCTCGGTACAGCTTCTCGAACATCTGACCGACAATTTTGCCATCGAATTCGGTGATCAGAGTTGGGAGCCCGGCGACGATTCAGTGCCGGCGCCCACCGAACTCGATGGGGTCCACGATATTGACTCGTCGCACTTCACCGTCGATGACCTGGCATTGACCAGCTTGCCGTCCTACGAATTCCCCAGTAACGAAGACTACCGCGATGGTGCCGGAAGCTTCTCGGAGAGCGATTTTGACTTCTACCTCTACGACGTCCGCGCTCAGGGCGGTGACCCCTTTGTGGAGGCCCAGACCGCAGAGGGCGATACCCTCACCATCGCTCAGAAAATCGAGGTCGGTGACGGTGAGTTGATCGTCTTTATCCAGGACGGATTCTGGCGAAATCGCACCCTCGGCGACGACGAACTGCTGGAACCGAAGTCCTTGTTCCGCACCGATATTGTGGAATTTCAACACCGCTTTCTGGACTATCTGCGCGGCGTGTAACGTTTAAGCTCCAACGACGGCTACCGCGACGCCGACGCGTTGCATCAATCAACCCCCGGGAAACTCGACCGCCATGAAGCGATTTTTTTCCGTATTCTCCGCCGCCGTCTTCGTGGTGGTGTTGTCGGTCGGCATCGCCTCGGCGGCCACAGTACTCCAGCTCGATCTATCGCAACTGGTGGCCAACTCGGACGCCATTGTCGTCGCTCAGGTCTCCGAAACCTCCGCCGAACTCGAGGACGACGGTCGCGTCTACACCACCATTGAATTCCAGACCCACGACACCCTCAAAGGCCATCTCCCCGACGAGTTCGCCCTCCGCCAGGTCGGCGGCCGTGACGGGGACATCACCACTCACGTTCCCGGAATGCCCCAGTTTTTCGACGGTGAACGAGTGATGCTATTTTTGAGCGATATCGACGACCACCCCGTCATCACCGGAATGTCGCAGGGCAAACTCCAGATCGCCCAGGGGCCCGACGGCGATACCGACTTTGTCATCCCCCAGGTCGGTGACAACCACCTCATCGAGCCCGAACAGGATCGGACCTCCTCGACCGACGCCCCCGACGCTCCCTCACCGCCACAACTGGAGTCCGCCGACCACAGCGATATTTTCGATCGCGTACACCGATACGACGAATTCCGCACCCAGGTCGAAGCGATCATCGAATACCAGAGTGAGCAATACCGATGAATTCGATCGACACCTCGACGGCCCGTATCGCGCTGCCACTTCTGATGTTGGCGTTGCTGTGGCCCACCAGCGCACTCGGCGATGACGAATTCGACTTTGCCGAAAAATCACTGGTGGAAGCCGAAGAAGAATTCGAATTCACCCAGACCCGTACCTGCCAGGATGACGGTCCATTCAACCAGTGCAGCCCCGGCCAGCAATCCCGTCCTGTCCAGTGGGGCACCGATAACCCCGACTTCGTCATCAATATCTACGGAAGTCAGGATTTACATTCCGGCGATGAGCTCACCGACGACTTGAGAGATAGCATCATCGAGTCCTTCGACCGGTGGAATGAGCGAGAATGCAGTGACTTCCAGATGGACTACGATGGAACCACCCCCGACGAACCTCCGCCCTTTTACAACGACAATATCTCGCAGGACGACAACGAAAACGTGGTGACCTTCAAAGATGAGGAGTGGCCGCACGAAAACTACGACGCCATCGCCCTTACCACCGTCACCTTTCGCTCCTCCACTGGCCAGATTCTATCCTCCGATATCGAACTCAACACCGCGGACTACGACTTCTCGAAAGCTGACCAGCCCGGCAGTGATCAGGTTGATCTGCTCAATACTATGGTTCACGAAGTCGGCCATTTTCTGGGCCTCGACCACTCCCCGAACCGCGATGCCAGCATGTGGGAGCGCGCACAGATGAGCGAGACCACCAAACGGACCCTCCACGACGCCGATGTCGCCGGGTTGTGCTTTATCTACCCCGCCGGTGAATCGATGCCCGATTTCGATGGCGATAACGCCAGTTCCGATCGCCGTTCGGGATGTGGCTGCAGCACCTCCGACGGCACCACCCCCCCGGCTGCGGCCCTCATCGCTGTGATCGCGCTGCTCGCCGTGGCTCGCGTCCGCCGGAGGGTATCCACATGAGCGAGCGCGGGCTTCGCGATGACGAACAACGCGCCGTACTTCAAGCGCTGTGCCGCAGTTCCATCGCCGCCGACGACCTGTGCCGCGATGCGGTCCTCTCCTGCCGACTCGTCCCCTTCGACTCCGTTCTTCCTCCCATCACCCAGGGGCCGCGCCCGGTGATTGCCTTCTTTGCGCTTCGCCGACGCGCCAGCGGCATCACACTTGGGCGACGCATCTTTATTCGACAAAACCTCTTTGACCGCACCGGCAATCTCCCCCCGGCGCTACTGGTCCACGAAGTGGCCCATGTCGTCCAATTTCTGCGCGACGGCACCCTCCCTTTTTTGACCCGGTATATCGGTGAATATCTGGGGGCCCGTCTGCGCGGCCTGGCCGACCGCGAAGCCTACCTGAGCATCTCCTACGAGGAAGAGGCGCGCTACGTCGAGACCTTCCGCGAATAATCCCAATCCCTTCCGGCGCGCCTCGGCTCACTCACCACCGATGAAAGGTGTATCCAAGCGCCACGTCCAGCGAGCGATAGGGATCCGACGTTCCCGACGACGAGGCTCCAAAACCACCTTCGTGGTGATATTTGACGTCCAGACTAAGCGTCTGGTGCTCTCCGAATTGCCAGGCTCCACCGGCCAGAGCGCTGTAATGACCGATCCGGGGCGTGACGGTCAGTGGCGAAACCGACAGATAATCCGGTCGATTCCCCAGCCCGGCGCCGGCGTACACCGACGTCCGATCACCGAAGAAATAGCCCACCCGGCCCAGCGCCGAGTGATCGACGCTGCGCTCGTCGTCGATTGCCAGATAGTAACGCCCATCGAACATCCAGGGACCGGTGTAGTACGTCAGTGATGGATTGACGACTGTCGCCCCGGCATCCGGAAATTGCAGGCGCCACAACCGCAGCCCCCCATCGATGCCGATATCCGTCGTCCACCCGCCTTCGACATAGGCGTTCCACTGCGGTGAGAAATCCGGGGCAAATGTCCAGCCACCGCCTGCTGAAAGCCGCGGGCCGCCGTCCTCCGACGCCCAGCCTCCGTCGAGTGTCCCCCCCATATCCTGGCCGACGCTGTCGTCGGCAAAGCCCCGCCGAACCACGTGATACCCCGCCTCCAGCCGAGTTGTAGATGTCGGCCGTACACCGGCGACAAGCCGCAAATGCTGGCCGTCAGGTCGATCATTGACCACTGAATACCCGGGCTCGACTCGCGCAAAATAGCGCAGAGCATCTGCCGTTCGCATATCGTCCAGTGCGACACAGGAGCGCTCCACGCCCTGTTCACAGCCGCGCCGATAACTTGCGCGGGCCTCATCATCGCTATTCTGGCGGCGCTGAGCGTGCCCCAGATTCGTCCAGATCTCACCATTGCTATCGTCGTCCTCCAATAGCTCGCGGTAGCGCTCGACCGCCCCCGCATCATCGCCACTCCACAGCGCCAGATCGGCGCGCAATCGACGGACATCCCACCCCTGACGAACCTCTTCGTCGAGTTCTTCCAATTCCTCAATGGCCGCCGTCAACTCCCCCTGCCGGGCCCTCAGACGCGCCGTCAACATCCGGGCATCGGCGTGATCCGGCGCCAATTCAACGGCCTCCACGCTCCAGTCGAGGGCTTCACCGACCTGGTCTTGCACACCGAGTACGCGGGCCAACTCCAGGCGCACTTCCACGTCCTCCGGACGCTCCTCGAGACACTGTCGGGCCGATTCCACGGCTCGATCATACTCCCCATCCAATCGAAACTGGCGAACCTGATCACAGACCTCATCGACGGCCTCTGCCTGGGCCACCGCACTGAAGCAACACATCACCACTACCATTACTGCAAATCGTCGTTTCATTGGCTGTCCTTTGTTCCCAGTGTCGCCGATTGACGGCCGTGTCCTCGCCGCTCGATCTGGCCCCATTCCCTTCGCCCCACCAGTAGATCGAAGAATCCGCGGAGCCGAAACAACAGGGTCAGCTGTCGATACCCCAAATTTTCTACCAATGCGATCCCAAAAACCCCTTTGGCCCCACCCAGACGCTGGTCTACGCGGTACTGCCATCGCTCGGCGATGACACTGCTCAGCGTCAAGATCGTCCCCCACAAAACAGCGACAACAAAAAATACCAGCGCAAATTCGAGATTCGCAAACCCCAGTATCAACGCCACGATCACCCACAAATAGCCCAACACTTCCACCAACGGGCTGAGCAATTCAAACAGTAAAAACATCGGCATCAATACCATTCCCGCCAGACCATACCGGCGTCGTCCCATCATGGAGCGATGTTTCCACATCGTCTCCGCCAGGCCTCGATGCCATCGAGCCCGTTGCGTCGCCAGATCCCGAATCCGTTCCGGAACTTCCGTGTACGCAATGGGCTCCGACAATTGAACTACTCGTCCACCGTGGTCCTCGACGTGGCGATGCAGTTGCACCACCAACTCCATATCCTCGCCGACGGTATTGGTATCGTATCCACCGACCTCGACAACGGCCTGTCTCGAAAAGAGGCCGAACGCTCCGGAGATAATCAGGTTGCCTCCAATTCGATTCAGCCCTAGTCGACCGAAGACAAATGATCGCAAATATTCTACTTCCTGAAAGCGCGCCAGCCAGGAGTCGGGTACTCCAACTTCTTTGACGACCCCACCGTCGACCTCACACCCGTTGGCCACCCGAAGCGTTCCACCGACGGCCACGACGTGTTCCGGATCGTGGATAAAGGGCTCCATCATTCGCAGCAGTCCATTGCGAATGACCATCGTGTCGGCGTCAATACTGCAAAACACCGGCGTGCGCGAGGCATTAATCCCGGCGTTGAGTGCATCGGCCTTGCCCCCGTTTTCCTTGTCTAATACCCACACATTGTCGACGTCCTCCGCGCGATACAGCCCCCGAATCTCCTGTGTCGGAATCGATTCCCGTATCGGTCGCCCCTCTGATTTGAGCGAAAAGGCCTCTCGAAGTCTGAGGAGCGTCTCATCTTTACTCCCGTCATTGATCACCATGATTTCAACATTCGGATACTTCAACTCCAGCAGGCCGCGTACCGTGTCGACGACGTGTTTCTCTTCGTTGTAAGCTGGCACCAGAATCGTCACCGGCGGCGTACTCTTCTCCAGCAAAATCGACGGATCGAGCTCCGGTAGACGCATCGCCTGATGCCGAGCAATCTCGAGGACCGCCAGGATAATCAGCGCCGAATAAAACGTCTGGAGCCCCACGAAATACGTCAATATTCCCACTTCGAATACAGTGGTCAACTCATTGAATGTGATCATATCCATACTCCACAGAACTCAGGGAGTCCTGGCGCCTCCATCCCGTCGACCACTCATTGGGCGACGGCCTTGTTGGTGACTCCGGACCTACAAATTACCACGTTATCCCGACTCGCTGACGCCGGCCATCGATGATGGTTGACTGTCGGAAGCCATCGCCGCGTCCCCATCGCCGGGCTCGGATTGAATCTCCCCGGCGCCCCCCCCCAATTCCGTCAGTGCCCATCGAGCATTTTCCCGCACCCAAAACTGCTCGTCCCGGGCGGCTTGTCGGAGTTTCGGTACGACCTCGGAATTTCCGATCAACCCCAGCCCTTTGGCGGCCTGGGCGCGGACCTCCCACTTTGGGTCTTCCAGCAACCCCGACAACAGCCGGCAACCGATATCCCCACCCAGACTCGCCGAGATCCGCGCCGCCCCCAGTCGTTCCTCCATATCATCGTGATTGACCATCGGTTCCAGGCCGGCAACAACGGACTCCACTCCGCGCTCGGCAGCCACCTGGTACAAAACTCGACGCACACGCGAGCCCAGCCCATCGACGCCATTGTTGATCAATGTCTCCAACTGGCCTGTCGACAGCGCCCGAAAGGCCGCGTAGATCGGTTGTTCCATTGTCCGCTGTTCGATTTCGACGCCCTCCAGCGCCAACGCTACGCCCCGTCCACTATCCAGGCGGGCCAGCACCTGAACCGCGGCCACCCGAAAACGGTGGTCTTCCTCCTTTTCGAGCGCCTCGATCACCCATTCTTCGGCACTGGGATCGGAGAACACGTAGAGGCAACGAATCGCCACCAATCGTTTGCGCGTCGGCCCCCTTACCAGTGCTCGACATTCCTTCTCTCCAAATCCACAATTGCGCCAGATACGGTGGGCCATCTCCTCGTACTCAGTTCCCGAACAGTCCATTAACGCATCGCGAAGAGACGCTGTGCACTCCAAATTTTGGTCTTCAAACCACTGAACCCCCGACTTCTCGCTGCTTGCCGCCTCCCGCTGAATCATGTCTCGCCACTCTCGGCGCCTCTTCTCGTAGCGACGACGCTGACCCGTCTGCCAGGACAAGATGGCCATCATCGCCGCAATCGCCGCCACCTCGACGATCACCAGACTGATCAAAATCCGATAGGGGCGATACTCCCAGGCGGCCAATAATATCTCGACGAATTCATTCACAGCGACTCCATTTCTTCACGCAACGCCCAGCGTATCGCTAATTTGCCGGCATTATCACTGTTACAACACTCAACACAGACCAACAATCGTCCCCGAGTCGCAAAAGGCAATAGCGGAGTATAACTTTTGTCACAATGACCCTGTTCTGGCACAATTGACGACCATCAGATACGGTCGTTGACCAAACGGGACGGACCATAATTGCAACGCCCCCACCGGCGAGGTGATGGCGAGCAGATGTTGAGTCGATCCGAGTGCAGGCGTAGCAACGCCACTTCAAGCGAGGAACGACCGGAAGATGTCGCCCCTCAGCCGCCGAAGCCAATCTGTTCAGTTACTTTCCGGGCCGTGGAACTTCGTACGCCAGTACTTCGCTGTGGACACCGCCATGACTATCGACTCCATTCGGACTCGCCGCTATTCGGCAACGACGCAAATCGCCGTCATAGCCGGTTTCATCATTGCTGCATTCACCGGATGTGGAGGCGAAGAGCCTCAGCCCGAGCAACCGAAGTCTCCCATGCCCTTCCAGACCACCGACGACCATCTGGCCGTGGAAGACGACGGCGACTACCGACCGATCTTTATTCGCGGTGCCAACCTCGGCGTCGCAGTGCCCGGAACCCAGGCCGGCGAACTGGCAGCGACCTACGACGACTACCGCCGCTGGTTCGACCAGATGCGCCAGGCCGGTATCAACGTCGTGCGTATCTACACACTGCACTTCCCGCGATTCTACGAGGCAATACAGGACCACAACCGCGCCCATCCCGATGAACCGCTGTACGTCATGCACGGCATCTGGCTCGACGAGGACAATCCCTCTCTCGACCTGGTGGATATGACCGAGCAATTCGACGATGCCATCGAGGAGACCGTCGACAGCGCTCATGGCAATAACTCCATCGACCACCGATTCGGGCGCGCCTACGGTGACTACACCACGGATATCTCAAACTGGATTATCGGCTGGGTCATCGGCCGTGAAGTCCACCCCAACGAGGTGGTCACCACCAACGACGCCCACCCACAGATGACCGACTTCGACGGCGACTTCTTTGCCGTCGACGACGCCGACCCCGCCGAAGTCTGGTTCGCTCAGCGCCTCGAAACCCTGGCCGACCGCGAACGCCACCGACACGGCGTCGACCGACCGGTCAGCGTCTCCTCCTGGCCCACACTCGATCCCATCGACCACCCCACGGAGAGCATCGATTTTAGCACCGAGGAGGTCGCCTCCTTCGATATCTCCAAAATCGAAGCCGTCGACGCCCCCGGTGGACTCTTCGCCACCTACCACGCCTACCCCTACTACCCGGATTACATCGTCGACGACCCCGATTACCGACAGTTTGAAGACGACCAGGGACCCAATTCGTATCTGGGCTACCTGACCCGACTCCACAGCCACTACAGCGACATCCCGCTATTTATCGGTGAATTCGGCGTCCCCTCCAGCTGGGGCAACGCTCACTGGGGCTACGAGGATATGAATCACGGCGGCCACGACGAGGTCGACCAGGGCGAGGTCAACGCCCGGCTACTTCGCACCATCCACGACACCGGCACCGCCGGAGGCGCCGTCTTCGCCTGGATCGACGAGTGGTGGAAACCGACCTGGATTACCGACCCCTTCGATTTCCCCCGCCAGCGCCGACCGCTGTGGCACAATGAAGTGGCGCCGGAACAAAATTTTGGCCTCGTCGCCTACGAATCCGACGAGCCCGATTTTGAATCGGCCCCCGATGTCGAGAACGAATCTCCCATCGACGATATCGAAACTGCCACCGACGAGAGTTTCTTTCGAGCCCGCATCCATCTGACGAACTCCGTCGACGAACAACTGGTCGTCGGCTTCGACACCGTTCGCGACGATCTCGGTGAATCGATGTTTCCCGACGGCGCCGAACCGGGCCGCCGCAGCGAATTCGCCCTCGTCATCGATGACACCGACAGCGCCGAATTGTACGTCACCGAAGCCTACGACCTCTTCGGCATTGCCCTGGGAACCTCCGAGCCCCATCAACTGTTCCGCTCGGTCGCCACCGACGGCGCCCCCTGGACGATGGTCCAGTGGCAAAACGGCCACACCCGGGAAAGCGACGACGGCCAGTACAGCTTCGATCCCACCTTCCACGACATCGGCGACCTCCAGATTCGCAACGCCGATGCCGCCCCCTCCAGCCACGATGCCGTCGTGGTTGACGACGACCACATCGAGATTCGCCTTCCATGGTCACTCCTACACGTCGTCGATCCCTCCCAGCGTTCCGTCATGCACGACGACCGCAACCGCCCGGAGCGCCAGACTCTTTCTACCGACGGTATCGGCCTCTCCATCAGCATCAACGGTGACGATGTGGCCACCACCGGCCGCACTCACTGGTCGACCTGGAATCAGGCCCCGGAAACACAGGAACGCATCAAGCGCTCCATGGCGCCATTTGCTGAGGCCATCGACGACTTGCCGTACTGGGTCGACGAGTAACGCGTCGTCCCGCGAACCGTCGATGGGGTCGGCGAAATCAAACCATTCCCATAGTTCAATCCACGGCGGCTGGCTCGACGAGGTTCGGATTGCGACGTCATTCCACACGGGCTTACACCCGTGCCTTGGCCTGTCGCCTCCGGCGAGCTGCTCGGAAGCCGAGGCGTCCTGCGCTCTTCTTTTTGCACCGCCGCCGTATGACGTTCAGGGGTGTTATCGCCGGATCTCGTCCCGCCCACCTTGTGCCCCCGGGCTCCCTTCGCAGGCTCCGGTCACCCGGGGCTACGATCCGGTCTCCTTGGGGTTTGGTTTTTCAACGCTATTCTTTTCCTTTGCCTCTTTTGCCCCTTTGCGGTTCCAAACGCCTTTGACCTTCCTCTTGCCCCCTGGCGGTTCAATCCACGGCGGTTGGCTCGACGAGGTTCGGATTGTGACGTCATTCCACACGGGCTTACACCCGTGCCTTGGCCTGTCGCCTCCGGCGAGCTGC
>LFFM01000290.1_pt1 | contig 33943 bp, 25 predicted proteins | sample 643131 | NCBI WGS metagenome assembly LFFM01 (sample SAMN03777445, study PRJNA286221) | soda lake metagenome | biome: soda lake; feature: Kulunda steppe; material: water; isolation source: sample Tc-Br brine of Tanatar trona crystallizer | place: Russia: Kulunda steppe | collected 2011-07
CGACCGCCTCGACGGTTTCAAGATCGAACTGATCGGTAAGGTGTCCTCGGACGGTATTGGCGTGTGGCGAGTCCTCGGTCGTCTCGCACACGTGATTGATCGAGGTCCCGCCGGCGCTGGCGCCGGCGAGGACCTCGTACAACGTCTCTGTCGTTACCTCAACGTTCTCTCCGAGGTCAATCGGAAGATCGTCACCGAGGCTGTTGACGACAAAATTAAGAAGGTGCTCTTCTTCTATCTCACTGTCTGCTTGTTTTGGTTGCACACCTTCTCCAAGCAGACACTTTCACTCAAAACGATGTGATCGACTGAGTTCATTGACCGCGGTTTATCCGATTGCCGTGATCAGGGGTGACAATCGGGACCCGGTGCATGGGGACACTCCCACGCGGATCGTTCGCCGCGTAGCCGACAGGGCCCACCCAGTGCGGTTACCGACCAGTAAATCAGTCAGAGGCCAATTCCATCTCCCGTAGAACAGTGGGATCTCTTGGCTGGTTGTGATCACATCATACTCCGCCCCGTGGACTTCCGTCCCTTTGTCGACATCTTGATAACCAGATCCTGTCCACTCGGGTCTGTCGAAGTTTCACATGGATGCCACCTACGAGGAGGTCGTCGATTGGGTCGAAGAAATGGATCGGATCGACTCCTCATTTCCTTCCAACGAGGCGCGTTTCCGAATCATACCACCCTCTGCAAAGCCTACAAACGGACTTCGATGCAGGTATGACGGCGGTGGCGCCGCCGACGGCGGCGCTACTGGCTCGCAACGGTCATGGCGCCATTGATTCAACCTATTTCGACCGATAACAGGCCTCCTCTCATACGGATCAGTATCTGGAGTTACCGCTAATCGGCTGAGGCGGGTCGTCGATCGGCGGAAAAAGGTTGAGTGCTTTGCGGTAGGATTCCTCCAAGCAAAGCCGCAGACGAAGCGAAACGACGGCGTAGTGGGTCACCAACAGCAATTTTGAGCCAACGTCACGACGTTTCGAGCGAAGCGGAATTTTGGAAATGACCATCTGCTGTTTCCCGCTTCATTTTTTAGTCTTGACGGTTCATCTCGATACTATCTAATGATTCGCCAGCGCTTTTTTCTTCGACTACTTCGTGATCATAATGCAGGTGACATGCTACTTCGCGCGTACCGTCAACGTCTACTAATTCTGGGGTCTTTTCACAAATATCCATCTTCTCGGGGCATCGGTCTGCAAACCGGCACCCTTCTCCTATATTAATCGGATCTCCTGGAGAACCTTGAACTTCAGTACGTGGACGATCATAATCTGGATCTGGTACGGGAATGGCACGAGTTAGTGCCTGAGAATACGGATGAAGTGGTTCGGATATAATTTCGTCAGTTGGTCCGGTTTCAACGTTTCTGCCCAAATACATTACATTAATTGAATCACAAACGTACGAAACAGTAGAAAGATCGTGAGATATATACAGGAGTGATACTCCTAGGGACTCGACAAGGTCTGATAGAAGATTTAGGATAGCAGCCTGAGTTGAGACATCGAGCATCGATACTGGTTCGTCAGCAAGGAGTACGTTAGGTTCAAGAATCAAAGCACGGGCAATAGCGACGCGTTGCTTCTCCCCTCCACTCAACTGGTCCGGGAATTGATCAATATACTGTTCACTAGGAGAAAGTTCGACTCTTTCGAGTACGTCATGGACACGTTCTTTTTTGTTGTCCATATCATGAACTATCAGCGGTTCTTTTAGTGTTTCTCCGATTGTTAATTTTGGGTCGAGTGTATTGAACGGATCTTGGAATATAATCTGGACATTTCTGCGATATTCTTTCCAATCTGATTTAGAAAATCCTGAAACCGGTTCTCCTTTGTAATAAATTTCTCCTTTCGTTGGCTCAAAGAACCCAATTAACGTCTTCAGTAGCGTCGATTTACCACATCCGCTCTCTCCTATTACACCAATTGCATCCTGTTCATACAAGTCAAAGGATACGCCATCAACAGCTCGCACTGCTTCCTGTTCTCGACGGAGTACCAGGTCAATTAAGCCCGAACGCTGACCGAAGTGCTTGTGAAGATTGTCTAACTTAAGAACCGGTTCAGTTCCCATCTGGACCACCTCGAGGTTTCGCGGTTTCTATGTCCGCTAATTCTTTCATTTCATCCATCCGTACACAGGCAACATTATGTGCTGTCTTTTGGCCCTGTTCGTTATTAACTGATGACAGCGGTGGTTGTTTTGCCTGACACTCTTCCACATCCCATGGACATCGATCAGCAAAAGAGCAGTAATCGACGTCGCCAATAGTCTCTGGGGGGTAGCCATCAATTACGCTCAACTCTTCACCGGGATAACGGTGGTCCGGAAATGCACGCTGTAGCAATATTGTATATGGGTGTCGAGGTTCATAGTATAGTTCTCGTACACCACCTGATTCTACAACCTGGCCGGAGTGCATAACGACCATATTGTCACAGCTTTCAAAAACAAGACTAATATCATGGGTAATCATGATCATACTTGTTTCCCCGTCCTCTTTTATGTCTTCCAGATATTTGATGACCTGATCCTGCATAATAACGTCAAGAGCGGTAGTCGGCTCGTCTGCAATAATCATTGAGGGTTTAAGAAAAAGTGCCATTGCTATTATTGCTCGTTGTTGCATTCCACCAGAGAATTCATGTGGGTAATCATTAATCCTGTTTTCGGGAAGACCAACGATATCAAATAGTTCTCGGAATTTATCCAAAATTTCATTCTCAGAAAGGTCAGTATGAACCTTTCCTATACTTAGTGCCTGTGTACTTATTTTTTGAAGCGGATCAAGACTCTCCATGGCATTTTGTGGAATCCAAGCAATCTCCTTCCATCGAATTTCCCTGTTATATTCTTTTTCGGACATATCCTGTAATTCTCTGCCTTTGTACAGAATTTTGCCCGAGGTTACCTGACCGTTTGAGTCCAAAGCGCCGATAATGGCTTTTGCTAACGTACTCTTTCCACACCCGGATTCGCCTACTAGGCCTAGGTACTCATTTGAACCGATCTCGAAAGACGCATTCGAAACCGCGGTGAGTGGACCTTTATCGGTTTGATACTGAATCGTGACATCGTCGAATTCCAGAACTGGTTCAGTCATTTTTTAGAACCCCTTCGCAGCTGCATCGCCGCCTGCTTGTTTTGCTACACTTTCGTAACCACGTCCGAACATGAATGTTGCCATCACGGTTATTGATATCAGGAAACCGGGCGGGAGTGACCACCACCATGCGCTGGAAACCATTCCTGATGATTGTGCATTTCGGATCATCATACCCCAGGAAGGTACTGTCGTGTCGGCCACTCCTATGTAAGCCAAACTCGCTTGGATAAGTATCGTTGCACCAACTCCGATTGCGCCGAAAAGTATCACCATTGTTCCAACATTTGGCAGTACGTGTTTGAAGAGTATCCGTGGGGTGCTAGAACCAGTAGCTTTGGCTGCTAATACGTATGGACGTTCTTTCATTTGTAATACTTGAGAACGTATCACACGAGCGGATCCTCTCCAGATGATCAGCGTTATAATAATAATTGATGAATAGAACCCAATTCCAAAAAATGCGAGTACAACGAGAGCGAATGGTATCAGAGGTATACCATATGCAAGGTCGGTAATCCGCATAAGGATAGTATCTACCCGCCCCCCTACATACCCTGCAGTAATTCCAACAGTTCCACCAATCAATGTGATCATAGCGAAACCGAGAATTCCCGTAATCACAGTCGGCCGCGCTCCGTAAAGTACTAATGACAGTACATCTTGGCCAGTGTCATTTGTTCCAAGCCAATGTTCAGAGGATGGCGATTCAGCGATTTTCGGCGTTCCATCGTCAGCAATATGCCGTTCGCCGTAATGATAGGGTGCAAGTGTCGGTCCAAGTAGCCCTAAAAGTCCGATAACAAGTAGAATTGAAAACCAGAACCGAACTGATTTTTCACTCAACATTATTTGCAAACCGCCAATTATATTTCGTACTAGATGATGATCAATTGATTTCCTTTTCACATTTTTCACTATTGGTATGCATCTCGTTAGAGCGTTATTTAACATTGCGTAGGCATTGTCATGCCTATGTAAAAAGCTTACTGGTGTCTTCCCGATTCCAAGCGAAGTGTGGATCTAATTCGATTGTTTGTAATTCATTCGGCCAATTCGTGACCTACTTCAGCCACCGCCACTGCCGGGCCAGTTGTAACATAATAGAGATACGAGCGCATACCCCCGCCTTCCCGTGGTTGACGAGCATTCCGACAACAAGAGTGGTTCATTCCCAAGACACGCCTGTGGAGAATGTCACCGCTGTGGATATACGGTCAGTATCTGTATGTCGCGTCGCTGAATCAGGAAGCTCTGCCCTCAAGGAATCGCCAAAGGTGACGAGTAGGGCTGAGTAGTTCACACGGCGGTGTGACCGTCTCGGTGTACGTCATATTACGGTATGATTCCAGTTAAATATCCGTGTTGCTGCTGAACGTTGATTGTGTCGGCGTTGTCGGATTCACGCCCGCTGTGAACGGAGAGGGACTCCGTCCCTCAAGCAGTCAAGCAGCTCGACGACGGCGGGATTTTCCCCTCGAAGAAAGATAGAGACCGGACTGCCAACGGAATCGTTGGCTTCCGCGCTGTTCCACTGTGGCTGGTACTCTTGATCTGTCCCAGAGACGGAACGTTCATATTGGTGGATCAAAACCAGGCACGTGAATCACGGGAATGACGTCGGATAGCGATCGGACGGTCGCAAAGCCGAATCCCGACCGGAACGGGGCGCCTGACCGAGAACCGGGGGCAACTCCATCGAAGCGTGCCGGCGGTGATATTGACGACCGCGAACAGGAGGCACTGGTGATGATCGCTAGCGGCGGGGTCATCACCTCAGGTGGCATCTCTGCTCAGCGCGCGCTGATCACCGCGGCAGAAGCCCTGCTTGCCCGGGGACTCGGGCCCACAGCCTACGGAGTGTACGCGATAGCGTGGCGGATCACGGGCATTCTGGCCCGGCTCGTCACCTTCGGGAGCGTCCCGACACTGCAACGCTACCTGCCAGCCTATACTCGAGTGCCGGAACAACAGTCGCGAGTCGCGGGCCTAGCCTACGCGACGACGATCGGGTTTGGCCTCGTCCTTGCCGCCGGCCTGTGGCTGGCTGCGCCGTGGATCGGTGCCGTCACCGTCGCAGAACCGACGTTTCCGGCGACAATGCAGCTGTTCGGGCTCGCGGTGCTGGCCATCGGGGTCGTCATGATCTATGCCGGGCTCTTCCGCGCCGTTGGGTCGGCTGGCGGGGAGGTGCTGTTCAACAAGCTTCTCCGTCCGTTCGCCCGCCTGATGGGTGCAGTGGGGGCGATGGCGCTTGGCTACTCCGTGGTCGGTGTCGCTGGCGCGATCGCCGCCTGCCTCTTGGCCGTCGCCATCCTCGGGTTCCCGCTGGCGACCCACGTAACGGGCGTCCGGCCATCGCTCCGCGTCGGCCGGGCCGACGTCCGCCGGTTCTATAACCATGCCGGCCCGGTCGCGATGAGCAGCTTCGGGAAAGTATTCCAGAACCGTGTCGACGTGTTGCTCGTCGGCGTGTTGCTAACCGCCACCGGGGCCGGTGTTTACAACGCCGTGCTTGTGCTCGTCACGATCACGTGGATTCCGCTGCGATCGTTCAACCAACTCCTCCCCCCGGTTGCGTCCGAACTCTACTCGAACGACCGAGTCGGAACGCTCAATGCCGTATATTCGTCCGTAACGCGCCTGATCGTCACGGCGGTGCTTCCGTTTTTGGCAGTACAACTCGTGTTCGGGCAGGAGCTACTCGCGCTGTTTGGGCCGACCTACACCGAGGGATACGTCCCGCTCGTGGTGTACTTGGGCGGCGTGTTCGTCGGTAGTTCGGTAGGGGCGACCGGCTGGCTGCTCATGATGACGGATCACCAGTACGCGCGGATGGCGCTCGACTGGCTGCTTGCCGTGTCGAACGTCGCCCTGACGTACCTGTTCGTAGTGGAGTTCGGACTCGTCGGGGCGGCACTGGGGACTTCGCTGGCGATCACTATCCAGAACGCGCTACAGGTACTGCTCCTGAGACGGTTCGAAGGGCTGTGGCCGTACGATCGCACGTTCCTTACGCCGCTCGGAGGCGGGCTCGTCATGGTCGTGACAATGTGGGCGGTTGGGCTTCGAGTTGAGGGCTTCTTTGCGGTGTTGGTCGGCACAATCCTCGGGCTCGGCGCTTACGTGTGCACGATGGTCGTGCTAGGGATTGACCGAAGGGATCGGTTCCTCGTTCACGAACTCGCCGGCCACATTCGCGCCCGCTCTTCGGTAGACTGGCGGAACGAAGAGTATTAGAGCCTCTGACCGTATCTAGTATAGCCACTGCAACTGGAGCATGTACACGCGGGAGACACTTCCTAAGATTCGGAACTCGTCCCCGGTGAGTTCCTCATTGCCTTCACCCTCTACGCCGATACGCTTCTCAGCATCAACCGGACCGCGTTTCTGCCCTTACCGTCCTACAAGACGCTCCATAAGAATATCAGAGAGTTCGAAACAACCTTTTGTCGGGAGTTTACGACTGGCTGAGATCGTATCCCCCAGACAGTCGGTGGTCCGACACAAGTCAATGAAACCCAGCAGGTATGTTCGGGGTTCAAGCGCCAGGAGCCGCCGTGATTGACCCCTTCCTGCGGCAACTCACCAGAAGGCGGACGGACACGATGGATGGGAGAGCAGGGAGATGAAATGGCGCTCGTCGCGGCGTGCCGCGACGTGCTTCGTTGTAGTTTCAGCTAAAAAGGGAAGAGATTACGAGGACGATTTAGACCCGGTTATTGGGGAAGCAGAGGACCTCTCCCTGGGAGAGGTCTGGACTGGATAGACTGCCCGCCTATCAAGGACTGTCTCTACCCACAACTCGAGTCGGTGTTAGAGAAAACAAGATCGCTGAAGCCGATCAAAATCTCCGGCAGTAGCAGGTTACCGCGCTTGCGGAGCAATGTTCGACGATCGTACTCAGCTGAATTCGTTCACCCCACCTGTTGATATCACCACCCGGATCACTCTTCGCCCTGATCGTCCGATCGTGGATTGAGTTTGATAGGGTCTGAAACGCTCGTTTGGAAAGTCGCGAAGATATGGGTAAGAGACAGATATCAAGGAATGGAGTACGACCACCGGCCGGTGGTTCACGACGATGGATACGTCTCCGCTGAAGGAATCTACAGAGATACAGCAAGAGTGCCTCGGGGCTTGTCCCCGAGGTACCTCACATAACAAGCAGAGTGTCTTTGGTTGCTGTTACAGCCGTAGTTTGCGAAGTTCCGCGGCTTCTCCAAGCAGTTTGTAGAAGGCTGCTCGCACCCACACCCCTTCGCTCACTGAACCCGACTGGCACACCGATCTATTGCCTCATCGATTGGGTCGGAGTCGACGTGTTCCGCTAGACTGCCCAAGAGTATAGAGTGTAGAGTATATCATGAAGTCTCGAAGGTAAATCTTAATTGAATAAATTTGAACAGCACTGGTTTCAGAACTCCGAATGTTTTATATACTTTGGATATATCATCTGAGATATGATAGACGAGAATAAAGTCGTAGATAAGCTTTTGGAATCGAATATATTATGTGAAGAAGAAAATTCAAGGAAGATTTCACTGCACGGTAGGTTTGTTAGCCGACGAGGTGAGATTCACTCACAGGAATTAGCAGAGAATAATTCAGTGCCAAAGAACTACGAAAAAGAGATACCGTTTGATTTGTCTGTGTCCGATCTGGGTACGGATGTTGTTGCAGTAATTGTCACTCTAAGCGAGATAACCAACAATCTGAGTTCTGCCGAATTACTTACTTCGGCATTAGTAGTACAACAAATTGAATACGACGATCCAACCACACATGTACCCAAGGGTTTCATGCCGCTAAACCCGGAATACCTACCAATTTTCCAGAGGGTGTACCCGGCAAATGTGTTATTTTGTTGGCGCGAAGATTGTCCTCCCTGCGAGACTGTCAGCTCAGATTTTAAAGACCTTTGGGAAAGTAATCTGACACCGGATGGTATTGGTCTTGGCGCCGTTTACGGTCCATCGTGTGCTCGTGAATTACAAGAAAAATTTGAGGTGGCTGTTGCTCCTACCACTTTATTTTGTATCAGCAACAGGGTTGATTCGCGAATTATCGGTTCCTTTGGTGAAAAAGCCTTGCAAGCCGAAATGAGCACTATTCATAACGACGTCTTTCAGTAGGTTCGTACGCGATTGACCTGTGACCCTGTTGCATAATCAGGCGACCCTGACGCTTGCTGACGATCGCGGAAACACACCAGTAAACGGCACCATCCGATTGATATGCCGGTAAATTCGTCCCCAGCGGTTGTTATCGTGTAGAATATGGTCACCGGAAGTAAGCCTGTGCGACGCAGTCAAAACATGCTTCTGGTACTTTTTTCCAGAGCCGTCGAAATGAACTGACGGCTCACACCGGCCGTCACCGTAGCTGTAAAATCCGAGAACCTATGATTCTATGCCAGTCATCCTGACCGGGACATCTTCCTCCAGAAGCGTTCAAGCAGTCTCGTTGCGCGCGGTCTTGTTTTGGATGTGAGATCGGCTCGGGACCTGTCAGCAAGCCGGCAGCGGCCAGATCTAGGGTACGGTCACACCATTTCCGTTCGGTATTGTAGGTACAAGAGAAATATTATTTGAGTTGAACTACAGTATTCCTTTGTAACTATCTTGCCATGGTTGCAATCGTTCGAATGTCGCACTCGCAGCAAGAATTCGATCATCAGCTCTTTTCGGGCCTACGATTTGCATTCCCACAGGGAGTCCATCATCAGTGAATCCTGCAGGGACTGACGCGGCCGGATGTCCTGTTAGATTGTATATTCCTGTCAACGTCCACCCAGTGGACGCTCCATCAATTTTTTCTCCATCAATCTCTTCCGGATAGTATCTGTCTTTGCTGAACGGGGGCGTTCCCATCGTTGGGGTTACCAGCAGGTCATATTCATCAAATATTTCTTCTACTTTTCTAATAAGACCAGTCCGATTAACTCCTCGTAGTTTATAATCAAGTGCTGGTAACTCTCGTCCGCGCTGGATTCGGTCTTTGAGTTCAGGGTCTATTTCTTCGTCCTCGAGTTCCATGACATCTATACCAGTCTTAGTTTGAATATGTTCGGCCCGTTCAGCGACTCTGACACAGGCAGGCCCGAAATGAGTCTCACGAATTTCTGATAGGGTATATCCTAACTCAACGTCAATATCTTCGACAGTAGCACCCGCTTCTTCATATTGATCCACTGCATTTTTTACAATTCGATCGACGTCTACCTCAACATCATAGACTCCCATATCTGTGCTATATGCGATTTTCCACCCTTCTACGGATTGGGACGTAGAAGAACGGAAATCCGTTCTTTCATTTGGCAATGCGAATGGATCGTGGGGGTGGGGGCCAGATAGTACGTCCATTAAAAGCGCGGCATCATCTACTGTACGGGTCATTGGTCCAATATGTGAGAATGGTGAGGTGAACTGCCATGCATTCGTCCTAACACCGACCGGAATTCTTCGGAAAGTGGGCTTAAGACCAAAAATTCCACAATACGAAGATGGCATCCGAACTGATCCGCCTCCATCACTTCCCAGCGCAACAGGAGAAAGTCCTCCTGCGACCGCTGCTCCACTCCCTCCCGAAGAACCCAGTGATGTTTTCGATTGGTCAAACGGTGTTACCGTTGTTCCCTGAATTTGGTTGGTTGTATTCGTTCTAAAAGAAAATTCGGGAATGTTTGTTTTACCAATAATAATTGCACCAGCATCCTCCAACCGATCCGCTGCTATTGAATTCTTTTCTGCTTTATTATCTTCAAACGCTTTCAGCCCATAGGTAGTCCGCATACCAGCCACATCTTGGATGTCTTTCATGCCTATAGGGATACCATGTAACAAACCTAGATCTTCATTATTTTTCACTGCTTCTTCGGCTTCAACAGCCTGCTCCATAGCATCGTCTTTGGCCAACGTGATAAAAGCATTAATTTCGTCATTAAAATCTTCAATCCTATCAAAGTAAAATTCAACTACCTCCACAGGAGATATTTCTTCTTTTTTAATCAATTCTACTAATTCTGTGACTGATCGTCGATGGATTGGCTTGGTCATCGCTTCAAACATCGAGATGTATTCATATTACTTTAAACTTTGCAATGCTAACGCTTCCCTGTTGCGTTTCGAATTGATAAACCAACTGAGAGAGCGTCTTCCGCGAGAACAGGACGAGTATGCTGCTTTGGCGAGAAACGTTCAGTTAGATGAGGTTTCAACCGATTCACAGCAGTGAGTGAGAGGGGTTCGGTGACAATTCTCCCTGTTCCGTCGACTCTAACCAAAGCCGTCGCTGTCGGCGACGGCTGATCCAACCGAGTGAGACGAGTTCAGCCGAACGAATCCAACGAATTATTCCAGTGAACCCGTACTTTTTGGATGGTCCGCGGCACGGTCCCCCTCGGTGGCGTTGCCGCAGCCAGTGAATCAGAACCAACCCAATCAACGCAGCGAACAACTCAAACAAGACGCCGTTCAGCGATTTCGAATGGAAATTCTCAATGTTCAGATGCTGCTTCAACTCTCGGAACAGAATCTCGATGACTGTTCTAAGCGTGTAGATGCTGATCACGTCGATGGGGTCGTACGCTGACGACGCCAGCGTCGTCAGGTACTCGATCTCTTCTCAGTCTGCCGTTTCCAAAACGGTGCAGCGAAACGTTTCCCCAGTCTCGGCCAATTCAATCCGTTCGTCACGGATCTGTCTCGTCCCACTCTCATCAGTGACTTCGACGTTCTGGACGGTTCCAGAGCCCTTCGAGTGGATGTACACGACAGAGCAACTGAACAAACGGCTTGAGAAAGTCCCTAGGATAAAATAAAGCTCGTTGCCCGCCTCTAGGTAGCATGGCTTCGATTCCTCCAATAGAACGCCGAAAGCTTGCGGATCGTCTTGAGGCTCACGCGCGTACCGCATGGGACGAGCGGTTCGCGCGTGTCAACGTTCGCTTTCGCGGCGAATATGCATACGTTGACGCGCTTGAGAGCAATCCATAGATTAGTCCCTCTGCCTCTGATGAAGAGGAGGAACGGATTCGCCAGATTCCAACGAAACTGTGTCGACTGACGTGGACAGGGACCCTGACTCGTGGAGCTTTGCCTTCTACAAGTACAGTGATGAGCGGTACGAGCCGTCTATTTCTCTCGACGGCCCGTTCGCTGGCTCGCAAGAATCTTGCTTTGACATCGCTGCGCAACTCTACCTCCAGTAGGGGACGCTATTGGGTATGGATTTACTGGACGGTCCACTAGCCCGCCACGCGTTTCACTGGCTTGTCAAAGTTGACATTCTTATTGGAAGAAACGTTGAATAGCAACATACAACAAGTTAGAATACGATCCCGCGAATGATAGTATGACTACAACCGAAAACATTACAAGAACACACTCACGTTATACGAACAATCAATTCCATGATCAGTAAGAAGGCGTTTTTGATTCGATCAGCACAGACAATATTTTTACTCTGGTTGGTACTCACCCTAATATTTGTCTTCTTCAGAGCAATACCCGGTGATTATACCCAAATAATGATTTTTCGTGGGGCAAGTGAAGAAACCATTGCCGCATTCAGAGACAAGTGGGGCCTTAATGATCCAATATATATCCAGTATATTGATTTTGTTACTAATTTTGCAACTTTAGACGCCGGACGCTCCGTTGTTACGCAACAATCCGTTTGGGAATATGTTCGTGTCCCGCTTTTTAATTCAATCATACTGATTGCGCCTGCAATTACTCTAGGATATATTTTGGGTTCTGTTTTTGGGACTGTCATAGGCCTGCGGCGTGGAACCGGATTAGAGCGGCGTGGATTAATGTCCGTCATTTTCTTTAGTTCATTTCCGTCGTTCTTCTTGGCCCTATTAATGGTGGTTATTTTTGCAAGTTGGCTTGATATCTTTCCATCCGGCGGAATGTACTCATATGGCGGTCAAGCCACCGATGCAGAATGGTGGCGAGTGTATGCTAGTACAGAATTCCTCTGGTACTATACTCTACCATTTGTTACAATTGTTCTTCGTTATCTTTCAGGACCGACTTTGATTATGCGGACAAATGTTGTAGAAAATTCGGGCCAAAACTTTGCCTTTTATCATAGAATAGTTGGCAAACCGAAGAAAGAACGTTTGAAACGTATTTATCACCACTCAATATTGCCGGTGTTTACGTTGTATCCAATCTCGATGACGCGAGCTATCGGTGGCCTGGTCCTGATTGAAATGGTCTTTAATTGGCCAGGTGTCGGAGCTCTGCTTGTCAGCTCGGTATTCGCACGTGACTATCCTGTCGTCCAGTTCCTGTTTTTCTTAATTGCTGCATTTGTAATCATAGCAAATTTCTTTGTCGACATTGTTTACGGAATGGTCGACCCGCGAGTCTCCGCAGGGGAAGAGAATAGTTAGTGTGCTACCTGCGTAACTCTATTTCCGCGAAGCTCTCGCTGCTCTATTCACAGAAACTTGATATTTGCTGCCTAGCGGTTAATCGTCTTGATCAAACCCCTTTCGGGGGCGAGCATCTTTCCAGCCTTGCCACTGAATTTCCTGACCAAGACGCCATGGCTCCCGTGAGGTGACCGTCCTACCGTTTCCCGAAGTCGATCGTAACTGGACTGGCGTCACCTCTTTAGTCCGCTCTTACTTCATTTCCACGGCACTTTCATCGATTTCTGAATACACGCCTTTCGCGTGGCTTCGGCGATCACAATGCGCACGACAACGTTCTACCCACTCGTGTGAACTGTTTTATGCCCGATTAATCGCGTTCGACGATAGTCGCGCGTCCAGATAGAATGTAACGATAATCAGTTACTATACCCCGGAATCTCCGGCGCGTTTAAGCGGTTCCGTCTACAATGTGGTGGCATGCTCACCGACGACTTCGGGCGCGAGGTAACCGGGGTTCGGGTCTCGCTCACCGATCGGTGTAACTTCGACTGTGTTTACTGTCACAACGAGGGGCTCGGTGACACGCGCGGGCCGATGGATCCACAGGACGACGAGATGGATACTGACGACGTCGTTCGGTTTCTGGAGGTCGCCGCCGAGTTCGACGTCGATGCGGTCAAGTTCACCGGTGGCGAGCCGATGCTTCGCCAGGACTTAGAGGAGATTATCGAGCGGACACCCGACCAGATGGAGGTTTCGCTGACGACCAACGGGACCTTCCTGCCCGGGCGGGCTGAGGACCTCGTGGATGCCGGACTTGATCGGGTCAACGTCTCACAGGACGCACTCGACGCCGAGGACTTCGCCGCCGTCACGGAAAGTGGCGCGTACGAGAAGGTACTCGACGGGGTCGAGGCGGCACTTGAGGCGGGGCTCGACCCGGTCAAACTCAACATGGTCGTCTTCGAACACACGGCGGGCTACGTCCCCCAGATGGTCGACCATGTCGCCGAAAATCCGGGCCTGCAACTCCAGTTGATCGAGTACATGCCCGAGTTGACGGGCAAGCTCGAGTGGAACATCGACATCCAGCGGGTCCACGACTGGCTCGCAGAGCAGGCCGTCGAGATCGAACACCGGGAGATGCACAACCGCAAACGCTACTGGGTCGCCAGCAGCGGCGAACACGAGACCGAAGACGTCTCGCCGATCGACGCCAGCGAGTCAGATACGTCGGATTCGACGGCCACAGAGTCGGACCTGGGGATGGTCGAAATCGTCGATCCTGTCGAGAACCCCAACTTCTGTGCGAACTGTCACCGGGTGAGGGTCACCCACGAGGGGTATCTGAAAGGCTGTCTCAACCGGAACGACGACCTCCGATCGATGGGCGAGATGACCAAACCCGAGATCAGGGAGACGTTCCGCGAGGTCGTCGCGAATCGGGTCCCCTACTACGGTGAGTACATGATTCGAAACGGCGACGGCGAGTGGGAGTTGAACGAGAAGTATCTCGATATCGAGACGGTTGCAGACTGATCCGGAATACAAATGTGATGAACTTCAAAGACTATGCCGTGTGCACTCCGGGTCTACTTTTCCGATCGACCAGATGTGTCGGCGACCGTTGCCTCTTCGAGAAGTTCCGTTGCTTCACTCAGGCTCTCTTGGAGTTCCACCGCATACTCCCGAGCCTTGTCCTCGTCTTCGGACAAATACAGGGCATCGTGGAGGCCAGGCAACTGTTGCACGCCAAATCCATCGTGAAACTCTGGGGCGTAAATCTGGTGTCGATGCCAGGGGCGGTCTGGCATGCCACGACGAGTCAGTAATGCACGCTCGACTTCCATCAGTCCCTGGTTGACTTCTCGAAGCGCGACCCCTACATCGTCGTTCGAGACCAACTGGCCAGCCGTCTCTTCGAACTCTGCGGCGGCTTCCGCCCATGCCTGTGCCTGATCGACGTTCTGGCTAATGTCGACAACCGATCGACCAAATTCGGCTTGCTGCTCTTCGTCGAACTCCTCGAGATAGGCAGCCACTTCGTTTGCATAGCGGCTGTACCGGAGTGGGAGGACATCGGCTCCAGCCAGACGCATGGCAAGCAAGCCGACCAACTGAGAACTTCCAGCCTGATATCCGCCGTCAGGGTCGCGGAATTTCTTTAGAGCATGAATATCATCGTAGGTAGAATGATAACAACCAGCATCTGTTCGCGCAGCCGTCATTAAGACCGGGGCTCCGTATCGCGCATAGAATGAGATATAATCCGAGCCGGATCGTGGCCGCGCAACAGCTGGTTCATCCTCTTCATCCTCCAGAGAATAGCCCAGAAAGTCGTCTCCCCCGTCCTTGGTCTTCTGCAACCAATCTTCATACAGCGTTTGTTCGGAACCTACGGGCCATTCGACCTCTTTTGCCGCCTCAAACACGAAATCGTCCAGTGAGGGCGTTCCGATGAGCCCGAAGTTCTCGCCGGCGCTCATTCCGTGGTTTACGTAAGCCACGACTCGACTCATTCCTTCACCCAGCAGTTTTGTAAACTCCGTCGAACCGGCCAGTCCCCGTTCTTCTCCACCGAAGAAGCCGAGAACGAGGGTCCGTTTTGGGCGCCAACCGGCGTCGAGGAGTTTTCCAAGACTGCGTGCCATCTCAAGGTGGGAGGCCGTACCGCTAGCGTGATCGTAGGCTCCATAGCCCCACGAGTCCGGATGCACCCCGCTTACAACCAGTTCGTCGGGGTGTTCACTACCGGGAATGGTCGAGACTACATTCCACAATTCGCGTTGGTCATACTCCACATCGATGTTGAGATTGATTTCTGTCGAGTCTGGACCGCCCAGGCGGTATGTGATCGGGAGCCCCCCCTGCCAGTCCTCGGGCGCTTCCGGACCCGCGAGGTTTTCAAGCAGCGGCTCAGCCGCCCCATAGCCAATCGGCGTAGTCGGTGGAATCTGACTTATGCTGGACTCTTCCACCGGGATTCGGGGGGCGTGCTTCGTGGCTGCCCAACCGGGTGTGAGTGGGTCTCCCGGATAGAGTGTCCACCGGTAGATCGTTCCTCTCTGGATTCCATCCGGCGGCATCCACGGACCATCCGGATAGACCTCGCCCTGACAAAATCCGTCATCCGCTGGATCCGTGAACATGATCAACCCCGCCGCATCGTTGATATACGCCTGATACGGCTTCTCAGATCGCTGGACCTCTCCGTATCGTGCCAGAACTATTTTTCCTTCTACTTCGACACCGTGTTCGTTCAGAACCTCGTAGTCTTCCGCTCTCCCGTAGTTCGCATAGACAGCTTCAGCCGTCACATCGGCTGAAGGTGTCCCCTCCGCGAACCCCACTGAGATCTCGTCGAACCGTTCGTGCCACGGTTGTTCTTCCTCCTTCACCGACAGAGACTGTTCGTGAGGGGCCACCATATCTACTGAAACATCCACTTCCTGGGTGTCGGCCATGTATGGATAGAAGGTCTGTATATCCGCCTCCAGTCCGTACGACTCGAGTTCCTCCTTGATGTACTTTCGCCGTTCCCAGGCACCGGGTGTACTTTCTTCTCCGGGTACCTTGGCGAAGAATTCGTGATGCTCCTGGATCTTTTCAGGGTCTACGCTGTCAAGGAATTGACCTTCGTAGGACGCCTGTGCCTCGGCATTCTCCGGGCTAAACCAGGATATCTGCTCCTGAGAATTGTTTTTACCCATAAACAGGTAGTCGAACCGGACAGTAAAGTAACTTTCCCCTCTATTATAGTTCAGTCGTTTTCTGGGGCGGAGATTGCACGGAATTGCGTCAAATCTGAGTTCGTTACCAGAACTCGCTCGACGCTCTTGGTTGTTTAATCTCTGCCGGTGTGGATTTGGACCCCGTGACGACTACAGCAACAACCTGTCGATATCAGGTAGCTCATAACCCAGACCGAGCATCACGCAAATGTTGATCTCGTCGAGTTCGAACCGTGAGTTGAGTTCTTTGGGCAGCAGTTCAATCTCCCAGCTCGCCCGATGAGCACCGACGATTGGAAGTGGGCGTCGTGTGAACTAATTTTGAATCTGTAACGGGTTACAGTGGACAAACGTTAAGAGCGATGAGTGTCATACTGGCTGTATGCGCGGCTGAGGAAAAGCAGTAACCGAGAACGGAAGATTGGACACCTTTTTGTTCTCCCCGAGGCGGTAAAAGCATACCGGTAGAGAGGGTTCTCTGTCTCTCTCGCTGGAAGTAGCTAGACCACCTGCCCGCTGCCGCCAACGCCGTGCTAGCGACAGCACCGCAGAATGGAAAGCTCACAGACAGGCCGAGCGCCCCCCAGAGAGTCCGGCATTTGTGCCCGAGCACGACCGTCGGCCGAAGACAACACGCCGCGGCTTGAACAGATAGGGCCACAGGCCAGCGACTGGTTGCCAGTTGCCCTCGAAGAGCTGCTGCCATCTCTCGCGAGGGCTGTCCACCAGGTCGCCGACATCTCCGACCACCTCGCTGTCGATTCACGTGGTATCCACAATCTCGAGCGCCACTTGCGGCGGATGGGCGTCGATGCCTTCAACGGCGTCTACTCTGGTCTGATTACCTGCTACACTGCTCGATTTAACGATCGCGAGATTGATGAGGACGCTTTTCCGGGCACTGACCAGCGTCGGAAATATCTCGAGTGGCTTCGTGGCGACATCGTGGACGATCTTGTCGGATTCTGCTCTAACCGTGGGCTCTACACCGGCAACGTTGACGACCTTGACGATGGTCCGCTCCGCCTGCTCAAACTCGCTGACGTGACCCCGCACATTATTATCGATCTTGACGCTGAGAGGTGGAAAGGTACTGATCACCGGGAGACGCGCCAGCGGTCACTTGACGCGCTTGCGGCCCTCTCCCGGGAGTGTCAAATTGATCTCATCGTTCCGCCGAGTCTGTACGCATACATAGACCGCCAACACCCCGGGTGGTGCGATGCCCACTTCTCGACGGCTGACTACCTTATGGATGGCTGCAACCCGACCTCACATACACAGGGGCAGGAGGACGAAACTGACCTCGATACAGCGTGGGACGCTGTGCGCAACTTCCGGTCAGAGGGTGGTCGCGTCCGACTGCTGGCTAACCTGTCTGTAGACGGTGCTCGTGAGGAGCGCGACCTCGTACAGGATACAGAGGTGGATCTAGCGGAGAGCAGTGTCACACGGTATGCCGGCGATCTTGAGGATGCTGACCTGGTCACTGTCGATCGGCGTGGCCGGTACAACGAGGTACAACTCACGCCGCTCGGACAGACCGCACAGAAACTGGTGACGTCTGAGTACGGGCTGCGCCATCCGGCCCAGTCTGCTCTCGATGACCTACGCCTTACGACTACCCCTCATCTTGACGAAGGTACAGTGTGTCCTGCCGACCAGCCAAGGACGGTGGAGGGAGAGGATGGCTTCGTCTCTCCAGTGGCTGAAGAGTGGCTCGCAGATACCGGCCCTGCGTCCAAGGCCGGGTACGTCCAGTGGCTCGGCGATACTGACGAACCGCGTCACATCCGTCCGTGGGACCTCCATCGCCGTCAACTCGCGCCAGATCGCGTCGATGGCATCAACCTCGTAGACGATCAGGTAGAAGAGTTTGATGACGGGCGCGTCACGTATCTCTCATGCTTCGAAGATGAGGCACTCGTCATCGCCCAGTGGGGTGGTCCCCTCCCTACACTGGTTCGGCTTGCAACTACCTTATTCTCCTCAGAAGCGTTCAACAAACTCCTCACGCCGAGTGTCTTCGGGGATGACCTCGAAAACGTGTTCGACAGCGGCTTGGACGACATCCTCGGAACACTCCAGCAACGAACGCAAATCGGCTGGCTCTGCGAGGATCAACTCAAGTACGACGGCCTCCGTAACCGATTCCTCGCAGTTCGAGCGAACCTGCTTGAACGCCTCGGCCAACTCGCCGACTCTGATAACCCCGACGAGCGGGCCGCTCTGTTCAGAGACACCCACGGCTTCTTCGTCTCCGCAACTCATCTCTACCGAGCTCTTGGCATTGACGTCACGATCACGCTGCGGTTCCCCGACACCGAGACGCTGCTGCGGAAGGACGATGTTCGTGAGGACTTCCGTCAGTTCATCCGCCACACTGTCCCAAAACACGGCGCGTACGGCGTTCACTCTGCGTACCGCTGTATATTCGAATCCCGTGATGATAAGGTTAATTTCGCGATCCCGCCGGAGGTTGACCCTGACGATTCGAACGCCACGTCGACGACGTCGTGGATTCTCGCTGGCCCACTAATCTCGTCGGCTGAGGACGTGGTTCGTGACGCCCTTGAGGCGACCGCCGGGGATGACCAGCTTGACGACCGACCGCACGACCCTATCGCCTTCGACATCCCTGTCGCGGTCGCGAACACTTATGCTGGCATTCGCCACGTTGTCGAACAGTTCGCAGAGCGAAAGAAGTTCGACGCCAACCGCGGGAGCCGCGACCTGCGCCACCTCGTCCGCATACTCTTGGCCGTGACCGGGAGGGGTGTCCTGCACGGTTCGCCGTACGACGTGGCCGAAGCGATGCTCCACGTCGCCCGCGCCAGCGAGTCTGGCCAGCACATCCGGGTGCGAGATCTTGAACATGGACTGGCGCAACTCCCCGCCTCACGGCTGATGCCCGACCTTCCGCCGTCAGTCGGGAAGATCGCTCGGACGCTGTTGCGGTCGGACGGACCGCTCGGTCGGTCGACAATCATCAAGCGGGCCGGTATCGCTGGCAGCACATACGACCGCCGAATCGGGGAACTTGAGGCGTTCGATTTCGTCGAGCGCACTGATGACAGGCAGTGGCGGGTTCATCTCTCTCCGTGGTTCGTCACGGAGGGAGACCGCCGACATCCCGACCACGAGGTTGATGCCGGCCTAGTTGGGTTCCAAGGAGTACTCTGGGATATCCTCGAACGGGGCGGGGTTGACATGGCTGACAGTCCTGTTTTCGATGTTACCGGTGAAAACGAGGAAGACCGCCGCGTCTTCAGAGATGAAATCGACTGGCTGCGGTCGTGGTGGGAAGTGATGGAGACGCTGACTGCCAACCTCAATGCGTGCGCCGACCGCGGATTGCTCGGCGAGAATCTGCTTCGCGTCCGACTGGGCGAGCCCCCACCCGAAACTGACTCTTCCCAGACCTCACTCTCTGATCGGCGCTCCTTGCGACTCGGATAAGTGAGTTCCCGTCCGAGGACCACATTACTCAAGTTCGCCAGTGTATATCAATCAGTCGCCACAGTCGTTCACGACCAAATTGCTTACACCGTCTCGAAATCCTCCGAGCAATGCCCCTGAACCCGTTGATTCGGATGCAAGACCCTCAAGGCTGAGGTCGTGTTGCCGGTCTTCGGGTTTGTCAAACACCGTCTGACGTTCGTATCGACGGTGATACGGGACTTCTCACCGCCTCCTCCAACGAGAATCGTGACCCTCAACTCGAACTCGACCACGTCGGCCGAACGCCCGGTTACAATCTCTGGGATGACAGCGCTTTCTCCCTCGATCGTCGCAAGGAAATCGTTTCGGAGGTCGTAGCCGACCTTCACTCCTGTTATGGCGACGAAAATGAGATAGAGACGCTGTGCTCCTCGTTGCCGAGTAACTATTGTCCCTTAATTAGTCGTGCGCACATGCGCGCGAAAGAAATTAACGCTGGCGGTTCGCCAACTTTCGACGGCGAAACCACCAGCGTTCCACTTGGTGACATCCTCAAACTTCTTAACGGCCCTGGCCGCGGATTCTACAGCAGCACTTGCGTTGAACTGCTGTGCGACCATGACTACGTCTACGTTATGTCGATAGTCACGGGGGCGAGACGATCCAAAATGAACTCAACAGAAATTAGAGTTGAGTAATCGAACACGAACATGTCGGGTGGGTAAGATTATCTGTGTTTGTCGACTAATGTTGAGTTTTTGAAACCACGGTGGGTCGTCAATTGGGAGCGGATATAAACTAATCCACGCCAATTGTTCGCTATTAGCTTACTTATAAAATAGGGCAGACGTAGATATTTACATCTGTACTATCGTAAAAGACGTAGCAACAGATGACAACTGAACATTTGAAACACGCAATCACCGAATAGCGGTGTTCGACGGCCGGTTACGTTCCCCACAGATAAACTATTATATTGGATATCGATTCATAACCGGTGTCTCTGGCCGGTCTCACTCCGAATCGATGACCGTCCGAGCAAATATTTGGGTGTATGTCTTTCAAAATGCTATTTATTAACCTTTTTATACAATTATTGGAGCCATATATTTTCATATGTCTTCTTTTGTTCACCAGTGTTCTGTTCGCCAGAAGAAAACTAACTTTACAGCCAGCATGCTGCGGTCGTGTCTCGGAACGACCGAAACCGCGAGTAAAGCCACCTTGTTGAAATAACACAACTATCCATCGCTTATAACCGGATACGATCGGTTTCCCGTTCGTTACAAGACGCGGTCGAGTGATACAGCGGTAGCATCACGGATTGCCAGGAGAGCGTCGTAGAATCAATCGCTCTGCCATTATCAAATAGACTGGTTCTGATGCCGGTCTTTCCGGACACGACTGAAGTTCCATACGCCAGACAGTCGATTTGAATTTTAGTAACATTCATTACCGCCTACTACTGACTATCAGTAGAATATGAACCTTGGCCATGCAACTGCAGAAGAAGTCGAGAGTTTAGACGACAAACACGTATTCGGAACGTGGACACGACAAAAAGATTCAGATCCAGTCGAGGTCGTCGATACCGATGGATTCCGTTTTATTGAAGCAGACGGTCGATCGATTCTTGACTTCAGCAGCCAACTCGTCTGTACGAACCTCGGGTTCGACGCCGACCGGGTCGCAGATGCCGTCGCCGATCAGATTCGAACTGTTCCATATATTAGCCCATCGTATACGACGAAACCGAGGGCAAAACTGGGCGCGAAACTTGCAGAAATCACACCTGGGTCGCTGAGCAAAACCTTCTTTTCGACCAGTGGGACCGAAGCAAACGAAGCTGCGTTGAAAATTGCTCGAGCATACACGGGAAAGGAAAAAATTCTCTCGCGGTACCGATCGTACCACGGTGCAACGGCAGCTTCGCTCAGCGCATCTGGTGACCCCCGTCGGTTCGCGATGGACTCTTCGACGCAGCCGAACGTTCCGGGAATGATCAAAGGACCAGATCCATATGCGTACGGATCGTCGATGGATCCCGAACAGAGCCTCGATTACATCGAAGAGATGCTTCGGCTCGAAGGCGGCTCGGTTGCTGCTGTGCTTGTCGAACCGCTGGTTGGGTCGAACGGTGTGTTGACGCCGCCGGAAGGCTATCTCCCGCGGCTGAAAGAGATTGCTCACGATCACGGTGCACTGTTGATCTGTGATGAGGTCATGACTGGCTTTGGACGGACTGGCGAGTGGTTTGGCTCGACGCAGTTCGATATTGAACCGGATATCATGACTATCGCAAAAGGGTTGACCAGTTCGTATCTGCCGCTGGCAGGCACGATTGTCACTGAAGAGATCGCAGACTACTTTGAAGAAAACCTTCTCAATCATGGGCATACGTTCTCCGGACATCCAGTCGCCTGTGCTGCTGGGGTTGCTGCGATAGAAACCTACGAAAAGGAAGAACTCATACAGAACGCCGAAAAGATGGGAGAATATCTCAAAGAGAAACTCGAGAGATTAGCGGAGTCACATCCAAGTGTCGGGGAACGCCGTGGTGTTGGACTTCACCAAGGGCTCGAACTTACGAAGGATCCCAACGAACGTGTCCCGTTCGAAAAACGTATCGACAAAATTTCAAGCCGAACCACGGTGCTTGATGAAGTCGCAGCGCGTGCATATGAAGAGGACGTATACGTATTCACCTCGATGAACACTGTCATTCTCACTCCACCACTGGGCGTTTCCAAGGCACACATCGACGAAGCGATCAACGCTCTAGATATCGCGCTCGAAGTGTCTGACGACGCAATGGATCGGTAGCCGGATAGAGATAGTGACGAACGTATTCATACGGATTGGTGTCCGTAGTTACCGCCGATCGGCGAACCCGCCCCAGCCGATCGGCGGTAACTGATCACGGTAATCCGTATCAGGATGTAGGAGGTCGTCACGAAGGACAACCAAGACAGAGAAAGCCGATCCAGATGTCTCTCGCTTGACCGGATTATGCGGTTTTGTAGTCCTATCTCATGATGGTGAAATTAAAAAATTATATAATGTTGTGTCGGGTAGATGCTGTACGCAGCGATGATAAAAACTATTATTGAACAGACGCTGGGGGCTGTGAGAAACGGTTCGCCACAGACCCCACTATACGGATCCGGAGTACGAACGCCCATCCGTGATCGCACCAGCACCGGTCACGATTCAGTTCAGGACGCTTTCCTAAGCAACCAGCGAGTGCTACCGATATTGTTAAAACGACTGCTCGACGTTCTACAGACAATTGCAATAGTCGGAAAGTCAGGAACGGAAGTCACGACGGGAGCGCCACGGAGCAGACAGCATCCCTATCGTGACCGAACCGACGCCGCTACCAACCACAGTCATCTCACGGGAGGGTCCAACTGATGGGGGAGTTGCCATCCGTTTACGGTGGTGAAATTCTCCACGTCTACCTCGGATCAGGAGAGACAACTCGAGAGACGATCGACCCCGAGTACGCCCAGAAGTTCCTCGGCGGAAATGGGTTCGCGGCAGCGCAGGTACACGAGCACGTGGCAAACAGTGCTGAGCCGCTCGACCCGGACAACGTGCTGGTCTTTGCCGTCGGACCGATGAACGCGACGCCGTTCCAGAGCACCAGTCGTGGCGTCATTGGCTTTGTGAGCCCAATGACAAATGGGTTTTTCGACAGTACGTTCGGCGGAACGTTTCCACAGGCACAAAAAACAACCGGGTTCGAAATTATCGTCCTTCACGACGTAGCCGAGCAACTCTCGTACGTCCGGATCGATGAGGAGGGGGCGTCGGTGGTTCCCGCACCCGATCTCGAGGGCATGGATACGTACGATACGTGCCAGTCGGTCCGTGAACGCGAAGAGGATGGGGCTGACGATATTCACGTTATCGCGGCTGGGCCAGCAGGCGAAAATCTTGTTCGGTACGCCTGCCTGTTGCACAAGGGGCGTGATCGGGAAGGTGTTGCCGGGAGAGGTGGAAGCGGTGCCGTATTCGGTTCGAAGAATATCAAAGCCGTCGCAATTCAGGAAGGGTCGTTCGATCCAGTCGTCGACGACAGCGAGGCACTCCGAGAGCTGACCATCGGCCGTATGGGGCCGTTGATGGAAGAGACTGAGATGCTCCAGGAGTACGGAACGAGCGGCTTGGTCAATCCAGTTAACGAGATGGGAAAACTCGGGCAACGAAACAATCAGTCGGAACAGGCTGCGTCCGAAACCGCTGAGCGAATCAGCGGTGAAACGCTTGCTGAAGAGTACGTCACCGAAGATACGACGTGTGCTAACTGTGCGGTCCGATGTGGGAAACACGTTAGCGTCGAGTCCGAGGGAATAAGCCAGGCAAAGATCCCCGAGTTCGAGAGCCTCTTTGGGACGGCAACGATGCAGGACGTCTACGATATCAAACGTATCATGAAGGCAAACGACCTCTGTGATCGGCTGGGGATGGACACGATTAGCTGGGGCGTCACAGTCGCATTTGCCCGTGAGTGTCACCAACGAGGCGTAATCGAGGGTGACGCGTCACCACATCTCGATTTCGGGGATGCCGACGGGTTAGTGGAACTCGCTCGAGAGACAGCCGACCGCGAGAAGTTCGGCGATTTACTCGCGGAGGGGTCGTTCCAGCTTGCAGAACGGTTCGGCGGGAGCGCTGACCAGTATCTCCACGGAGCGAAAGGACTCGAGTTTGCTGCTCACTCCCCGCGTGGATTGAAAGGGATGAGTATCGGATACGCAACATCGACTCGAGGCGGTTCACATCACGATACACGGCCAAATCTGCAATACGAAGGGGAACACGCCGAAACGACCGAGGGAACCGGTATTTTTGCTGCCCGATCACAGCATTTCACTGCTCTGGGAGATTCACTGACGCAGTGTCGGTTCGTCAGTGAAGGCGGGTGGGGACACCGGGTCAACGATCGGTATCGGGATGCGATCAATGCGGTAACCGGTTGGGAGTTGACGACGGACGATGTCGAGACGATCGGTGAACGGATATACAATCTTGAGCGATTGATCAACGTCGAACGAGGGGTGGCTGATCGTGAATCTGATACTCTTCCACACCGAGTGATGAGTGAGGCGATACCCGACGGGCCGGCCGAGGGAATGTACTGTCCACCTGATGAACTGGAAACGATGCTGGACGAATATTACGATTACAGAGGCTGGGACGAGAACGGTGTACCGACTGCGGAGACGCTCGATCGGTTGGGCATCTCCGACTACGCGAACTGAGCCATGCAGGTCACGGTAAAACTATTCGCGATGTTTCGGGACCGTGTTGGGGAACGGATAGTCTCGCTCAAACTCGAATCTGCTACCGATCCGACAGTTGCCGATGCGCTGGTCCATCTTGAGTCCGACTATTCGTCGCTAGCCGGCACACTGGTTTCCGATCGGGAAATCGTCTCCACCGTCTCGGTGCTCCGTAATGGTCGCCTTGTCGATCGGTCTGCCGCAGATACCACTTCGCTTGAATCAGGGGACGAGCTAGTTCTGTCGTCACCGGTAACGGGCGGCTGAGTTCGATATGTCGCATCCGACGACCGGGTGCCGATTTTCTGGATCCACTGGACAGTGGCAAACGCGTTCGGATTGAGGTGGAGTCGGTGACGAAAAACGAATATTTACCTCGACGGTTGGATCATGGGGCCGAGTCACCCGGTGACTAACACGGGGTTGAAGCCGATAGCGATCGCAAGGGCAAACAACACGATCAAGTCGCGGTCGCGGTTAGACACGTTCTCAAGAAGTTCGCTTGGAGTGCTACTCGTCACGACAGCGGTGGTCGCTACCGGTGGAGTAAGATCCGAGAGCGGTGCGGAGTAGAAAACAAAGTAGTCTGTGGCAGGTCAGGGAGGAAGAACGCCTCAACGAGGGTCGGAACCACCAGAATCGCAAGGATAGTGTAATACGGCCGATGACGGCATTCCAGTACGAGTAGAACGCAGATTCTTATCGAGATTACCGCCGCAACGAGCAGAGAACCCGCAGTGGCCGACCGACGGACTGAGGTGATCGGCGTGATTTTCTTGCGTTTCGCATCGACCAGTACATCATCGAATTGGTGGGTTTTAGTAACTGGCTCTGGAATTCGGCTCGCCCTTATTTTTGCTTCTCTGTCGGTTCAACTTACGTGACATTTGATGTGTGAAGCCAAGCAGTGCCTAGAAAACTATAATAGGCCCCGGCCAATGATTTTTAGCCATGAAATCTGAGCAGCAAGCACGAACCGACAGTCCGGCACTTGCCCATTTCGGTATGATGGGTGAGGAACCGCTCTCGATTACTGAAGGAAAGGGCGCGTACGTGAGCACAGAGGACAATGAGACGTATCTTGATTTTACCTCGCAACTGTACTGCGTCAATGCTGGTCACGGAAACGAAAAAATAACTGATAGGATGGCTGAACAATCCAAGCGGATCCAGTACGTCTCTTCAGCATTAGGTAACGATCAGCGGACTGCCCTCGCCGCTCGGTTGCGTGATATCTCCCCAGCGGGCCTCGAAGACGTGTTCTTTTCCATCTCAGGGAGCGAGGCTAACGAGGCAGCCCTCCAGATTGCACGGGAACATCAGGATGCGCAGACCGTGCTCACGCGGTGGCGCTCGTATCACGGGAGCACATATGCCACGGCCGGCATCACCGGCGATCCGGCTATCCGGCTCCCGATTGAGTCCCACGCAAAGACAACGGGAACAGCAAAATTCCTTCCGCCGTTCGCGGGCGCCGACTCTCCATTCAACGCCGAGACCCCTGAAGAACTTACAGAACAGGCTGCCGATCATCTCGAATACATCATCAAAAACCAGGGTCCAGACTCTATCGCCGCACTATTGACAGAAGTGATAGGTGGCAGCAGCGGAGCGTTTACTGCGCCTCCGGGATACTTTGAACGGGTTCGAGAACTTTGTGATGAGTACGATATTCTGCTTATTGCTGATGAGGTTATCACCGGCTTCGGTCGCTGTGGAGAGTGGTTTGGCAGCCAGACTGAAGACCTCCACCCGGATATGATTACGTTTGCGAAAGGTGTTACAAGCGCGTACACACCGCTTGCTGGCGTGCTGATGGACCCTGCTATCGGCGACAAGTTACGAGATGAGACGATGGATATTGGTCAGACATTCGCTGGAAATCCGATCGCGTGTGCAGCGGGGTTGGCCGCAATAGACGTGTACGAAGAACTCATCCCGAACGTCAACCATCTTGCACCGCAACTCGAAAGTCAGCTTCAAGAACTGCAGAGGTACGATGTAGTCGGGGACATACGTGGACGTGGATTCCTGTGGGCAATCGAGTTCATTGATCCCGATACTGGAGACCCAGTTTTTGACCCTCGTATTGAACACGGGGAGAACCCCGTGAAGCATGTCATTGCACGGGCTCGGGAAGAGGGTGTCCTCTTTGGAGGCGGCCGCCCAGGCTTTCAGCTGATGGTGGCACCTCCCTTCTGTATCGATGCAGAGGATATCGACACCGCAGTTACCACTCTTGATCATGCAATCTCAACTGTCTTCGAGTAGACCCGTCCAAGCACCGCTCAACGATGCCAGAGGACAGCGACGCAGTCCCCGCGACAGTTAGGCGTCCACGAGTTGGAACTCGCTGCCCAGTCCCTGATCAGCAGCGGACTCATACACCAATTGTGCCACTGCGATGTCTTGGATCGCAAGTCCTGTCGAATCGAAGACAGTGATGTCCTCGGAAACTCCAGACGTTGCAGTGCCGGTGACGATTTCCCCGAGATTGGAGTAGATGTCTGAACGATCGATCATATCTTCAGCGACTGGAACATTGATCTCCCCGCTATGTGAACACTGCTTCCAATCATCAATCACAACCTTCCCGCTCCTCAAAATTTCGGACTCGAGTTCCTGTTTGCCCGCTGCATCTGCGCCCATCGCATTGATATGAGTTCCATCCGGAATCCACTCGCGTTTGAGTACTGGCGTCCGAGCAGGTGTTGTCGTCGAAATAATATCACAGCTGGCGACCTCCTTTGGCGACCCTCCCTCGATAGTCACGTCGCGGTTACGTTCAGTCCTGATGAACCGGTTGATTGCATTCTTGTCAAGGTCAGAGACTACTACTCGGTCTATGTCAGCGACCCTTGATATGGCCTCCAGTTGCGTGTGGGCCTGTTGGCCGGCGCCGAGAAGGCCCACAGAATTTGCGTCAGGTGATGCGAGATAACGGGTTGCGACCCCAGCGACTGCGCCCGTCCGGAGTCGAGTCAGGGTCGTCCCATCGATAATGGCCAGCGGATACGCTGTTTCTGGGTCTGTATAAATAACAACACCCATCACAGTCGGCAACCCAAAATTCTCAGGGTTATCCGGGTGAACGTTAACCCATTTGACTCCCGAAGCATTATTAACGGCCGCCGGCATCGACCGGAAGTCACCGTTGTACTCGTCAAGGTGGACATATGACTTCGCAGGCATCTGCGACTCCCCTTGCTGGTGGGCGGTGAACGCCGCTTCGACAGTATCGATTGCATCGCTCATATCGGCACACTCCCAGAGATCGTCTGAGCTAATCATTAGTGTACTTCGTTCTAACTGGTTCATAGAGTCTATTGGCACTAGCGGACCGTATCGCCAGCATATTAAGCGTTACTAGCCAACCCTCAGCAGTCGGTTGGATGGTGGCGGCGGACGTAATTGAAGAACTGGTCGTTGTCCATGGAGCGTTTCACGTCATTGGTCGGTCGTTGTAGAAGTGGCGGCGGTGAGTAAGCGGGGTACTCTCCCGATTCTACAATGTGCTTCTTAGTTGTGTCGAACGTATTACATTCGTACTCGGTTTTGAACTCTCGGACAGCAACTCCACCTCCTAGAAATCGGTAACTCATGGCTGGGCGAGGGACCCTCTTGCCACCCGAGTACGGAGTCACCCAGTATTGAACACAAACTCAGCAGCCAGGGCGCCGAGTAACTGCTGGAGAATATAGTACGTGACTATGATCACCACCGCAGCGGGGATAGCGAGAAGTTCAGCAATAAGTATACCCACCCCGAGATTTTTCAGCGTCCCCGAGAAGACCATTGCAGACTGCACATCTGGTGCGAGTTGCAGCGCATAGTGAACAACGGCGCTCGCGACCAAGCCGAGTAGTAATAGGAGCAGAACGGAACCTAGAACTGGTGTGATACTCATGGTTTCCTGTCCGAATTCGAGTTGTGAGACGCTGGAATAGACAAGGAGAGCAATTGCGATACGTGCACCGGCAGTAATCTGGGATTCCGAAAACGTCTCACGAGGTAGTGTAAACCGAAGCAAAGCTCCACCACCGATGATAATCAGTAGATCAATAATAATTGGACCTGGCGATAGGGCGACCGTAGACCCGACGAGGGTTGAAAGAACAACTGGCGTAAGAAACGGGGACAGCAGAATCGAGCTGACGGCGATGAACGACGCCAGTTCAACGTTTCCTTTTGAGAGTCTGGTCCATACGATTGAACTCCCTGCTGTCGTGGGAACAGCAGCAATAATATAGAGACCAATTCGTAGTTCATCGTCTGCAATACTGCTGCCAAGGACGAATGCTCCGGCTGGGAGAACGATGTATGAGATACCGAGTCCCGCTACGATGACGAACGGATGAATAGCGGTTGATAGAGTCTCTCGTTCAACTCCGCGAAGAGAAATATAGATGAGAGCGATAACAATGGGAACCGTGAGTGTGCTAATTAGCTCTATGCGGGGAAGCCAGAGCCCAGATGCTGTCGATACAAGAACAAGTAGTACGTTTTCGGTGCGTTCTAACGCGGTTCTCAAACTCATACCAGTGCATGTCGTTCCTTCGAGTTCCGCTGGTTGTCAGGGGGATGTTCGGGAACCAGCCGTATTATTTCGATGTTATCTGTGGGGGTACTCTTCGGACCCCTGCCAAGTAGAGGCGAATGCACCAGACTCGCCCAAGGTGGCTGGTGCATAGTCAAATACTCGAAATTCGGCGGCAGTAGTCTGATGTACTCCCACTGGTGGCTCTTAGCAACGTTATTATCTCTATCCCGATGCAGGCTTTTTGCCACAGGTCGTATTCTGACGTAACAAAGAATCGATTATGAGTCTTTTGAAATCGTGGTGGGTAGTCAATCAGGGCCGAACATACTAATTGAACTTCATTGTCTATCAATAGTTTAGTTATAAATTGGGGTGGGTGTTTCTTTTTACAACTGTATTAGTGTAAAACACTGTTGCAGCAGACGACACCAAGACACTCGAGATACGCAATCGCCGAGTAGTTGCCCATGACGGTCAGTAGCGTTCCTTATAGAGTGACTATTATATACGTAACCAATCCAGAACCAGTACTTCTGGTTAGTTTCACTCCAACTTGATAGTACGACGGACCAATATTTGGATAAACGTGTTTTAATATAGCCAATAATTAGCTGTATCAGCTAGCTTTTGGTCCTATATGGTTAAAATATTTTGTTTTAGCCCGCAAGTGGTCTGTTCGACAGAAGAAGACTGTACATCCAACGATTATGCTGCGGTGGTGTCTCGGAACGACCGAAGCCACGATGATAAGAACTCAAGGCTGGACAACTGATCGAAACGGGTCCCAAAGAATATGTCAGTAATTGAGTGAAGGGAGTACGGTTCACTGCTATCGGTGTATCAGCACCAACATCTGACTAAATTAGTCACCGCTTCCCACGGGTAGAGCCAACTGCTGGTCGCATCGCGAAGTTTTCTGTCGAATGATGATCGATTCAGCCGATATCATGGGTTTAGAGGGATGAAGTCATGGGATTCAGTCATAGGATGGAGATCGATATCTTCGATTTTGATGAACAGTGTCGTGACCTGGCTAAACAGGCACCGGGTGGTTGGCGAGTGTTCCGTCGATGTCGACAGTTTTGTGAAATTGTCTTGATGTTCGCCTCTATCATTATCAACTACTGTGTGAACCACTGCAACAGTGACTCAGTGTCTACTCAATAGGGAAGATCAGTTGGGTCTCGAAAATAAGTAGATAGTATTAACAGTGAGGCAAATATATTCGAGAGTATGAACTCAAAGCCGCCGGATAGAGAATATCCGGTGAAAGTAATCATAGGAAGTCTGATCGCAGGCGTATTTTTTGGTGGAGTTGGGGGTGGTGTGGCCTTTCCAACTCTCCCAATGCTGGGCGCAGTCCTCGGCATATCTCCATTATTTGTTGGGCTCATTCTTTCAATAAATAGATTTACAAGATTAATCTTAAATACACCAGCAGGACAAATAATAGACAAAGTGGGTGTTCGAAAACCAATGATTCTGGGATTTGTGTTCCAGGGTCTGGCGCCGTTTGGTTACATTCTTGGTCTAAATCCGGAATACGTTCCAGTTATCGGCTCTGTCGAAATTTTCTTGATAGCCAGAATTATCTGGGGAATTGGTTCGGCACTCGTTTTTGTCGGGGCGTTTAGTACAGTTGTAAAGATTACTACCGAAGACAACCGTGGGAAGTGGGTTGGATATTATCGTGGAGGACAGAGTCTTGGTCTTCCAACAGGGTTAATCCTTGGAGGATTGCTTACCGATTTTTTCAGCTTCGAAGTCGCGTTCGGGACAGCCGGTGTCCTAGGTTTCGTAGCAGGGTTAGTTGCAATTATTGTTCTTCCAGATCTTAGTCCCAGCCCAGAAAAGAGCGCGGGGATTTTTGAGTTACCCTCGGTTATTCGATCTGACCCCCGTATTGTGGCAATTGGATCAGTCAATTTCACAGTTAGATTTCTTTTCGCTGGTATATTACTCTCAACGGTCGTGCTTTATGCCGAACAGAATAATTTTATAATTAGAGAATTCTCCGAAATCGGTATAAGTGGATTTGTCATGGCACTTGCCGTAATCTTTAGTAGTGCGACGACGGTTATTGCTGGGAATATATCGGACCGAATCAACAACCGTCCACTCATTACGCTGCCTGCATTCGCGTTCTTGATATTTGGCTTCGCATTACTGAGTGCCGTTCCTACGTTACCGACGACTCTTATAGCCGTAGCAGCGATTGGTGTTGGCGTAGGAGGTACCACTCCTCCGTTGCTTGCATATCTTGGGGATATAAGTGCTGAGGAAGACATGGGTAAGATGGGTGGTATCTATAATGCTTTTGGCGATCTCGGATCAGCAACAGGTCCTATGATCGCTCTACCGGTCGCGGAACTGATTGGACTTCGAGCGGGATATCTGGCATGTGCTGGTTTTGCTGTTCTGGCTGCGATGCTTGTCCTGAAAATGCTGGTATGGTCTAATCCGGTAGCTACTTCTGGCCGTGTTGAATCGTCATAGAGCGCTAGAATCCACTATTTCCAAGTTCGCTGGATCGAGACGATAATCTTGATTGATGTGAACCCACTGCCGGGTGACGTCGCGATCGTCATCCGTGACTCGGTTGATGACCCGACGTGCGACGGTCACTGCGACGTAAAGGGAGACAACAAGCTGCCGATCATCGTTGACGACGAACGGCCATCTGACGATCGTCGAACTGGTGTACGCGCCGGATTCGATCGTTGCTATTTATGTGGTTCCGACGGTGGATAGTACCATCGCCGCTAAGAGTGTCGTGATTGACAACGTCAATTGATGATTCAGGGACGACGAGATCAAAGACGTTGACGCCGTCCCGAGGTCGTGCTTCTGATATCTCGGTGTGAAAGGCGTACGAACTCACGGTCGAGCATTGAGACGTATCAGACGCCCCGTCTCTGGATCTGCTCTTCTTCGGGCAGATCGACGTTCGCATCGCCTTTCATGCTCTCGCCAAGGTTCTTCGAAATCTTGGCGAGTCGATCGGGATCGTCCCAGTTGTTGGTCGCCTCAACGATCGCTTCACCCATCTCGACGGGGTTCTCCGCACCAAAGATACCGCTGCCAACGAAGATGCCGTCACACTCGTGGTGCATCATGAGCGCGGCGTCGGCGGGCGTCGCGATCCCACCGGCGGCGAAGTTCACGACCGGGAGCCGGCCCATCTCGGCGGTCTCGTGGACCAGTTCCGCGGGCGCTTCGATCTCGCGGGCGTAGGCCTCACGCTCCTCGTGTTTCATGCCCTCGATTTTCCGGATCTCGCCTTTGATGGTCCGCTGGTGATGGACGGCCTGGTTGACGTCACCTGTCCCGGCCTCGCCTTTGGTGCGGATCATCGCTGCACCCTCCCCGATCCGGCGGAGGGCCTCACCGAGGTTGCGCGCGCCACAGACGAACGGGGCCGTGAAATCTCGCTTGTCGATGTGGTAGGCGCCGTCTGCCGGCGTCAGCACCTCGCTCTCGTCGATCATGTCGACACCGATTGATTCGAGGATCTGGGCCTCTTTGGTGTGGCCGATCCGGGATTTGCCCATCACCGGAATGGAAACCCCATTGACGATCTCCTCAACGTCTGACGGGTCAGCCATCCGCGCGACGCCGCCGCGTTTGCGGATGTCCGCCGGGACCGCCTCCAGCGCCATCACCGCGACTGCACCGGCGTCTTCGGCGGTCCGCGCCTGTTCCGTGTTGACGACATCCATGATGACGCCGCCTTTCTGCATCCGGGCAAAGCCGCGTTTGACGAGGTCGGTCCCCCGTCGCAGTTCTTCGAGATTGGTGTCTTCAACCATGAGCGAGGGTTAGGATCCGCTACATTTACACGTATCCTTTGCGGAAAGTAGGTGTCTCCCCCTGACCTGAAAGAAGCGGCCGAAGCCGGGGGAAACTGGCGAACAGGAAATCGCTGTAGACGGCGAGGAGATCTACGTCTGGGCGACGATCGACTGTGACACGCTGAAAGTGCTCGCTGTCGCCCGCTGATGCGGGCCGATCGCGGCCTCGGTACAGTTGGCCGCCTGCACTCCTTGACCGCGATTTTGTACCAGTGTGACGATCTGACCGCTCTGGTAGTGACGACAACTACATCTTCGACATTCAAAAATCGTATTTTCGTTACTTTCCAAACGAGTCGAGAGGATGCTGTCTGAACGCCGCAAAACAGTCACTTTCTGTATGATTAGACGGCCAGTCTAGGCTGCTACCGCCGAGCAGATTGAGGCACTTCCAATTCACCGCTCCGAACAGACGAGATCGACCGGGTCTCGACGATATCTGCCGACAGCTGTCGCTTACCGCCTAACGGACGGGCCGTGGGCTGACCCAGGTCAGCCCGCGGCCATTGCCTGTGACGCCGGCACACCTACCCCATTCGCTTTGATTTTCCACTGCCGACGTAACTCCTCTTCGAGC